>OGXX01003547.1_pt1 | contig 12895 bp, 10 predicted proteins | sample 1576301 | NCBI WGS metagenome assembly OGXX01 (sample SAMEA3541469, study PRJEB24748) | human gut metagenome | biome: human gut; feature: human-associated habitat; material: faeces | place: China | collected 2012
GCATCGATACACTTGAACTGATAGCCCGGATAGATAAAGATCTCGGTCCAGCCGCTGGTTGCTTTTACGATACCATCTTCTCCCGTAGCTGATTCCAGGGTACGACAGCTTGTGGTTCCTACAGAGATCACCCGTCCACCATTCTTTTTCGTATCATTAATCAGTTTTGCCTGATCTTCTTCTACGATATAGAATTCCGAATGCATATGATGCTTTTCCACATCGTCCACTTTTACCGGACGGAAAGTTCCCAGGCCCACATGAAGGGTTACATGGGCGATCTGCACACCCATCTCTTTTACCTGCTCTAACAGTTCCGGCGTGAAATGAAGCCCTGCCGTCGGTGCAGCCGCAGATCCCTCATTTTTCGCATATACAGTCTGATAACGGTTTTTATCCTGCAGTTTGTGAGTGATATACGGCGGCAGCGGCATCTCTCCCAGCTGATCCAGAATTTCCTCAAAGATACCTTCATAATGGAACTGGATCAGACGGTTTCCTTCGTCTACTACATCGATGATCTCTCCGGTCAGTAATCCGTCACCAAAATCAATGACTGCTCCCGGACGGGCTTTCTTTCCCGGTTTTACCAGACATTCCCAGATATCGTTTTCCCGGCGTTTTAACAGAAGGATCTCAATGACTGCTCCGGTCTCTTTTTTATGGCCGTACAGTCTGGCCGGAATGACTTTTGTATCATTTACCACCAGACAGTCGCCCGGTTTCAGATAATTTACAATATGTTTAAAATCTGTATGCTCCAGTGCTCCGGTCTCTTTGTCCAGGTGCATCAGTCTGGAGGAAGAACGGTCTTCCAGTGGATCCTGTGCGATCAGCTCCTGCGGAAGATCATAATAAAAATCTGCTGTTCTCATTTTTCCTAAACTCCTTTATTTCGTGCTTATCCACTATAGCATTTTATGAAATTTCCTGCAAGTGGAGAGTTGCTCTGACAACTTCTTCCTATCTGACAATCCCCTTTGCGATCACTTCCATAAGTTCCAGTTCCGGACTCAGGATACACAAGTCTGCATCATATCTTTCCTGAATTCTTCCTTTTCCCTTCAGTTCAAGGATCCGCGCCGGATTGGAAGTGATGGTGGATATGGCGATTTCCAGAGGGATGTCTGCTTTCTGTACACACTCTTTTACCTCTTTCAAAAGACAGCTGGACTGTCCGACACCCATTCCAAGGAATTCTCCTTTTTCGTTATACAGCGGCAGACTTCCCTGTCCGTCCGAAGATATAGTGATGTGTTTCGGATCCACACCTGCCTGCATCATCCGCCGGATGCCGCTGCACACCCGTACTTCATCACAGACGGTCTCCCAGTAGTCGATATCTTCATTTCCGGTAAAATCAACATTTCCGCCCTTTAATGCATACTCGATCGCCTTACAGAAAAGTTTTTCATTCCGGTTGACATGGGTTGGGAGAATCTGCGATGCCGGTATCTCTGTTTCCTCCACAACCCGTTCGATCAGATCCATACATCTTGGACTGTCTCCCAGATGGACATTAACAACTCCCGCCTTTCCCGAAAGGACACCGCCAAGTCTGGTATCTGCCACCACCCGGACAAATTCTTCATACGTGGGCTGAGAAGATCGGTGATCCGAGATGGCGATCTCTCCGGTTCCGATAATCTCCTGGATCATCATAATATCTTTCGTAACACTGTCTGTCAGTGTGCGAACCGGAATCTGATAACTTCCGGTATAACAGTAAGCCGACATTCCCTGTTCATTTAATCCTTTTGTTTTTGCCACCAGTGCACACATATCCCGGCCGATCCCATCGGTCCCAAGGCATCCGACAACTGTCGTCACTCCGAATCTTGTCATCCCTTCCACCGTTGCTTCCGGTGTGCGATTGGCAAATCCTCCCTCGCCGCCTCCGCCAAGCACATGCACATGACAATCAATAAATCCCGGTGTAAGAATCCTGTCGCTTCCATCGATCACATCCTCCGGTAAAAGAAACGGAATCTCCGGCATCCCGCCTGCCTCTTCTATCTTTGCGATTTTATCACCCAGAATAAGCACATCCTTTTTTCCCAGAGGCTCCGGCGCATATACATCAATATTTTTTATTAATTTCATTTTCTCTTCTCCTTTATCCAATCCGTATACTCCACCAGTTGCCAGGATCTCGTGCAAGCACGGACTTTGGTTCGTTGTTCGCGTAAATAAGGCGTGTATACGAAAAAAGTCATTTTTCATCTACACGCCTTATTCTACAATAGATTTATTTTTTCTTCAATCAGTTTCCACTGATCGCCTGCATCAGAATCCGATTCCAACCGCAATTAAAATCGTTATTACTGCCCCGATCATCAGTATACCCAGGTATTTCCACATGAACTTGATCCAGCTGGACCACTCGATTCTTGCAATCGCAAGAGAACCGATCAGACATCCGGATGTCGGAACGATCAGATTGGTAAATGCATCTCCCAGCTGGAAGGCAAGTACTGAAGTCTGACGGGTAACTCCCAGCAGGTCTGCCAGCGGAGCCATGATCGGCATAGTCACTGCTGCCTGTCCGGATCCGGATACCACAAAGAAATTAAATACGGACTGGAACAGATACATCAAAACAGCTGCTGCCGCACCGGAAAGTCCTGCCAGTGCTTTTGAGATTCCATACATGATCGTATTGATCACCGTTGGTGTCGTCGGATCGGAACCACCAAGCACCTGCATAATTCCCTGTGCCATAGCCACTACCAGTGCCGCACCGATCAGATCTTTCGCTCCGTTTTTAAAAGAAGTTGCAATATCGTTCATTTTCATATCATTCAGATGGAACATCACGCCGATCACACCTGCAACGACACCCATGATAAAGAACTGTGTTGCGATCTCAGGCATATAATACCCTTTTTTCATAACACCCCAGACTACCCATACGACGGTAACCGCCAGTGTCAGCAGAACCAGAATGTGTCCGATCCCGAAAGAATGCCCATCATCGATACCTGTTTTCTCGTTCTGCTCACGGAAATACTGGTCTGTCTTATAAGCAACCGAGATCGTCGGTGTTTTTTTCACTTTCGCTGCATAGAACATGGTCATTCCACAGCCGAGTGCGGTAAATACCACCCACATCACCATACGGAATCCTGCGCCGGAAAACACATCGATACCTGCGATTCCCTGTGCGATTCCCACTGAAAACGGATTCATCCAGGATGCACCAAATCCAATCTGTGTTGCCACATAAGTAACCAGAACTGCAATGACTGTATCATATCCAACCGCAACAAACAGCGGACACAAAATCATGGTGAACGGAAGTGCTTCCTCTCCCATTCCAAAAACAGCCCCACCAAGAGAAAACAGTACAAAAAGAACCGGAATCAGTAACTTTTCTGCCCCTTTTGCCTTGCGGATCAGTCCGACCAGTCCCGCTTCGATGGCTCCTGTCCGGATCATGATACCGAACGCACCACCAACTACCAGCAAAAATGCAATGATCTGAATCGCAGAATCGCTGACAATTCCATTAAACATGTAATTAAAGAAACCGCTTTCGCCGTCACCGCTGAATAAGGCAACCCCTTCTGTGACTGCTTTTCCCGCATCGTCTGTCAGATACTGGAAACTTCCATCTTTAATTACCGTACGGGTCTTCTCCACCCCGTTCATCATGTACGTAACATCCTGTGTTTCGTAGTAGCCCTTCGGAACAAAGAACGTAACGATCGCAGCAAGGACAACCACAAAGAAAATAATAATGTAAGTGTCCGGAACGCTAAACCCTTTGTTAAATGATTTCAGGCCTTCTCCTTTTTTCTTGCTCATACTTGAGTATCCCTCCATTTTTTCTACATCCCATAAACGAGTCAACACACCCTCCGCGAGTTTGGCGCATTGGGCGACATTCTCCACCTTTCCACGCAAGCGTGGACTCTGGCTCGTTGTTTGCGTAAATGACATGCAGAGATGATTGTAACATATAACTGAAAAAAAAGGAAGAGATTACAGGCCAGGTTTCCGTTTTTTCTTCGTGCTTTAAAAGTACAGAGAGCACTCCAAAAACCGGCCTGTCAAATCTATTACTCTGCCAGGATCGTAACGCTGCAGTTTTTGTCTCCGGCGGTGAAGGTTACCTTGATTTCTCCTGTACCGTTTGCCCTTACAGCCGCACGGATCCGTCCTTCATATGTCATAGCTTCTGTGTCATAATAGTTTTCCTCACTGACCGGATTGGCAGATCCATAGCCAATCACTTCTCCCGGTCCCTCAATCGACACTGCAACCCTCTGTGTCTCATCCATATTGAGAATTCCATGTGCATCCACAACTGCAACATCCACATAAGCAATGTCTGTTCCGTCTGCAGGGAGTTTTGCGTCTGCACCAACACCGGCTGTTGTCTTTACTTCGGCTGTCAGATGTACTTCATCCCCTGCTGTAGACAGAATATCTCTTCCGATTTCCATACCGCCTTTGTATGCGACTGCTTCCACCTGGCCGGTTTCATACGTCACATCAAACGTTGCCATATATTTGTGCGGTTCACCGGTTTTCTTTTTGCCGACGGATTTTCCGTTAATAAACAGTTCTATCTCATCTGCCGGTGCATAGACTTCGACCACGATACCTTTTCCTGCATAATCCTTGTGATTCCAGCTTCTGTATGCATCGGAAAAGCACCACTGGGATCCATGCTTTGTCTCACCATAATGTTTCGGTGGCTGTACAGCAATATACGGTGCTGTACGCATTCCCCAGATCATCTCTCTCCAATAGGTAACCGGCCGTCTGTCTCCAAGCAGATTTACATCCCCACAGTAAGCTGCCTTCCACGGATACGGGGCATACATGGCACCCATAGGATTGGTGCAATCATCTCCATATACATATCCACCAATACCGTTTTCTCCCAGATAGTCCCAGGCTGTCCAGTCAAAATCGCCGATCACATATGGAAGTTTCTCTACTACTTCCCAGTTTTTGTCAAGATCCGGAGAATTCGTCTCGGAGCCTACCAGAATCCGATTCGGATATTCCACGCCTTCCGGCTCATAGCGTCCCAGTGCATAATTATATCCTACGATATCCACCTGAGAAGCCGCTTCCTCGGTCATTTTGGCCAGCATCGGGCTCTGCATCAGCTGCGCCATCATATCACCCATGTTACTCATCATAGAGTTAATTTCACCGGATGGCTGTTCTCCTGCATTCTGCTCCTGGCCCTGTGCGCCCGGAGCCATCTTTGACAGCATGTCCATACCTGCCAGCAGCAGATTCATGGAGTTCGTCACGTATCTGGTCGGGTCCAGCGCACGGATTAGGTCTGCCAGTTTTTTGCCCCAGCCGGAATCGATGGAATTCCCAACTTCCGGAATCTCATTACCGATAGAATACATGATCACGCATGGATGATTTTTATCTTTCCTGATCATATTGGCCACATCATGTTCCCACCACTCAGTCATATGCATACTGTAGTCATACGCAACTTTGGAAGATGTCCACACATCTGCGTATTCATCCATCACATACATGCCGTATTTGTCACACGCTGCAAGAAGTTTTCTGCTCATCGGATAGTGAGAACTGCGGATCGCATTAAAACCGATACTTTTCAGTGTCTTTACTCTCTCCTCAGCTGCAAGGGTGAATTCCTTTGTTCCGATAACTCCATTATCATGATGAATACAGCCACCACGCAATTTTACCGTTTTTCCATTGATCCGGAGTCCATGTACCGGATCCAGCTGCATCTTTCGGATGCCAAAGGTTCCCGTCTCTGTATCCAGTACCGTTTCTTTTTCACATACGGAAACTTCATAGTGGTACAGATTCGGGTGCTCCGCATCCCAAAGCTTCGGATTTTTCACAAAAAGCCGTAATTTGTAAGTATCTGTGACATGTCCCCGGATCGTGATCGGCATATTTCCTTCTGCCACCGTTTTTCCTGCTTCATCGGTAAGTTTTGCAGACAGGAGGATACTTTTCATCGTTTTATCATCGTTCACAACTTCTGTACACACAGCGATCTCTGCGATCTGCTCATCTACACTTTCTGTTTTTACAAATACGCCGTCCGGCGCGATATGTGTTGGCTCAGCAATCATAAGATGAACATCCCGGAAAATACCACCACCCGTATACCAGCGTCCGCTTGGCACGCCATCTTTTACGATCACTTTGATGGCATTCGCCTGTCCGATTTTTACAAAATCAGTGATATCCAGATAAAAATTACTATATCCATACGCACATTTTCCGGCAAATGCATTGTTTACATAGACAAATGCATTCTGGTATACCGCTTCGAATTCCAGCCAGATGCGTTTGCCTTCTGTCTCTTTTTCAAGCTGCAGCGTCGTCTCATACACCATATCTTCCTCGTGGAAAAATCCGTTGCCCGGACCGTTCGGTTCCTGTGGATTTCTCGGAATCTCCACCAGATGATCATGGGGAAGATTCACCGGTTTCGGCGGCTCTCCCGGACCTCCGAACAGTGCGGATAATCCGCCTCCGTCGCCTGCCTGCACCGTCCATCCCTGATTCAATAATCTTTTTATCATATGCTTCTCCTTTCCTGCCATAATATTTCTGAAAGCTTTTAAAACTTTTTTCATTCGATTTATAATACCTGCAGAAATATTTTCAGATATCTCCTTATGACATACACCACACAAAGCTGATTGCTGTACACCTTATAGTTACTGTTCACTCCGTTCTCAAGTAACCCCTTATATACAGTGTTTCTTTACTAAGTACTATTGTAATGCTTTTTAAAATGATATAAAATATCTATAATAATTGTATTTTCCAATATTTTATATCATTTTCACGAAAGGATTTCTCTTATGTTTCTTCTTTCATCAGATTCCGCAAAAACGACCCCTGCTGCCGGTTTTGAATCGCTTCCTTCTCCTTCTTTTTTCTCTATGGCGAATGCCTACGATATGACCGGACCGGTCGAGATCTTACAGCTGCGTCACTCTCCGGATAAAGAAAACAACTTTTTCACACTTTTTGAAAATAATATCTCCGGTATCTATTATGCCTCTTTTTCTCCTCTGGAAGAAGTCAGCGATCTGATACCGCTCGATCACACCAGCCTGCAATCTATGGCCTGTCTCCATTCTCATGAATATTATGAATTTATGTTTCTCATAGATGGGGAAATCTATCAGAACATTGAACATTTCAGGCATTATTATCCGGCGGGAGGTTGCTGCCTGGTAGACCCTCACGTTCTCCACGCAGAAGAATACGCAACAGCATGCAGAGTTTTATTTTTCAAGATCAGCCAGTCTTTTATGCAGCAGATCCTGGCTTTTCCCCGTTACTTTCCTTCTGAAAATAATACCGCTTATCATCGTCTCCTGGACTATATACAGTCGGAACGTCATTTTACTGATTTTATACCGGCTAACGGATATGAATGGATCCAGCATCATATTCATAATATTTTCGAGCGTATGATCTGTGAATTATCCGCACCATCTGACAACATTTCCCTAAAGCTTGCCTGCTATGCCAGTCAGCTTATGATGGAACTTTTTGACCCGGTAAAGTTCAGCAACACGCCGCTTACATCCGAACATCAGAGAAACCAGAATTTATTTAACCGGATCCGCAATTACATGCTCACTTCTGACCGGAAAATCACACGCGCAGACCTGGAAGCGTATTTTAATTATTCCGGAGATACGCTCTACAAAACCATCAAAAACTTTACCGGGCTGAGTATCCATGATTACAGTTCTTACATCTGTATGAAAAAGGCAGCCGATCTGCTGATTTCCAGTGATGAAAATATCAATGATATCGCAGAATCAGTGGGATTCCGTAACTTTACACAGTTCTACCGGGAATTCAAAAAATTTTATCATGTAACACCAAGGGAATATCGACTGGCCTATGCAAGTTATCGGCAGAAGAATTCATGAAATAGTTTGTTTGTGGCCGTGGCAGATGAATAGTGGAAGGATCTTCCTTTCTAATTTGTCTTGTCTAAACATATACAATAACTTCTATTTCCCTACAAAACAAAAAGCACCAGTTCCCCGATGCTCTGATTATTTTATATGTAATTATTCATTTGCTTCATAATAAAAGCTGTTACTAATCAAATGCTTTATGCAATCTGGAATTTTCTTATCCTTATCTTCAACCAATAAAATATCATACTTCGCTACACTGGCGTCCTTTGAAAAAATGAAATCTATGATTTCTCCATCGTTACTTTTTTCAACAGATGAATCCTTAACTCGCAAAGACATTGGCAAGAAAAAATCATTAATCTTGTTTCCACTTCTATCTGTGTTTTCTGTCAGCCCCAATGTAAATTCCAAATTTGTAACGCTGAGCTTACATGTAATTGTCATAGTCTGCATATCCTTAAGAACACAAACCATCTCATTTGTTAATTCTGGCAACCGCTTCAAACATGGCAGTTTCTTTTTGGCATTTGCATATATATGTCTTGCATCAAAATAGAACTGATTATTTGTAAGAATAGCCTTTTTTGCATTCCTATAAAAATCCTTTGCAGAAAGTATTGTCTCCACTCCTGTTAAATGCAGAAAATGATCCACCGGAAAAGAAACTTCAAAATATTCATCTCCATATACATACAGAAACGTTTTACCCGCCAAACTCTGGCTATATACAATTGCCGCCTCTATAATACCATGTCGTATTGCGTTTTTCTTATCTACCTTTGTTGCCATTTACACCTCATACATAAAGAGGAGTGTGATACTTAACCACACTCCTCTAGGAATTTCTTTTATAAAGAGTTTTCTGCTGGTTGTCAGCCTCGATATCCAGTTAAGATATCAATAATGACGTGAAAATCATTAAGTCCCCCACGTGGACTACAACTTTATCCAAGTTGCCAAGCTCGATGCCCAGTTAAGACATCTAATGAGATGGAATTTTATCCTGCTCCATCTGCAGCCCAACTTTTAACGATGCTCTTACATCGAGAACATTTCTGTTCTTACTTTCATTATACTCAATCAATCAAAAAAATCAACACGGTTCAGCAAATTTTAATTATTTCCAATATGACAAAATTACTTCCTGTTATATTTATCTATTTCTTTATTTTCTCTATTATTCCGATCCGGTCTTCCAAAGGTGTAAATAAGGTGCAAATTATTCGTCAATCATCAAAAAATCCTTTAAAACCAAGGCTTTCACGACATCCCTTAAACACTGCCGTGGCAAATGAAAAGTACTTTTATCATTGTTGCATAACCTCGCATTTCTTAGTTTTTCTTGGTATTTCGGGCTTTGTAAGCCTTTGTAAATTTTTGCTTTCTGGCATAACCTGGTTTATTTTCGCATAATATCGTCCGCAAAAGGTGTAAAAATGGGTTAAAAATTAACTGTATAACACATCACATTTTTATCCGAATACTTGCTTCAACACTTCTACAACATTCTCATTTTTCAGCCCAAATCTTTTCAATGAATTTTGATCAAATGGTTCCTGCTCCAACAAGTCAATAAAGCTATGTATATCGGCATCTACTGCTATCGGCAATTCTTCTACTTTTTCAAGTATAAGCTCCGAAGCAATACGCAAAACATCTTTCTTATGCTTCTTTATGTCACTGGAATCCACTTTTTCTCCTAAGTCTTTTTGCCTTTTTAAATCAAGATACGCTTTTGCTTTAAAAAGAATGATATATTCTGGTCTTAAAACAGAAAGGCCTTTTCTCACTTCTTTTCCATTGAGAAGTGCCTTATAGTAATCATCATTTAAAAGAATTGCTGACAAACTGGAAACTTCATCATCAATATGAATTGGAGTAATTCCTTTCGCATCTTTTAGTTAAAAATCACTTCTACAAAACAATTCGATCATTTTCGGAAAGTTATCGTCTTCTGGCTTATCAAATCTATAAAATTGAGGGTTGCTACCGTTTGTCGCTTTGTTTCTATATTTTCCATCAACGATAAACTTCCAAAATTTTTCTCCAAACTCCGGAGTTAATGCTTCAACAATCAAAACCATATCCAGATCTCTTGTAGCCCTGAAATTTACTTCATTGCTTTCAAACAGAATATCACAGGCTGCACCACCTATTAAAACATACTGTTCTTCATAATCTGCAAAGTACTTCTGAAATGTATCTAATCCTTTGACCATACATATTCCTCCAACATCTCATTAATAGAAATATCTACCCGTTCCTCTTCTTGCTCTTCTCCTGTAAGTGACAATACTACGCTCAAGGGATCTTGAAATCCTTTTCCTAAAAAATCAATGAAATATCCCAGTTCCAAAACAACACAACCAATTTCTTCCAATTCGCTCACTTGTTTTTCCACTTTCACTCCGCTAGCTTTCAGTTCTCTCTTTGTTACTGCATAAGTAGGATAAACATTATCTGACAAAAGAGAATACTCACACAAAGCAGAAATACCTGCTTTCTTTTCTATTTTCATATCTTCTCTCAGAACAAATCTTCGAATCACTGGATTTCTTAACACACGCTCAATCTGCTGCCATAATTGTTTTCGGTCATCCGGAATATTGATAACTCTTGATTTACCTTTCATGCCCAACACATCAATATTTAAATATTCCAGTTCATCAAAACACCGACTTGCAGATTTTGTTGACACTCCTATTCGTTTCGCTACATCAGATACTTTCACTTCATTCCATCGTTCATAAATAGCCATCAGGAGCATTTTTTGCGTCAAAAATGAAATCAAATGAACTGGTGCCAATTCTCTTTCATTTTCCTTACTCAGCAAATATCCAATAAATGGGAGAAATACCTGCTTCCCTTCTATTACAAAAGGAATTCCTTCTTCCATCATTTTTTCCTTTATATAAAATGTTGTTCGATCAAGAAATATTGCACAATTTAATCCTGTCATTTTTTCTACGCCAGCTCTGTCTCTACGTAACATAACAAGTCCGACATCATCTTTTGGATGAATAGCCATCCATAACGCACCATTCGTCTCTACTGTAAAAATATCATACCTTCCACGATATACTAACGGAAGCTTTTTATATGCCTCTTTATTCTTCGTCATTATTACATTTTGCCGTAATATTTTTTCCAAAAATTCTTTCATATCAATCACCTTTTTATAAATGTGACTCTTTTTACGTCGCATTTATAATTTATCATATGTTATTTGATTTTTCAAGCAACATGTAATTACACAATCTAAAAAAAGATGCAAGATTCATCCCACGTCTTTACTATTCTAACTATACCGATCCGATCTTCCAAAGGTGTAAATAAGGTGTAAATTCTACGTTTCCATCCAAGAAACCCAACAAAATCATGGCTTTCGCCACGTTTCTTAAACACTGCCGTGACAGATAAAAAGTACTCTAATCATAAAATTCTCCTGTTCTGAAATGCCCTGTATTGCCGAGTTTTGCGTTGTTTTATCGGCTTTTCAGGGTATTATATTTTTCTTGTTTAAAACTACACTTTTTGCAAAATACTTCAACTCATACTTACAATTATAATTCTTCTTGTTTTCAGACAAGCTATCCCTTATACTTATTAAATAAAGAAATATAGTTCTTATTTCATAGGGGGACATTACAAAATGAAACATTCTAAAAGTAAAAAAAGTGGTTTTACTTTAATAGAACTGATTGTTGTATTAACAATTTTAGCAATTCTTGCCGCACTACTAATTCCGGCATTAACAGGCTATATCGAAAAAGCGAAAAAAGATAAAGTCATCGCAGAAACTCGAATGCTGCACGAAGCAGTACAAACTGTAACCTCTGAATTATATGCAGGTTCAACGCAATGGAAAGCCTCTAGTGGAGCGATAACACTTGCCAGTTTTTCTGGAAATCCTGCCCCAGCCAGTAATGGGCTTGCTGGTGTTAATCTGAAAGATTCCTACAATGAAACGGTAAAATTATCCGAAGTACCAAGTTTGCAGGACGGATCCGGTCATTTCTTCGCTCTCATCAATGGAAACGGAAAGGTCCATAGCATCATTTATACTGCTAGAGGATACTTGGGATTGTACAGTTCCGATACCAAACAATATGAAGCATATAAAATCGGTGAAACAACAGATTATGGCACAGTAAGTGATTCCTCATATTCTAGTTACTATAGTTCGATTTATTATCTTCCTGCAATTGATGAAGGTAACTCAACCGATCCAAATGTTTCCCGTGCATGGTCTTGCGCCGGTATTCGCGCTTGTCTTGGAATCGGTGAATGGTCTTGGAATCGGTGAATTTCAATAAAAGAAGAAGCTCTGCATCTTTTAATAAAACAACGCTCACACGCGGTTTTAAAGATGTAGAGCTTTTATTTTCTAATTAAAATCGATCGAAATCTTCCTGCGTTGCAAGCTCTGCATACTTACAATCATCATTTCTGCTCTCTGCATATATATCATTGATTAGGTCAATCGACAGCAGTTCTAAGTCTGCCATCGAAAGACCTAACTGTACAACTGACTAAATACAAATAATTTATCAGCCCTACTTCATATTCTGTTATACGAACCAATCCATATCCAGAAGTTTCTTTGATTTCCACTTTCATACCTCTACCTATTGGCATACCATAAAAAATGATCGAATTTTCTTCTCCTGAATGGGATGTGAATATTATACTCGTCTAATAATCCTCCAATGCATTCATTAAACGCTACATAATTATATTCCGATCTCCAAACATCTAATTTATGTTTAGACAGTCCATCAACATAGTTAGGTAGTGACTCTTTTACAATTCCATCAAATATCGAATAATCATCCCTGTGATAAACCTCTACATTGTGATATGTACAATACTTAGAAGCAAAAGAAAACATATTGATTGCCCCTACATTCTTAGCAATAATATTCACAAGTTCAGGATCACCTGCTGCCAATCTAACATCAAAAGCAGGAATATCCAAAATT
>OGXX01003553.1_pt1 | contig 12881 bp, 13 predicted proteins | sample 1576301 | NCBI WGS metagenome assembly OGXX01 (sample SAMEA3541469, study PRJEB24748) | human gut metagenome | biome: human gut; feature: human-associated habitat; material: faeces | place: China | collected 2012
GGCTTTCTGTAGTTATAACCAGAAAGATTATGAAGTTGCAGCGGAATTATTCAAACAATTCGTTTCGATTTATCCGGAAAGTTCTTACGTGGAAGAATGTTTGTACATGATCGGGTATTGTAATTTCTTGGCTTCTCCGAAAGCACGATTGGATCAAACGGTAACCGAGAAGGCGATGGAAAGTTTTCAACTTTATTTGAGTCGTTACCCGAATTCTTCTCGCAAAGAGCAAATTAATGAATACATGGACGAGATGCGGGACAAGTTATCTTACAAGGATTACTTGAGTGCAAGAAATTACTATTTGAGAGAAAAATATAAATCGGCTGTAGTGAGTCTTGAGAATTGTTTAAAGGATTACCCGGGATCTAAATATCGGGAAGAAATCATGTATATGTTGTTCAATTCCAAGTACGAGATGGCTGTAAATAGTGTTGAAGATAAACAATACGAACGTTATAATGCAGCTAAAGAGGAGTATTATTATTTCCTTGATGAATACCCGGAAAGTCGTTATGCCAAGGAAATGGCTCGAAAATATGAAATCATCAACGAGTTCTTGAAACCGTATGATGTTGATGAAGAAGAATAATCAGATAAAACAAATAATATTCAAATTAACCATGGTAGATTTTAAGAAAGTTAAAGCGCCGAATAATACTATTACCCGGAATCCGGCATCATTGGCCAGTAAAGCGGATAACATCTACGAGGCAGTAGCCGTGATCGGTAAAAGGGCTAATCAGATTTCGGTTGAAATGAAAGAGGAGTTAAGTAGGAAACTTCAAGAGTTTGCCTCTTATGCGGATAATTTGGAAGAGATATTTGAAAATCGGGAACAGATCGAGATTTCCAAGTATTACGAGCGTTTGCCGAAACCCGTGTTGATTGCTACCCAGGAATTTGAGGACGGGGACATTTATTTCCGTGTTTCCTCGAAAGAGAAAGGTGATGCAAATAACGCAGACGAGGAATAGCCCCTGTCTTTAAGGAAAAGAATATACCTGAGAGTGTTATACTTTCAGGTTTTTTATTTTAAATTTGCCAAGCAAGTTCATCTTTCTTTGGTATTTGAATTCGAGGAACGTGAATTTATAACGTTATAAATAAGTGATGTTAAAAGGAAAACATATTATATTGGGAGTGACGGGCAGTATTGCCGCATACAAGGCCGCAACATTAACTCGTCTGCTTGTGAAAGAAGGGGCGAACGTGAAAGTGGTTATGACCCCCTTGGCGAAAGAGTTTATTACTCCCTTGACAATGGCGACTCTTTCCAAGAGTCCGATTATGGTCGATTTTTATAACCCGGAAAATGGGGATTGGAACTCTCATGTTGATTTGGGGTTGTGGGCTGATTTGTATCTGATAGCTCCGGCCTCCGCGAATACGATTGGAAAGATGGCAGGAGGTATAGCAGATAATCTTTTGCTGACGACATATTTGTCTGCCAAATGTCCGGTGATGGTTGCTCCGGCAATGGATTTGGATATGTATGCCCATGCTTCGACACAGCGTAATTTGGATATGTTGAGGTCATATGGAAATCATATCATAGAACCGGCTACCGGTGAGTTAGCCAGTCATCTTACCGGCAAAGGACGTATGGAAGAACCCGAGAAGATAGTCGAAATACTTGATCGTTTTTTTGAAACTTCTAAGCCGCTTTCCGGGAAAAAAGTTTTGATTACAGCGGGACCTACTTACGAGAAAATCGATCCGGTGCGTTTTATCGGTAACTACTCGTCCGGGAAAATGGGATTTGCCCTTGCAGAAGCCTGTGCCGAGGCGGGAGCTGAAGTTATGTTGGTTGCTGGCCCGGTGAGTCTGAAAACGAATCATTCATCGATCGACCGTATCGATGTCGAGTCTGCCGAAGAAATGTATAGGGCTGTGCTATCTGAGTACGACCGGTCGGATATAGCGATTATGTGTGCGGCCGTCGCCGATTATGCTCCCGAAACGGTAAGCGATGTGAAATTGAAACGAACAGGGGAAGACCGGATTCTTCGGCTTCGACCTAATCCCGATATAGCGGCAGAGTTGGGACGAAGAAAAAGACCCGGACAGTGTTTGGTGGGTTTTGCTCTCGAAACCAATGACGAGGAAATGAATGCCCGTTTGAAGATGGAGAAAAAGAATCTCGATTTTATCGTTTTGAATTCGTTGCGGGATGCAGGCGCAGGATTCCAATGTGATACGAATAAGGTAACTGTTATCGGCAAGCAGGGAGATCCGGTGGAGATTCCGTGTAAGCCCAAGATCGAGGTCGCTGCTGATATTGTGGATATTATCGGCCGTTATGTGTCGGAGGATCGTTGAATCGTTAAACGGTAGAAACTTTTCCATTTGAGTGTCTTGAATAAGAGAGATGATATGAAAAGAAATGTCTTGTATTTTTTACTTCTCCTCCTTCCTTTCCTGTCAGCTGCACAGGAGTTGAATTGTCGTGTAGAGGTGAATAGTGACCAGATACAGGGCACGAATAAAGAGGTGTTTACGACTTTAAAGGAAGCTATAACCGAGTATATTAACGATAGAAAATGGTCTACGGCTCAAATTTCGCCGGTCGAACGGATAGATTGCTCCATGCTTTTTACCGTTAAGGAATATACCGATAATCGGTTTGTCTGCGAGTTGCAAGTGCAATCGCGGCGTCCGGTATATAACAGTTCCTATACGACGACACTCATCAATTTCAAAGATACCAAAGTAGAGTTCAATTATCAGCAATACGAACCGCTTGTATTTTCCGAGACAAGTATAGAGAGTAATCTCACGGCTGTTATCAATTTTTATGTTTACATGATTCTCGGAGTCGATTTCGACAGTTTCTCGCCTATGGGGGGAACTCCATTCTACGAATTGGCGCATCAAGTGGTGAATCTTGGACAATCTTCTATGGAAGCCGGGTGGAAGGCTTTTGAAGATACCCGTAATCGCCATGCTTTATTATCGGCGTTTATCGAGCAGGGCACTGCCGGATTTCGACAGTTATGGTATGACTATCATCGAGGCGGTTTGGACGAAATGGCTTTGAGTGTAGATAAAGGACGGGCAAAAATAACCGATGCTATACAGCAATTACAGAAAGTATACGAAGCTGCACCGATGTCGGTACTCATTCCTTTATTTAAAGATGCGAAACTCGATGAATTGGTAAATGTGTATTCAAAAGCTCCGGTTTCGGAAAAAGAATCGGTATATGAAACGTTGAGTGGTATCTATCCTACTGAGAATACGATACTCGAGAAAATACGTCAGACAGAAAGATAAAGTGTAGTTACTATGATCAAGAAATTGAGTATTCGCAATTATACGCTTATCGATGAACTCAATATTGAATTTAACTCGGGTTTTTCGGTGATAACAGGTGAAACGGGGGCCGGTAAATCTATCATATTAGGTGCATTGTCGTTGATATTGGGGCAGCGTGCCGATTTGAAATCATTGAAACGTACCGATGAAAAGTCGGTAATAGAAGGTCTTTTCGATATATCGTCGTATCATCTGCAATCTTTTTTTGAAGAGAACGAACTGGACTATGATGCTAAGGAGTGTATTTTGAGAAGAGAGATTCTTCCGTCGGGCAAGTCGAGGGCTTTTATCAATGATACGCCGGTTTCTGTGACTCAGTTGAAATCATTAGGAGAACAGCTTATCGATATACATTCTCAGCATCAGAATCTTTTGTTGGCCGATTCTCATTTTCAGTTACGTGTCGTCGATACGATGGCCGGAAATTTTAGTTTATTGTCCGATTATCAACGGGAGTATCGTTCGTGGCATGAATTATTGAGAGAATATGCTCGATTACAAGATGAAAATCGATTGGGTAGGGAAGAAGAAGATTACTTGCGGTATCAGTTGTTCCAGTTAGAGGCGGCACAATTGAAAGAAGGAGAGCAAGAAGAATTGGAGGTAGAGCAGCAAACGTTGCAACATGCCGAGGAAATAAAGGGCGAGTTGGCGGTTATTCAGGGATATTTGCATGAAGAAGAGACTGGTGTTGTTCCTCTCCTGAATGCAGCATTGTCCAAAATGAAATCTCTCTCCCGGTTATACCCCGAAATCGATGAGTTGGTGGGACGGATTGAATCGGATTATATCGATTTGAAAGATATTGCTTCGTCGGTCGATCATTCCCAAGATAGCCTAAGTGTAGATCCCGATCGATTGTCTTGGGTTGAAAATCGTCTGGATATTTACTACTCTTTGCAGCAGAAGCATAGGGTGAGTACGACCGTTGAATTGTTGGCTCTGAGAGATTCTTTTGCCGATAAGTTGACCCGTATCGAAAATTTCGATGAGGAACTGTCGGAGCTAAGGCGAAAAATCGAGGTGCAGGAGCGAAGGGTGAGTGAGCTTGTCGGCAAACTTTCGGCAGAACGGAGAAAAGCTGCCGATCAAATATCCCGAACGTTGACTGAAAGGGTGAAACCTTTGGGGATGCCGAATTTACGGTTCGAAATAGAAATTTCTCCTCGTCAGCAATATGACGAAAATGGAGGTGATATTATTCGTTTTTTGTTTTCTGCCAATAAAAATCAACCGTTACAACCGGTATCCGAGGTCGCTTCTGGTGGAGAAATATCGAGATTGATGCTTTCGTTGAAAGCTCTCATTGCTCATGCTATGGCATTACCCTCGATTGTCTTTGACGAGGTCGATACGGGTGTGTCGGGAGAGATTGCCGATAAGATGGCCGGAATTATGAGGGAGATGGCCGAGTGCATGCAGGTGATCAGTATCACTCACCTGCCGCAGGTCGCTTCTCTGGGACAAACGCATTATCGGGTTTATAAAAGTGATACGGAAACATCGACAGCCACTCATTTGATTAAGTTATCGGAAAAAGAGAGGATTGAGGAAATCGCTCGTATGCTGAGTGGTTCCTCTTTGACGGCTGCGGCATTGGATAATGCTCGTGAATTATTGAAACGTAATGACTTGAAAGATGGAAAAAAATGAAATGATTTTTGGCATCCGAGCTGTAATAGAAGCAGTGGAAGCCGGAAAGGAAATAGATAAGATTTTGGTAAAAAAAGACCTTCAAGGCGATTTGGCGAAAGAACTTTTCGATTTGATAAAAGGTCGTGGATTTTTCGTTCAGCGTGTACCGGTCGAACGATTGAACCGGATTACCCGCAAAAATCATCAAGGAGTGATCGCTTTTATTTCGGCGGTGTCGTATCAGCGGTTGGGAGATATAATCCCTTCTTTGTTCGAGGAGGGGAAGGTTCCATTCATTGTTCTTCTCGATGGAATTACCGATGTACGTAATTTTGGAGCGATTGCTCGAACGTGTGAATGTACAGGCGTAGATGCCATTGTGTTACCCGAACGGGGAAGTGTCAGTGTGAATGCCGATGCGGTAAAAACTTCGGCGGGAGCTTTGTTGCATATTCCTGTTTGTCGGGAGCGCTCGATACATAGTGCTATTCGTTATTTGAAAGATAGCGGGATTAAAGTGGTCGCTGCTTCTGAGAAGGCTGTTATGAATTACACACGGGTGGATTATACGGTCCCCGTAGCAGTGGTTATGGGCGCTGAGGATACAGGGGTCGATGCCGATAATTTACGTTTGTGCGACGAGATGGTGGCTATCCCTCAGGTTGGGAACATCGGTTCGCTCAATGTTTCTGTGGCAGCGGGCGTCATGATGTATGAAGTGGTTAGACAAAGATTTAGCGGTGATTCAGTTTTTTGATTTATAGAGAAGAAGGAATAAAGTTTTACAAATAATAAACTTCATTCCTTCTTCTCTATAAGCCTAAAACATCGTATTTTACTTTTTATTCTTAACGGTTTTTAATCTGTAATGCTCTGGTTTAGCTGGGGTATTCATTTGGTCGTCAAGAATAACGACCGTTGTATCGCTTTCTACCCACAAATTGACGGTTTGATTCGATCCGCTGTCGGGGACTAGCTTGTAAACTTTGGCTGCTTTATCTTTTTTAGTCCCTTTATGTGATAGCTTTTTCCCTTTACTGTTTATTTTTTTTCCGCTTTTCCCATCGGCTGTTATATAGGTTGTTGCCATTTGGTATACGCCATTGACACTGTCTATCTTTTGGGTAATGATTACCAAGTAGTCCATACTGTCTTTTTTCCCGGAAGCTGTCGGTACTGTACCTTCATAAGCGAATACATCTACCAGCCCGGTCGAGTCGGTTCCTACGATTTCTACGGCTTCGCCTTCGCCGGTCATCTGATTTTGTTTATTGTTTGACTGGCAAGCGATAAGAGCTGCCACGGCGAATAATGTAAAAACAAATTTTTTCATATCGTTATATATTGGTTTTTCCCTATAACATGTCGAAGCAATAAAAAGTTTACCCGAGTTGATAAAATCGCCTCAAAATTGTTTGAATAGATTCTGCGTGCCAACGGGCTATTTTTTCTCGTCCGCATTCCGATAGAAGTATTTTGCAATCTTCGTAGTTATCCATAAAAAGGTTTTCGGTGAGAAGCGCGGGGCAAACAGATTCTCTTAATATACAGAAATTCTCTTCTTTACAACCTCGAAAACGAAGTTCGGGAAAATGATTTTTCCAGAGGTCTCGAAATATTTCGGCGTATGATTTGCTTTTGTGACTACCTGAATAGGTAAACACTTCTCCACCGCTTCCTCCACCGGCATTCGCATGGATAGAGATAAGTAAACAATCACTTTGTTTGGCGATCGTATTGGCCCGTTTGCAGCGTTCCGATAAAGAAATATCTTCTTTTTCGGGTACTAATCGGACACAAGAGATACCGGCCTTTTTCAATAGAATTTCTATTCGGGATACGATGTCGCGGTTAAACTCCCATTCGAATAGTTGACTACCGTCGGGCCATATAGGAGACCTCTTTCCTGGTGTGTCGTATCCGTGCCCGTTGTCTAAAAGAATTTTTACCATAGTTCGATTTTATTTGGGTGGACAAATTTAGGGGGCTAAATGTTTATATTTATGGCATAATGATATACAGTAACAACAATTAGGTATGGCAAAGCACTTATTTCACCTAAAAAGGGGATTGTATAACTCTTGGGAATGCTGTTCCTTTGTCATGTCGAAACAATGATATTTCGCTATATTTGTAGAATATAGGATGCGGTTCGGCAGAGTCAAATCGGAAATGAGGTTTCCGTTTGCCTTTGCGCTCACCTTTGGTTATATTTGTATTTCAATGATACAAAAAAGTAAAAGAAAAAAAGATGTATAAACTCGGAGCATATAATCAGAATAACCGAATGAGCGATTTGGTTTGTGACAATTACCCTGTGTTGTTAGTCATGAGCCGTTTCGGCATCGCGTTGGGTTTCGGCGATAAAAGTATCGGGGAGGTTTGTCGGGAAAATGGCGTACATACCGAAACATTTTTGGCCGTAGTTAATTTATTGTTAGACGAGGGTGATGTCGATGACTATAAAAATGTTATATCTACCGGGGCTTTATTGGAGTATTTACATAATTCTCACGACTATTTTCTGAATTTCAGATTACCGGCTATTCGTTGTAATCTATTGAATGCGATAGATGGAGGAGAGAAAGATATTTCTATTGCAATTCTCCGGTTTTTCGATGAGTATGTAGCCGAGGTTCAGAAACACATGCGGTATGAAGAGAGTACTGTTTTTCCTTATGTAAACTCTTTATTGGCAGGTGTAAAGCCCGATATGTACAGTATTGCGATATTTCGAAAACGACACGATCAGGTTGAAGCGAAATTGACCGAACTGAAAAATATATTGATAAAATATTATCCGGCATCGAGTAGTAATGAGCTGAATAGCGTGTTGTTCGATATATTTACATGCGAACAAGATTTAGCTTCGCATAATTATATAGAGGATTATCTTTTTATTCCGGTCATTCAAACGCTGGAATATAATATAGAAAGAAAAAAATGAAGCCTGTATTAAAAGTCGTCATAGCAGAACCTTCATTGATTATCCGTAAGGGATTATTGACTGTGTTGAAAAAACTGTCGACTCTCAATATCGAAGCGGCCGAAGTTGCCGATATGCAGCAGCTCCCAGCATTATTGTCGTGGCGTAGGCCAGATATATTGATTATAGATCCGGGATTGGCAGGTATATCGTCTATTATACAATTTAAGAAGAGCCTTGAAGGTCTCTCATTGAAATGCATTGCTTTACAGCATTCTTTGGCAGATGCTTCGGTTTTAAAAATGTATGATGGAGTCATCTCGGTGTACGATTCGGCAGAGCAGATTAAGGAAACGTTTGAATCGATGGTGCAGACTTCTTCTGAAAAAGAAGAACGACAAGAACCGCTCACCGAGAGAGAAAAAGAGATTATTATAGGCGTTGTGAAAGGAATGACCAATAAGCAGATCGCTGAAAAATTGTGTTTGTCTGCCCATACAGTCATAACCCATAGGAGAAACATCGCAGGGAAATTGCAAATACATAGTCCGGCTGGATTGACGATCTATGCCATAGTGAATAAATTTGTGGATATCAATGATATAAAAGATTCTATTTATAGCCGTGAGGAGTGATTACTTCGTTATATAAGTTATTTGATGTTGTTTTTGGGAAAATCCGCCTATTGGTTAGGCGGATTTTTTCATGGTGATAAATGGTAGGAAGTTGGTATGATGTAAATTTGTTTCGACTATCTTTGCATTATAAAAAAGAAAGAATGATTAAAGCCCTGTTTTTCGATATTGACGGTACGCTTGTGAGTTTTCATACTCATCGTATTCCTCGTTCTACGGTAGAATCGTTGGAGAAAGCTAAAAAGAAAGGATTGAAAATCTTTATCTCTACGGGACGACCTTTGACTTATATCAATAATCTCGATGATATCAAAAGCCTTATTGATGGATATATTACTACGAATGGTGCTTATATATTGGTCGGAGATAAGGTAATCGCTTGCCATACAATTCCCAAAGAAGATGTTTGTGCAATGATGAAATTTTCCGATGAGCGGAAATTCCCGTGTATATTGGTGGGAGAATCGGCAGCTCTGGTCTATAACACGACTCGAGAAATCGAAGAATTTTTCCATCGGTTGCTCGATTTGAACAATATCTCCGGTAATATCTCTTTGAGTGCTCTTTTGCAACAACGCATTATACAGATGACACCGATTATTACAGCCGAGGAAGAGGCAGAGATTATGCCTTGTTTACCTTCTTGTGAGTCCAGTCGGTGGTATCCTGCTTTTGCCGATGTAACCGCTAAGGGAGTAGATAAAGGAAAGGGGGTGAAATCGGTTGCGAAATATTGTGGTTTTTCCATAAGTGAAGTAATGGCATTTGGCGATGGAGGAAACGATACCAATATGTTGAAAGTCGCGGGTATTGGTGTCGCTATGGGTAATGCCGGAAATTCGCTAAAAAAGGTAGCCGATTATGTGACAACTTCTGTCGACGACGATGGTATAAAACGAGCTTTGGAGTATTTTCATGTAATATAAAAACCGCCCGATTTTATATTATCGGGCGGTTTTCTATATATGATCGGTTGTTTTTACGGTATTACCACACTAAACTCAGCGATAGAGGTCTTTTGGTTTCCGTTTATCTCTTCGATGGGTTCTAATTTCAAGTATCTTGTTTCCAAGACTTTCCCGAATGTGACGAATTGAGGAATAGGATTGTTCTTTATGTTGCTGAATTCACCGTTAAGTATAATGCCTTTCCATTCTTTTCCGTCGTTACTTTGATACAAATTATAGTGGAAAATAGTCCCATCGGTATTCCCTTCTTGTACCGGTGTGTAACAGAACCCTTTTATGCTTCGTATTTTTCCGAGATCGATGAGGATAGGAGAAAGACCGTCGCTGTAAATAGCAGTCTCGATTTTTTTGTCAATAGCTTCTACTGCTTCTTTATCTCCGATAAGACACTCTTGGGGAGTGAAAACCGAATTTTGTGCTTCTTCTGATTTTTCTATAATAGGGTTTGCATAGAATATTCCGGTTCGTAATATGGAGAAATCGGCTCTTGTCCGATTAATAGTCACTCTTAATTTGTCGGCGATAACATCGTCGAATCTCACCAGTCGTTTATATCCTATTGTTGTGCCTTCGGAGATTTTTTCCCATACTCCGTTTATCGAAGCCTCTACGGTAAATGCTTCAATTCGTTGTCCGTTCTGTATATCCTCTTGCAGTAAGAGTGTATTCACGGGAGTCGTAGCCGTTATATTTATCTCGAAGGAATCGCCCTCTTTCCCGGTAATTTTTTCGTGAGAAGTTTTTCCATAATCGGTTGCAAATGTATGGCTTATATATTGAGCCAGTTCTTGCAGCCGTTTGGCGTCGTTTTCATGAATCAACCCCCTTGTGTCGGGAGGAATATTGAGCAGTAAAACAGAATTGTATCCTACCGATTTGAAATAGATGTCCACCAATGTAGAAAGCGATTTTACCTTATCGTCTTCTTCCCGATGATAGAACCAGCCCGGACGAATCGATACATCGACTTCCGACGGGTACCAAAATAATTCGGTCGCTTGTTCTAAAAGGGCTCGACTGCCGAGGTCTTCCGATTTGTTTTTTAAACCTAATACGGTGTTAATACTGTCTGAACGGGAATATATACCGGGAACAAGAGCCGTTGCGCTCCATTCGGTTTCCCGCCCATATCCTTTTTCGTTTCCTACCCATCTTACGTCGTCTCCCATGATAGCCATGACAGCGTTGGGTTGTAACTTTTGTATGGTTTTATAGAACTGATCCCAGTCATATTCTTGTTTTTTACCATTAGGACCTTCACCGCAAGCACCGTCGAACCAAACTTCGTGTATCTCTCCGTAGTTTGAGAGCAACTCGGTAAGTTGTTCGATGAAAAATTTATTGTATTCGGGCGAGTTTCCATAGCAAGATGCATTTCTGTCCCACGGAGATAGGTAAACACCGAATTTGAGACCATATTTGTCGCAAGCCTCTTTCATCTCTTTGACTACATCGCCTTTTCCATCTTTCCAGGGTGATGAAGCGACCGAGTGACTGGTTGTAGCAGTGGGCCATAAACAAAAACCGTCGTGATGTTTGGCTGTGAGAATCGCCATTTTAAATCCGGCATCTTTCAGCGTTTTTACCCATTGTTCGGCATCTAACTGAGTGGGGTTAAAAAGTTTGGGATCTTCCTTCCCGTCTCCCCATTCCCGATTGGTAAAGGTGTTTATACCGAAGTGTAGAAATGCGGTCAGTTCCAACTGTTGCCATGCTAGTTGTTGAGGTGTAGGTGTCAGGTGTGCTGCCATTTCGACTTTTTGTTCGATTGTCGAGCCTTCGGGAAAAACGAGATGTTTTTCGTAATATTGTTTTTTGTTTGACTGACAACCTGCGAATAGAGCACAAATAGTGAGAAAAACACATGTATTTTTCATTGGGTATAAATAATTAGTTTTCGTACAAAGATAATGATTCTATACAAAAAATAAAATACCTGTAAAATGTATGCTTTTTAAAGTCAAAAGATAATGAGCGTTTAGTAGGTGCATATCGAATATCGGATTTCATTCGCTTATTCCATAGTAGTTTCCATTTCCTCGTTCCGTATTTTACCTTGTATTCTTATGAGTTTGGAAAAATATGCCCGGAATTTCGGGAGATAAGTGTGTCATATATGTGATTAGCGTAAAGTCTTCCTATGGGGAGAAATATTTCTTTCCCAATAAGTTTTATTTTTTTCTTGGAAAACATTTCGATTTTTTCGATAGGTACGATATATGAACGGTGAATGCGGAGAAAATTTTCTTCGGGCAAAATTTCTTGAATCGTTTTCATGTTCGTTCGGGACAGTATGTATCCCCCGTTTTCCCGGAAAATTTTAGTATAGTTTTCCATCGCTTCGATATATAGAATGTCATTAATGGGAATTGTTACGTTGGCATATTCTTGTTTGATAACGATATTCTCGGGGACTTTTTCTGTTTCTATTCTGCGAATGGCTTTCTCGACAGCTTTTTTAAATCTTTCGTAAGCAAACGGTTTGTGTAGGAAATCTACGGCATCGAGGTCGAATCCGTTGAGTGCGTATTGAGCGTGTGCAGTGGTGAATATAAAGCAACACTCTCTGGGTAGAGCGTGAGCGATATCCAGTCCGTTGATACTATTCATTTCTATGTCGAGGAAAACCAAATCGGGTTTGTGTCGTTTGATCTCTTCCAACCCAATACGAGGTTCGCTGAATGTCGAAAGATCCAAATTTCCAAACCGTTCACAAAATTGAGTGATGACAAGTAAAGCTAGAGGTTCGTCGTCAATAGCTATACAAGAAAATTTTTTCATTGTAGTCGAATAGTTAGTCTGATTTTATATTGTCGGTTTTCTTGGACAGTCGTTAAATTAAAACGACCCGGATAGAGCAATTCTAATCGCTTGCGGCAATTTTCGATGCCGATAGCAGGGGTCTTTTCCTTTTTTTCTTTCATGACCGTATTTTCTGTTTCGAAAAGGAGTTGTCCGTTTTTCACTATAATTCTGATGAGTACAGTGCAATCTATATCGGAAGATGTACCGTATTTAAAAGCGTTTTCCACGAATGTAATAAGGATCATAGGGGGAATTGGAGCTTGGTCATCGTCGGTTTGTGTTTCGAAAGATATGTAGGTATGTTTATTTAGTCTGAGAGCTTGTAAATCGACATATTGGCGAATATAATCTATCTCGTTGCAAACGGGAATGGTTTCTGATGTAGTTTGTGCATACATATATTTGAGAATGTTGGAGAATTGAATGAATGCCGATTCTGTTTTATCGGATTTGGTCAATACCAAACCATATAATGCATTGAGTGTATTGAATAGAAAGTGAGGATTGATTTGTGCCTTGTAAAGAGCCAATTCCGCTTTATCCCAAATCGGTCATTAGGATTTCTCTGTGTCGTACGGCAAAGAGAAATCCTTT
>OGXX01003555.1_pt1 | contig 12852 bp, 11 predicted proteins | sample 1576301 | NCBI WGS metagenome assembly OGXX01 (sample SAMEA3541469, study PRJEB24748) | human gut metagenome | biome: human gut; feature: human-associated habitat; material: faeces | place: China | collected 2012
GCCGCCGTAGGTATCGACGATGATCTTGCGGCCCGTAAGGCCCGAGTCGCCGGCAGGCCCGCCGATGACGAAGCGGCCCGTCGGGTTCACGTAGTATTTTGTGTTCTCGTCCAGCAGGCGCGACGGCAGGTTCGGCTCGATGACCGTCTCAATAACGGCCCTGCGCAGATCGTCGATGGCGATGGAGTCTGCGTGCTGGGTCGAGACGACAACGGTGTCGATGCGGGCGGGCAGTCCGTCGGGGCCGTATTCCACGGAAACCTGGCTCTTGCCGTCCGGGCGGAGCCAGGGCAGAAGACCGGATTCCCGCGCGTGTGTCAGCGCCTTGGTGAGATTGTGCGCGTAGGCGATGGGAGCGGGCATCAATTCCTTTGTCTGCGTGCAGGCGAAGCCGAACATCATGCCCTGATCGCCTGCGCCGGTCGTGCCGTCGTCATACGCGTTGTCAACGCCCATGGCGATATCCGGGGACTGCCGCCCCATGGCGACCATGACATTGCAGCTGTGGCCGTCAAAGCCCATCTCGGGACGGTCATAGCCTGCGTCGCAGATGGCCTTGCGGGCGATCTGGGCGATGTCGATGCGGGCGGACGTGGTGATCTCGCCCATGACGAGCACCATGCCGGTCGTTGCCGCCGTCTCGCAGGCGACGCGGCCCATGGGGTCCTGCTCGAGCACCGCGTCGAGCACGCTGTCGGAGACAAGGTCGCACAGCTTATCGGGATGTCCCTGTGTAACGGACTCTGAAGTAAAGATTTTTCTGTTGTTCATATCTGATTCCTTTCCGGGCATAAAAAAGCGCCCTGCCCGAGGGGCAGAACGATATACGGTTCTCTCCCTCATCTTTCGATTCCTTCGCCGGATTTGGCACCTTGCATCCGCAGGTTGCCGGGTTTCATTGGGCCGTTCCCTCCACCACTCTTGATAAGGCTGTTCAGTTGTACCCTGATTATACAAAACCCGCCGGAAAAGTCAAGAGAAAAGTTTTGATTTCGGCAAAATTCCCGGTTTATCTCAGCGGGAACCCGCCCATACTCCATGCAGAACAGAATGTTTACATTTGCAGGGTAGATTTTTCCGCCCGGAGACGGTATGATGAAACCTGAACATCAGGAGGGTGAACACTATGAAGGATCTTCGCAGACGGTTTGAACGCTTCTGCCTTAAAAACCGGGGCAAGGGCATTCCGAATCTCATGCTCGTCATTGCCATTGGAAATCTGGCGGTCTATGCGCTCTCGTACATCGACCCCAGCAATATCGTCTACAGCTATCTCTGCTTCAGCCGCTCCGCCATTCTGCGCGGACAGGTCTGGCGGCTGTTTTCGTACATCTTTACGTACCTGAACGACGTGCGGGGCGTGGGACTGCTGCTGGCTGCCGTTTCGCTGTTCTGCTATTATCAGTTCGGAAAGATCCTGGAGAGCTACTGGGGCACGTTCCGCTTCAATCTCTATTATCTGACCGGACTTGTGCTGACCGATCTGGCTGCAATGCTGCTCGGCGCCGGAGCGGACGCGTCCGCGCTGAACCTCAGCCTGTTTCTCGCCGTCGCGACCATCGCGCCGGAGGCGAAGGTGCTGCTGTTCTTCTTCATCCCCATCAAGATGAAATACATGGCGTGGGTCTATCTCGGCTTCACGGTGCTGAACGTGTTCTCGTCCTTGCAGCTGGCCTCGTTCCTCTCGTTCTACTGGCTGCTGCCCGTCGTGCCGCTTTTGAACTACTTCCTCTTCTTCGGCAGCGACGTCAAAAACATCCTGCCCGACGCACTGCGCTACCGGCAGCGGAAGAATTACCGCACGACCACGACAAATGCCCGCCCGAACCCCAATTGGGCAGGCTCCTACCGCTCCAAATCCGGCGAGAAGCCCTACCGGCATAAATGCACGGTCTGCGGCCGGACGGATACGGACTATCCGAACCTCGAATTCCGCTACTGCTCGAAGTGCAATGGCTATTACTGCTACTGCATCGATCACATCAACAACCATGTCCACATCACCACGCCCCCGGAAGGCGCGGGAAAAGAAAAATAAAACGGAGGGACTGTCATGAATGAAGTATTGCACTGCCTGCTGACCCGCAGAAGCGTCAAGAAGTATCTTTCGCAGCCGGTCGAGAAGGAAAAGCTGGACGCCGTTCTGGAGGCCGGAACGTATGCCGCCTGCGGCATGGGCCGTCAGGCCGGGAAGATCGTCGTGCTGCAAAACCCGGACGATATCGCGCAGCTGGAAAAAATGAACGCGTCGATCCTCGGAAACCCGGCCGCGCACCCGTTCTACGGCGCGCCGGTCGTGTGCGTCGTGTTCGCGGACACGAATGTGAATACATGGGTCGAGGACGGCAGCCTTGTCATCGGCAATATGATGGCCGCCGCGCACAGCCTCGGCCTCGGCAGCTGCTGGATCCACCGGGCACGGCAGGAGTTTGAAAGCGCGGAGGGCACGGCGCTGATGAAAAAATGGGGCGTGAGCGAGAATTACGCCGGCATCGGCCACTGCATCCTCGGCTACGCCGCGCAGGAGCCCGCCCCCGCAAAGCCCAGAAAGGCCGATTTCATTGTCCGCGTTGATCGTAACCGATGATCCAATCGCCTGCGGTTACCAGCGGATCTTTTACCGCAGCTGTGCAGTTTGAAAAGCTTGAAATACACAAAGTATTCCTGCGCTTTCAAACTTTCATCTGCGGCAAAATCTCTCGCTGGTAACTCTTGTCGATTAAATTATCGGTTACTAAACCCCTTGCAAAATCGAAAAAACAGGCTTATACTGAAGAAAAAACAGGAGGGCACTGATATGAAATCCATCAAAAGCATCCTGAAGATCGCGGGCGCGGTCATGGCCGTGATCGGCACCGTGCTTGTCGTCGTCGGCTTCCTCGACGAGATCTGCGCAGGCGTCAAAAAGCTTGCCGCCTGCCGCGCACGCCGCGAGGAAATGAAGGATTACGCAGACTGACAGATCGAGCGAACGCCCCGAAGCAGCCGCTTCGGGGCGTTTTCTATGTGCCAAAGTTCCGGGGTTGCCCGGTCACAGCAGAAACAGCGCTTCGCGCACGACCTCGCCGACTGTGGGGTGGGGGAAGACGATCTTGTCCAGATGCTGCACGGGGAGCTTGGAATGCACCATCATGGCCGCGCCGTAGATGATCTCCGAGACATAGGAGCCGACCATATGGACGCCCACGACGCAGCGGTTTTTCCGGTCATAGAGCAGCTTGCAGAAGCCGGTTCCCTTCGGATTTTCTGCAAGATACCGGCCCGAGAGCGCCATCGGCGCCTTGACCACCTGCACGTCCAGTCCCTTTTCCCTTGCGCTCTGCTCCGTTTCGCCGACGCAGGCGACCTCCGGCGTGGTGTAGATCACGGAGGGGATGATGGAATAGTCGATCGCGTCCTTTTTGCCGAGCATATCGTTGACCGCGACCTCTGCCTCGCGATAGGCCGTGTGGGCCAGCATCAGCTTGCCATTGCAGTCGCCGACGGCCCAGACGCCGGGGACGTTCGTGCGCATCTGCCGGTCTGTCACGACTGCGCCGCGTTCGAGCGCAATGCCGAGCGCCTCCACATTCAGCCCCGTCACATCCGCCCGCCGTCCCGCCGACAGCAGCACGCGCCCGCAGGCGATCTCGTGCCGCCCGGAAGCGTCGGAATACACGACGCTCCGCTCCGTGACAGCCTCGACTCTGGCGTTCAGGCAGAAGTCCATGCCCTGCTTTTTGTACGTCCGCATCAGCAGCTCGCAGATCTCCGGGTCGGTGCTGCCCGCGATTTTGGGCAGCATCTCAATGACCGTCACCTTCGTGCCGATGGACGCGAAATAGCACGCCATTTCCAGCCCGATCACGCCGCCGCCGATGCAGACGAGCGATTCCGGCTGCTCCGAAAGGGACAGCAGCTCGCGGTTCGTCATAACAAAGCCGGAAGCAAGTCCTTCCCGCACACCGGGGATCGGCGGGATCACGGCGCTGGAGCCGGACGCCAGCACGAGCCGCGGCGCGGACAGTGTCTCGCCGCCTGCGGCGATCTCAAAGCGCTCCCCCGTTTTGCCGAGGATCCGGCCCTCGGCGGCGAAAACCGTCACGCCATGCGCCTTCATTGCCGCGCCCACACCCCGGACGAGTGTTTTGACCACGCCGTCCTTCCGCGCGACGACCTGCGCGTGGTCGATGGAGACGTTCTGCGCCGTCACGCCGTATTCCGCGCCGTGCAGCGCTGCCTGATACTGCTTGGCGCAGTAAAGAAGGCTCTTTGTCGGGATGCAGCCCTCGTTCAGACAGGTGCCGCCCAGCGCGCGCTTTTCAATCAGCGCCGTTCGCAGTCCGGCTTTTCCCGCGCGTTCCGCGCAGAGATATCCGCCCGGCCCGCCGCCGATCACGATCAGATCAAATTCCTGCATTTTAAATTCCTCCTGCCGCGTTTTTTCTCAGTTTAGCATACCCGGCAGCAGATTGGAAATGCCTTTTTGTGATGTGTGTATTCTGATTATGTTGTTTCACGTTGCTTTTATCGTGAAACCGGGTACGTGACACCGCACACGGTGATGGACGCAAGCTCGTCCAGATCGATCAGCTGGGAGAACAGCCAGGTCTTCTTTGTGCGGTCATCTTCCGGCATTCCGATGCCGGAAGAACTCATGGAACCGTAGGTTCCATAGTCGCTGTACGCGTAGCCGTTTTCCTTGCTGGCAAGTTCGAAGCTTGTTCCGTCCTTCAGTGTAATGGAAACGGCACTATTTGTTTCCGGAACGCTCCAATTGCGTCCGTAGCGGCCTTCAAGCCGGAAGGAGATCGGCGTGATCGTTGCCGTCTGCCAGCAGTCATACTGATCCTCGTATTCCGATTCGTCCAGCTTGATCACCAGCTCCTGTACCAGCTGATCCGGCACCGCAAGTTCAAACAGATCAACGGTCTTGTCCTGATACCACGCCTGAAACAGCAGCCGGTCGCCCGGTTCAATTTCACCGCCGTTGTTCGTCAGAACCATATATGCCGTGCGTCCTTCCACCTGAATGATGTGCATCCCCATACCGCCAAGCTTCCATTCCAGACTGTGATCTCCGCGGAAGTCAATGTTGTTGCGCACGTGCACCTGCAGCATCCGAGCCATCTCCTTCTCGTTGTCACTGGCCTCCGGCAATGCGGCAAGCGTCGCCGCGGCTTTGTCTGTCCGCGCATCAATGCGCATGACCGCAAGCACAGAATCCTTCGAGACGAGCATGGATTGGAGCGTAAACACGAAATTCTCCGTCGTGGCCGATACGCCCGTATCCGCCAAATCGGCAGTGTCGGGCACCTGCATCGTGCCCTCGGCGATCATGGCCTGCTCTTCCTCGGTGTACGCCGGCTGTGTGAGCTCTGTAGACGTTTTTTCGTCATAGCTCGTGACATGGTCCTTGACCAGCGCGGCTTTTTCGCCGAACAGCCGGTCGAACCAGCCGAAGGAGTGCGCCGCGAACGCACTGCCGCACAAAAGCGCCGCGACTGCCGCCGCGATCAGCACCGTCCGGACAGGCCGGGCGGGCTTCTGTTTCGTTTCCTTGATTTTTCCCATCGTCTTGCTCAAAATCCGCGCACCCTCGCCATCCTGCATCGGGGGCAGCGGAATCTCCTGCTCCGGCGCATAGCGCATGAGCTCATCCCACGTCGTTTTCACAAAACAGACCTCCTTTTTCCAAAGCCTCGCGCAGCGTCCGCCGTCCGCGCATCAGGCGCGAACGCACGGTCGACGCGTTCAAATGTAAGTCCTCCGCGATCTGCGCGGCTGTCTGCGACAGATCGTAAAACCGGTAAAATATTTCCCGGTCCTCATCCGGCAGGGCGCGCATGGCCTGCGCAATGGCCGCGTAGCGCTCCTGTTCCACCATCTGCTCCCAGAGCCGGTCGAGCGTGATGAGCGTATCGTCCTCCAGCGGAAGATAGACGTTCTGCCTGCGCATGGCCTCCGCCGTCCGGTTCCGCGCCACCGCGCCGAGCCATGGCCGCAGCTGCCCGCGCTCGATGCGCGCCGCGCCGTTCCAGAGCGCGAAAAACACGTCTGAGGCGATCTCCTCATGGTCCTCCGGCGTCAGAACGCCGCGGCTGCGGTTGCGGATGATGGCCAGAACGTATGCGCCGTACTGTGCGACCGCCTGCTCCAGCGCACCTGCGCGCTGCTTTTGCAGCTGCCGCAGCAGCTCCTTTTCGTCCAAGCCGCATTCCTCCTTTTGTAACCGCTGATCGGTTACTTGCATTGTGTTCAGCATACTGACGTCTATCATGTCGGGTGTTTGGCCGATTTTGTTGCAGCCGCACGGAAATTTTCCCTGTTTCCCCAGAGTTCTTGCTTTTTCTGCCTGCGGCTGGTATGATAAAGCTATGAAGAAAAGAGTTGCTTACTATGTCAGCCGGAAGAATCCGCTTATCTGGCTGGCTGCGCTGGTCATGCTGGCCTCGGCAGCGCTTCGCATCGCAAATGTCTGCGGGAAAGGCGCAGACGCAAAGACGGTGTGGTTTTTAGTCGTGCTGCCGGTCGTGGGCTGTGTGTTCTATGTGCTGAATATCCTGTGCAATGGCAGCGACCGGTTCTACCGCTCCTCCGTGCCCGTCATTCTGCTTGCGATCTATTACGGCATCAAGATCACGCTCGTCTCACCGTATCTGTGGCTGACGTTCATGTTCTGGATCGCCTATCTCGCCATCGCCGCGTTTTACGCCGTGACCGTCTCCGGCCACATCAAAAGCACGATCCCGCTGCTTCTGCTGCTGATCGCTGCACTCGGCATTCTGGTCGGGATGCACGAGAAGGAATTCACGCGGGAAAACTGGCCGCAGCTGCGGCGGATTTTGCCTGATATGCTGTTCCTGCTTGCCGGGATTCTGACGCTGCTCGGCGCGAAGGTCTATCTCGACGGCGCGTACCACCCCACCTGGGGTGACCGGCCCGACGGCCGCAGGCTGCGCACGCTCGACCCGATGGCGGTCGTAGCTAATTATATCATGCCGACGCGCATCGGATCGTCCAATTTCATCCGCGAGTCCGTTGACATCGGCCCAATGGAGCGCTACATCCGCGAAAAGCGCAAGCAGGGCTATACGAATCTCGGCGTGACGCACGTATTTCTGGCTGCCTATGTCCAGTGCGTGGCGAAATATCCGGCGCTCAACCGCTTCCTGTCCGGGCAGCAGGTCTATTCGCGCGACGACGATATCCAGTTCTGCATGGTCGTCAAGACCTCAATGGACACCTCCGCGCCGGAGTCGATCACGAAGCTTCATCTGAAGCCGACCGACACCATCGACGATATCTACGAAAAGCTCAACAAGGGCATCGCCGCCATTCAGGGACAGGCCATCGGCGGCAGTGACTTTGACAAAACCGCGAAATTCCTGTCGTTTATCCCCGGCGTGCTGTTCAAATTCGTGATCTGGCTGCTCAAGACCATCGATTATTTCGGTTTCCTGCCGAAATTCCTGCTGGAGGTCAGCCCCTTCCACGGCAGCCTGTTCTTCACCTCCATGGGAAGTCTGGGCATCCCGCCCATTTACCACCACCTGTATGACTTCGGCAACCTGCCGGTGTTCGGTGCCTTCGGCATGAAGCGTCGGGCGGTAGAGGTGCAGGAGGACGGCTCCGTGGTGGAGAAAAAGTATGTAGACATCAAGTTCACCATGGACGAGCGGATCGTGGACGGCTTCTACTATGCCGCATTCTTTAAGCATTACCGCCGCATTCTCGCCCACCCCGAAATTCTGGACAACCCGCCCGAGGAAGTGCTGAGCGACATTGACTGACATGAAAGAGCAGATTCTCTCGTTCCTTCCCCCGGAATATCCGTGGAAAGATCGGCTTTTCGTATTTCCCGAGCTGGATTCCACCAATAATCGACTGAAAGTGCTTGCTTCTCAGGGCGCTCCCCACGGCACCGTGCTGATCGCCGACCGCCAGACCGGCGGCCGGGGACGGATGGGACGGTCGTTTCTGTCCCCGCCGGGGGTGGGAATTTATATGAGCATCCTTCTGCGTCCAGAGTGTGCGCCTCAGGAGCTGATGCACCTGACCTGCGCCGTCGCAGCCGCCATGTGCCGGGCGGTGGAATGCGCCGCCGGGCTTCGCCCCGGCATCAAGTGGACGAACGACCTCGTCTGGGGAAAGCAGAAATTCGCCGGAATCCTCACGGAAATGGGGCTGAACGCCGCCGGAGGCGTTGATTGGGCGATCGTAGGCATCGGCGTCAACTGCTGCCAGAAAGCGGAGGATTTTCCCCCGGAGATTCGGGACAGAGCCTGCTCCCTCGCCATGGCGGCAGGTCGGGAAATTGACCGCTGCCGGGTCGCCGCCGCCATGATGGAGGCACTGTGGGAAATGGACGCCTCCCTGTTCACCGGCAAGAAGGACATGCTCCGGTTCTACCGGGAAAACTGCGTCACCATCGGCAAAGAAATTTCCGTGGTGGGCGCGGGAGAAGTCCGCCACGGGCGGGCGCTGGACGTTGACGACGAAGGCGCGCTGGTGGTGGAATTTCCCGATTCCCATGTGGAAGCTGTCAACGCCGGGGAGGTCAGTATCCGGGGAATGTATGGGTATATCTGACAAAACCCTGCCATTGTTTTCAATTTATTCCCAATTTACGTATTGCTTTTTTTAACGACATTGGTTATACTTGGAGTGTAAAAATCACAGCGCCGCAGGTCTGCGCCGCTGTCCAAAAAATTCTGGAGGTCATTTCCATGAAAGCATTCAATGTAATCGTAAAAGTCCTGACCGCTCTGGCTGCCGTTGCCGGTGCCGTCTACGTTGTTGCTACCTACGGCGATCAGATTGTCGCATGGGCGAAGAAGATTTTCGCTTCCCTGCCCAAGTGCCCCTGCTGCAAGGAAGAGCCGAAGGCCGTCGAAGAGACAGCCGCTGAGGAAGCTCCTGCCGAAGAGCCCGCAGAGGAAGTTCCCGCCGAAGCTCCCGCAGAGGAAGCTCCTGCCGAAGAGCCTGCCGCCGAGGTCGCCGCGAACGAGCCCGTTGCCGAAGAGGCCGACTTCGCCGAGTAATTTCATTTTATACGCAAAAATCCCGGAAAGCTGTTGCTTTCCGGGATTTTTTCTTTCACTATTTCAGCTCCACCAGAACGCAGCTTCCCTCGCCGCGGATCGTGTGGTACATGTTGTCCTCCACAACGGGCAAGTCCATTTCCCGCAAATCCACATCCGGATTCCACACAACGTTCCGCATGCCATAGTAGCAGTAGAACCCATATTGGGTCAGGTCGTCTCCCCCGCCGAAGGTGCCGGGGATAAGACGGTTCAGCATCTGGTAGTTTTGCGGCATGTTCCAAAGAACCGGCGCTTTGCCGATGGAGCCGGACAGCTGCACCGTCACCGGCGTATCGGATTGGAACGCTTCCATTTCCTGCAAATCCGAAATCACCAGCTGGGTGCGGAAATCCGTGTAATCCTTCTGAACGCTCAGGGCGTTTCCGTAGGTGAAGGCGAACACGAAGAAAATCCAGCTGAGAACCACCGCCGGTATCTTAAGGTAGAAGCGCTTCTTCCCTTCCGCCGCCGTCATGCCGAACACGGTAAGCAGCACGCCGAAACCGTACATTGCCCGGGGTGCGAACACCGTGGCGGCCAGTGCGGGATACAGTCCAAAGCACATCAGCCCCATCAGGACAAGCGCCGCGGCAGTCATGGCGATGGCCGGAACTGTCTTCCGCCGGGAATCCAAAACCACGCGAACGCAGAAAGCGATCACCGCCAGCACCGCCGCAATCAGCCAGAAGGGCTTGAAATCCGACAGAACCAGAGAATAGTAACTCCGCAGATTTTTCAAAAAGTGGGGAATCAGCTCCCCCGCCGGAGGCAGAGCGTTGCCCACATAACTGGTGTCGGCGGGAATCATGATAACCAGCTTGAAGAAGATCAATCCCAGCGCATACCCCGCCGCAGATTTCAGGCAGAAAAGCCCGACCTCCCGGATGGATTCCCCACGGTTCCACATCCGCAGTGCCAGCGCGACCACCAGCATGGGGAAAATCCCCGCCGCCGCCTGATAGCTGGTGCATACCGCCAGAATCCCCAACCCGGACGCAAGCACATACGCCGCAGTATTCCGGTTCCGGCACAGCAGCGGCACCACCGCCGCCAGCACGGAAAGCGCCATATACGGCGCGTCAAACCGAAAGCTGACACAGCCGAGGAAATAGGGATTCAGCCCCAGAATCGACAGCACCGCCAGTTCCCAGCCGGAAAATGTCGTCCGTTCATAGACAATATACCCCATGAGTATCCCGGACACCGCCATGATGAGCATGGCAAGGATCTGGGGCAGCGGCGCGGCGTCCGCCAGATAATCGCCTCCATGCACCAGCGTTGCAAGTGCCGTCGAGAGATACCGGCTGAAATAGTCCCACTGCTTGTACCCCAGCGCCGCCCGGGGGGAATCGTCCATATAGTAGAAATTCGCCCGAAGAATGGCGCTGATGCCCACCACGAAAACGGCAAACAGAATCAGCAGCGCCTTTCCCATGGGGATGCCGGTTTCCCCGGAACGAAGGGTTTCCGCTTTCGTCCTGCGGTAGTCCTCCTGACCGGCGGAGATATAATAGGAGATCACGCACCCCGCCGCCGGAGCCGCCGCGATGGCGAAGAACGCGGCGCAAAGGGGGACGAACAGCCCGTTCTCCATGCCGAGCACCCCCGCCACGCGCTGCATTTTCTGGGAATCGACCCAGTTGTGGTAGAAGTTCACCGCCAGCGCGCCGTTGAACGCAAGGCTCAGAGCCATGTGTACGGGATTGGAAAGCAGCGCCCGCACCCTCTGCCGGGAGACGGGCAGCCGCCACACCGCGGCGCACAGCAGCACCGCCGCCACGCCGCACCACACAAAGCCCGGCACCCACGCCGGGACGATCAGCAGCAGAAACGCGGCGCCGGAAAGCATCAGCAGTCCCTTTTCCGGGAAAAATCGTTTTTCTTTCATGTTGTTAGTCCTTTCCCCTACCCTTGGGGACTTTGGGAAGCTCTGACCGTCCGCAAGAGGTTCAGAGCTTCCCCCATAAATCACGCCGTCAGAATCTCCACCAGCATCCGGACGCACTTCTCCATGTCCTCGGTGGGGATGAACTCAAAGCGTCCATGGTAGTTTTCGCCGCCGGTACACAGATTGGGACAGGGCAGCCCTTCGTAGGACAGTCGCGCGCCGTCAGTGCCGCCGCGAATGGGCACTTCCACCGGGTTCATGCCTGCCGCAGCCATGGCCTTTTTCGCCCGCTCCACCACGTACATACACGGCTCAATGCACTTCTTCATGTTATAGTAGCTGTCCTTGAGGGTCAGCTCCAGCGTTCCCGCGCCGTACTTGCGGTTGATAAAGTCCGCGGCAGCAGTCATGACCGCTTTCTTTTCCTCGAACTTCTCCATGTCGTGGTCGCGGATGATATAGTGCAGCTCGGAACGCTCCACCTCGCCCTTCATGCCCAGCAGATGGAAGAAGCCCTCATAGCCCTCCGTCAGCTCCGGACGCTGCCCAACGGGGAGCAGACTCTGGAATTCCATGGCGATCAGCTGGGAATTCACCATCTTCCCCTTGGCAGAACCGGGGTGGATATTCAGTCCATGGACAACAACCTTTGCCCCCGCGGCGTTGAAGTTCTCATATTCGATCTCGCCCACGGGGCCGCCGTCGGCGGTGTAGGCAAAGTCCGCGCCGAAGCCCTTCACGTCGAACCGGTCAGCGCCCCGGCCGATCTCCTCGTCGGGGGTAAAGCCGATCTTCAATGTGGCATGCCTGCCGCCCATGGTGAGCAGCTGCTGCGCCGCCGTCATGATCTCCGCCACGCCTGCCTTATCGTCCGCGCCCAGAAGCGTCGTTCCGTCGGTGACGATCAGGTGCTTGCCTGCGTGGTTTTTCAGGTACGGATAGTCCGCCTCCCGCAGGACGCCTTCGTCGCAGATGCTGCCGTACGCCCAATACCAGTTGTTTACCCCGAATACCGGCGTTTTGGGCAGGACCGGTTTTTCGCATAGCATGTGCATGAAGCGCTTCGCCGTGTCATAGACGCTCTCCTCTGCCGTTGAGACGGTTTCGGTAACGACGCAGGCTGTAAAGGGCACTTTGACGTCCGTACCTGCCGCGCCGCACATTAGATTCAGGAAAAGCGTCACGCCATGGCAGTCGAGCTGGAAGAACGCGAAGCAGTCGCAGCCGGTCTTTACACCGTAGCACAGGGTCGTTTCCCCTGCCCTTGCAATGCAGAACCACGGCAGCGGTCGGAACGGCATCACACTGCGCCATTCGACCGGCGCATGCGTCGCGCTGATCCGACCCCATTCGTCGCCGAGGACGCTCTCTACGCGCGCAAGGTCACCGTGCCAGCGTAGCTTCAGATACTTGACGGGTGATTTTCCCGGATAGATCACGACATTCCAGCCATTTTCCCCCGGCACGTATTGCCATTCGACCGGGCAGCCGCAGTCCACCGCAGGCTCTTCAAAACGAAAATCCGTCTGCTCGGTCGCTCCCAGCACACGATCAGGGCAGCGCAGGATCGTGGGAAATTCATTATTTTCCAATGTTGTTTCCTCCGCGCTCTCAACCCTTCCAGTTTGTTCCTTCAAAGATATCTTCCCAGGGCAGCGTATCCGCAGGCTCCTCCATGATCCCCTTGAATGACGACGGATGCCGACATTTTTGCAGGTATTCCCGGATAAGCTCCCGCTGACCGGGCTGGTTCATCGTGTTGGTATACAGCTTCTTCCCCAGATCGACCTCGACCACCGCGTGCGAGGGGTATCCTTCCAAACGGCAGAGCACGTCGCCCGTAGGTGAAACAAGGCCGGTGTAAGCGACATTCGTCACATTGTCGATCTGGCAGGAAGC
>OGXX01003556.1_pt1 | contig 12848 bp, 7 predicted proteins | sample 1576301 | NCBI WGS metagenome assembly OGXX01 (sample SAMEA3541469, study PRJEB24748) | human gut metagenome | biome: human gut; feature: human-associated habitat; material: faeces | place: China | collected 2012
CAAATCCAGCACTCAGTTTAGTCAACGATTTTATGTTGAGAATTGCCAAAATGGGTGCCCTCTGCGGAGCGCTGCTGGTGCTGTTGGCGGCGGGCATACTGCTGCGGAGCCACATCAGCGCTGCTCTGGCGGGGCTGGGAGACTTGTGGGGTCAGTGGCGCTTTCAGCAGACCGGACGGTACACGCCGCCCTATGTGGGGGCGGGCAGCGTCTGGTGGATGCTGCTGCCCATGGGGGCCGTAACGGGCCTTGCTGCGGGCCTTGTGCTGCGGCAGCGCTGGCGGATATGGCCGGCGGCTGCCTGTGCCGCAGGACTGCTGACACTGCGTCTGGCGGGCCTTGTGCCGGGGGGCTGGTGGTTTACCTGCTTCCTGCTGGGGGTGCTGCTGTGCTTTGTGCAGGGCAGTGCCATAGGCCACAGGGCCAAGGCCGTCACGGCGGGAGCGCTGGCGCTGGTGCTGCTGATGGGACTGCTGCCGGAGGGCCTCTCCGGCGGCGCATCCCCCACGGCGCTGGGGCGGCGGCTGGGCAAGGCCCTGCACCGCTGGCACTATGAGGATGCCGCCGATCCCCTGCCGGAGGGAGACATCTCCGGTTCCGGGGCCTTTTCCCCCGGACAGGAGCCGGCGCTGCGGCTGACCATGGAACACTGGACGCCCCTGTATCTGCGGGGCTATGTGGCGGGGGAGTACACCGGCACCGGTTGGCAGCAGCTGGCGGCCCGCCGCTTGACGGAGGAGGCTCCGATGCTGTATAGCCTGCAAAGCGGATATTTCTTCCCGGCTCAGCAGCTGGCAAAGGCCAACGGCGAGGCCGAGAGCGAGAACCATGTGACCATTCAGGTGCTGGGCGCCTGCCGCTCCGTAGCCTATACCCCCTATGGCGGGGGCGACGGGCTGGAGAGCGCACTGGATGCCCGTGACCTCACCGGCGAGGGCATGACCGACCCCACCCAGCGCAGCTATGAGGCGGCGCTGTACCCGGTGGAGGAGAGCTACCTGCTCCAGCAGCAGCTGGCGCAGGCGGAGACGGACAGCGACTACCGGACGGGGGAGAGCGTCTATCGCCAGTGGGTCTATGACCACTATCTCACGGTGCCGCAGGACACCTACGACGCCCTGACGGCGCAGTTCAGCCCCGGTCAGGGCTGGAACACCACTCAGGCCAAGACGGAGATCAGCCGCTTTCTGGCGGCCAACCTGACCCTCCGGGAGGGGACGGTCACCCCGGCCACCGGCGACGTGGCGGCGTGGCTGCTGACCGGCGCCCGACAGGGGTACAGTGTCCACTATGCCACGCTGACGACGCTGCTGCTGCGCTGCTGCGGCATCCCGGCCCGGTATGTGGAGGGCTATGTGGTGACCCGGCAGCAGGCGGAGGCCCTGTCGGACGGGGCGCAGCTGACCCTGACCCAGCGGGCCGCCCATGCCTGGGCGGAGTACTATCTGGACGGCGTGGGCTGGATCCCCTTCGACACCGTCCCCGGCTACGAGGAGAACATCGTCTACCAGCTGCCGGAGGACGGCGACCCGGCGGAAAATGAAAACGGAACGACCTACACGGGGCAGGATCAAACGCCCCAGCAGAACCAGACCGACATCTCGCAGGAGCCCCAGGACGACCACAGTCAGCGCATTTTCGTCCAGAGTGTACTGCTGGCCTTGGCGGCGCTGGTGCTGGTGTGTCTGGCGGCCATGGTGCTGCGGACGGTGCTGCTGCGGCGAAGGCTGAAGCAGCAGCGCAGGCGCTTTGAGGCCCCCGACGGCCGCACGGCCTGTCAGGCTATGCTCAGCGCCCTGCACCGGCAGCTGACGGCCTTGCAGCCGGGAGCGTGGAGCGAGGCATCCCCCCAGCGGCAGGAGGCCCTGACGGCCCTGCTGGGCGACGAGACGGCCCGGCAGCTGACGGCGCTGGAACAGGAGGTCTGGTTCAGCGACCATCCCATCGAGGAGGCCCAACGCCAACAGGCGCAGAAGCTGCTGGAGGGGACGGAGCGTCTGTGGCGGGAGCGTGTCCCGGCGGCCAGACGCTGGAAACAGAGATTCCTCACCTGTCAGGTGATTTGAATCATAAAAGAACAGAAAGGAGTATGAAAGATGAAAGAGAAGACACATCTCGGAAACCGCCTTCTGTCGGTTCTGCTGACGTTCCTGATGCTGCTGTCGCTGCTGCCTTCGGCGGCGCTGGCGGCGGACACCCAGCAGATCGCCCTGATGGCGGTGACGCAGAACGGATTCCTCATCGAACCGGAGTATGTCACCTATCACTCCGGCGACACGGTGAAGGATGTGCTGAAAAAAAGCAGCCACACCTTCAGCGGCATCGACAGCGGATACATTACCGCTGTCGATGGCACCACCGACAACTTCAGCATCCATTACGACGAGGATGGATACAAGCTGGATCAGTCGGCGGATGGCCTGACGGCCATCTGGTTCACCACCAACTCGAGCCAGAGCCATGGAGCAAACCTCCAGAAGCTGGCGGCCAACATGGCGGTCTACAACACCGCTACCAACGGCCTGAGGGATTACAAGGCCGCTCAGGAGGCCTATGATGCCGCCGTGAAGGGCTTCTATGCCGCCACGGACACCACGGCCAAGACCCTGAACGATGCGCTGTTCAGCGCCATCGACAAGCACGCCAAGTTCCTGGAGGGCAAGACCACACCGCTGACCATCAGCGCCACCATGGGCGGCGAGGCCATCACCCCCGGCGAAGCCGTGTTCACCAGTGAGTTCGGCACCGTTGTCACGGTGAAGAACACCAACACCGTGGACCTGATCCCCGCCACCTATACCTTCGACCTGTCCGACGGCGAGTTCCGCCATGTCCGTGGCACGCTGGAGGTGAAGGAGGGTACCACCCTCACCGCCCAGCTGCCTGCCGGCCAGTGGATCAAGTCCGTAGGCATTGGTATCGACAATTACTGGAAAACCTACGGCGAGATGCCCAAGCAGGACGTTACCGCCGCCGAGGGTACCTACCTGATCCCGGACCATGCATACAACTCGCTCTATCCCTATTTTGAGCCGGGTGACGGCGTGGATACCACCAACATCCGTGTCTACAAGGCGGGCGACCCCAACGGCAACAAGGCCCACAGCTGGAAGAGCAATGCAACTGCCCTGACGGATAGTGTCGAGTCCAACAGCCTGAAAAATGCGGACGTGGTGTGCGAGGCCCGTCTGAAGGGCGATGGCTATGAGCAGTATCAGACCTACACGCTCCACCTGATCCGCACTCCCAGCCTCAGCGGTCTGGCGGCTGCGGACTCTGTGTCCGGCCTGACCCTGAGTCCGGCCTATGATAGGGCCACTGATACCTACAACGTGGTCACGTCGCAGGATCAGGTGAAGATCACCCCCACGGCCCTGTGCAGCGGCACTGCCATCACCGTGGCCGGGAAGTCCACCCAGAGTGGTTCCCCCGTGACGGTGAACCTGGCGGACTGTGAGCAGGATTCCGGCAAGAAATACCTGATCCCCGTGGTGCTGACGGCCAACGGCCAGAGCGTCACCTATACGGTGAAGGTGCAGAAGCAGGCTACCGTCTCCGTGACACTGAATCACGAGGAGGGGCTGGATGTAAAGGTGTACAGTCAGACCGGCGACTGCATCGAACCCACCTCCTCCACCGGCACAGCGGACATCTATACGCTGACGCTGGGGCTGGGGTATACCTATCTGGCCACCAAGGACGTGTATTACCACGCAGAATGTGCCTTTCAGGCCGTCCCCAACAGATCCTATGATGTTCCCACCCCTGTCACCGGGGACTGGCTGACGGGTCTGAGCGCCAGAACCGGCAACAATGCACCGTTGTGTGATATGTCCCCGGCGTTTACGGAGGGTACCCATGAGTACACCTTTACGGTGGAATCCAACTCTTCCATCTTCCAGCTCAAGCGTGTCAGAGCGGATAGTTCTTACAAAACTACGTTCTATGCAGCGTATCACCGCAATACTGCTTGGCCCGACCGGACGATAGAGAAAGCACTGACCGCCTCCGATACCAGCTATACCACCACCACACTGAACAACTTCATGGCCGTGGGCGGCTATGGCAACACTGCCCGCCTGAAGGTAGCCCAGTCCAAAACGGTCAACGGCGCTACCCTGTATCAGGACTACTTCATCCATGTCAACCGCGCCATGACGCTGGATTCCCTGTCCGCCAAGGACCAGAACGACGTTGTGGTTCCCCTGAATCAGGGCGGCGACACCACCAAGGCCACCTTTACCAAGCTGGTGTATGACTACACCGCCGATGTCAGCGAAAAAGCCTCTGAGCTGCGCCTGACCCTGCGGCCCCTGTCCTCCTACCGGATGGATGCAGATATGACCGTAACGGTGGCCTGCGGCGACTGGAGCCGGAGCATCACCTATGATAAGGACCACAAGCCTTCTGACCGCCAGACCGTGGCGGTCCCCCTGAAGGCGGGTTCTGCGGCGGCGGAGACCATCACGGTTACCGTCTCCCACAAGGAGACCGGCAGCATCGCCGGGACCTATACCATCAAGGTCAATAAGCAGGCCCCCATCGAGACCACCATCACCACGACCCCCGGTGATGCCACGGTGTTCCTCACCAGCGACGTCACCGGCGACCGCATCCTGCCGGGTGACAAGGGCATCTATACCCTCGACAGCGGCAGCAGCTACACCGTAGTGGTGACCCGCTACGGCTATGTGGGCCAGAAAAAGACCTTCACCGCCGGCGAGGCCAATAAGACCATCCAGATCAAGCTGGAGAAGGCCCCCGACAGCACCCTGAAGGATATCGAACTGCCCACCGACTGGCCCCTGTTCCGCAAGAACGATGAAAACAACGGCGTGGTGGATGTGCGCACCCCCATCACCGCTGAGGACACCGTTCTGGTGTGGGCCAACAAGCTGGGCGAGGGCTACAGCGGCGGCGCTGTGGGCAGCCCCATCATCGTGGGCGGCTACCTCTATACCTATTCCGGTACCACCATCATGAAGGTGGATAAGGAGACCGGCCTGGTCCTCAAGACCGGCACCATGGTAGGCGGCTCCGCCTTCGCCATCAACTGCGCCACCTATGCCGAGGGCATGATCTTTATCGGTCTTGCCAATGGCCGGGTGCAGGCCTTCAACGCCGAGACGCTGGAGTCCCTTTGGGTCTATCGGGATGCGCTGGGCGGCCAGCCCAACTGCCCCATCGCCTATGCAGACGGCTATATCTACACGGGCTTCTGGAACCAAGAGACCAAGCAGGCCAACTTCGCCTGCCTCTCTGTCACCGATGAGGATGCCACCAAGACCAACGAGGCCAAGCTCCCCACCTGGACCTATACCCACAACGGCTTCTATTGGGCCGGTGCTTACGTCAACAGCGACTTCGTGCTGGTGACCACCGATGACGGTGCGGAAGGGTATGTCACGGGCCGTGGTTCTATCCTGTCCCTGAACCCCAAGACCGGCAAGCTCATTGACAGCCTGCAGGCCACCAACGTGGGCGACCTCCGCAGCAGCGTCTGCTACGATGAGGAGACCGAGGCCTACTACTTCACCTCCAAGGGCGGCGACCTGTATCAGGTGAAGGTCAACGCCGACGGCACTTTTACCAAGGGCTCTCTGCGTCGCCTGCATCTGGATAATGGCGCCGACAGTGCCTCTGCGCCTCCCATGAGTACCTCCACCCCCGTGATCGCCAACGGCCGTGCTTACATCGGCGTGTCCGGTACCAGCCAGTTCACTGCCTATTCCGGCCACAACATCACGGTGGTGGACCTGTCCACCTTCTCCATCGCCTACTCCGTGCCCACCATGGCCTATCCTCAGACCAGCGGTCTGCTGACCACGGCCTATCAGAACGAGGACGGCTATAACTACATCTACTTCATCGACAACTTCACCCCCGGTAAGCTGCGGGTCATCCGGGATATGCCCGGCATGACGGAGGTGGATCCCGACTACACCACCATGGAGACCTACAGTAAAAACGGCGAGGAGCACACCATCGAGACGGCCTATGTGCTCTTTACCCCCGACGGTGCGCAGGCGCAGTACGCCATCTGCAGCCCCATTGTGGACGAAGAGGGCAACATCTACTTCAAGAACGACTCCGCCCAGCTGATGCGGCTGAGCAGCCGTATCACGGAGCTGGAGGTCACCCAGCAGCCGGACCGCACCACCTACAGCAAGGACGATACCTTTGATGCCACGGGCCTGAAGGTCACCGCCCATTATGCCAACGGTGCCACCAAGGACGTGTCCGACTACCTCAAATACACCACCGATCCCCTGAGGCTGGATGATACCGAGATCACCATCGGCATCAACCTGGAGCAGCTGGTGAAGGACAAGCTGGAGAACCTGCCCGAAAATCTGAAGAATCAGACCGCCAAGTGGCAGCAGTATCAGGATAAGGACGGCAAGGCCGGCGTGGAGTGGGAGATCCCCACCACCAGCGTGACCATCACCGTGGAGGAGAGCTATAACTATGGCGAGCCCACCTGGAGCTGGAACAATGACTTCACCGCCTCCGCCGTCTTTACCTGCACGGATGACGACGGCCATACCCAGACGGTGCCTGCCACCGTCAACGACGAAGTGACCACCGAGCCCACCTGTGATAAGGAGGGCCTGCGTACCTATACCGCTAAGGTCACCTTTGAGGGCAAGGACTACATCGACACCAAGACGGTGCCTATCCCCGCCAAGGGCCACACCCTGACCGCCGTGGCAGAGGTGCCTGCCACCTGCGAGACCGCCGGTGTGAAGGCCCACTGGAAGTGTGAGGTCTGCGGCAAGCTGTTCAGCGATGCCGAGGGCAAGACCGAGACGACGCTGGAGAAGCTGACCATCCCCGCTACCGGCCATTCCTACGGTGAGCCGGTGTGGAAGTGGAACGATGATTTCACCGCTTCTGCCACCTTCACCTGCGCCAACGACCCTTCCCATGTGAAGAACGTGACGGCCACCGTCACCAACGCTGTGACCACCGAGGCCACCTGCGAGTCGACCGGCGTTCGCACCTACACCGCCAAGGTCACCTTTGAGGGCAAGGAGTACACCGATACCAAGACCGAGGTCATCCCCGCCACCGGCCACGCCTATGGCGAGCCGGTGTGGAAGTGGAACGATGATTTCACCGCTTCTGCCACCTTTACCTGCGGCAATGATGCCTCCCATGTGGAGACGGTGAACGCAACCGTCACCAACGAGGTGACCACCGAGGCCACCTGCAAGGCCGACGGCGTGCGGACCTACACCGCCAAGGTCACCTTCGAGGGCAAGGAGTACACCGACACCAAGACGGAGACCCTGCCTGCCACCAGCCACGACACGGAGCTGGTGGGTGCCAAGGATGCCACCTGCACCGAGGACGGCTACACCGGCAACGAGGTCTGCAAGGTCTGCCAGACTGTCGTGAAGCAGGGCGAGGTGATTCCCGCTCTGGGCCACGACTACAAGGATGGCAAGTGCAGCCGCTGCGGCGCTGAGGAGCCTACCACTCCCGTGGAGCCCGGCAAGCCCGCCACCGGCGACAGCAGCACTCTGGTGCTGTGGCTGGCCCTGCTGGCCGTCTCCGGTATGGCTGTGACGGTCATTCCCTCCCGCAAAAAGCGCAGCCGGTAACAAACGATCACTGGCTGACTCATTCACCGAGGAAGCTGCCTGCGGGCAGCTTCCTCGGCTTTTTATCCCCTTGTATACGCCGGGCAGTCGTGCATCCCGGCGCACAAGGCCCAAAATTTCCGAGTGACAAGCGGTTTGAATTGTGATATAGTGATCGTACCACCGATGGACAAGGACGGATGCAGATCCGCCCTTGTTCCTCCATGATATGATCGCAGCGTGGGGCCGGGACAGAGCACCGCACCCCCATAGAGGAGGCTGATTATGAGAGAGATCGCACACATCCGGGCCACGATGCTGGGGCGGTTTGCCCTGCAGCAGACCGGCATGAAGGAGCCCCGGATGGTCAGTCTCGCCGGCCGTTCCGGGCGGCTGTGGACGCTGGTGGCCTACCTGATCCTGCACCGGGATCGGGGCATCCCCGCTCAGGAGCTCATCGACCTTCTGTGGCCCGACGGCAGCGGCAACAATCCCGCCAGCACTCTGCAAAATAACGCCAGCCGGGCACGTAATGCCATGGCTACACTGGACTTTTCCGACACCAAGGGCATGATTCGCTACGAAAACGGCCTGTACCGCTGGGTTCCCGGGACCGATACATGGCTGGACGTGGATGTCTTTGAGGATCTGGCCCGCCGGGCGCTGGAGACCTCCGACCCGGAGGAGCTCCGGACACTGGGCCGGGAGGCCGCCGATCTGTATCAGGGGGATTTTCTGCCGGATGCGGCCGACGAACTGTGGTGTGCCGATCTCCACGCCTACTATCGCTCCCTGTTCGTGCGGCTGTTCCGCAGACTGGTGCAAGAGCTGATGAGGACTCAGGAGTACGCCGAGGCGGCGGCCCTGTGCGCCCAAGCGGTGCATCTGGACCCTCTGTCGGAGGAGTTCAATCTGCTGCTGATGCAGAATCTCACCCGCAGCCATCAGGCCCAGCAGGCGCTGGATCACTACGAGGCCCTGCAAAAGCTGTATCAGGAGAGCTACGGCCTGACCCCCTCCCCGGAGCTGGAGGCCGCCCGCCTCACCGCCTCGCAGGAACTGTACGGCGGCGGCATGGGGCCGGCGGCTCTGGAGACCTTCCTGCTGGCCGGTGACGGCGAGAGCAGGGCGCTGGCCTGCGACAACGGCACCTTTCGGGAGATCGTGCTGCTGTACCTGCGTTCCATGCGCCGTGACCCCGACCTGAAGGCCCAGCTGCTGATGCTGTGTCTGGAGGGCTGGGAGGCGCAGCCGGAGAAAAATGCCGTCTATATGCAGCAGATGAAGCTGATCCTGCAGGGCTGCCTGCGCTCCGGCGACCCCTTCACTCAGATTGGCGCCGGGCAATACTGGGTACTGCTGCCGGGCGCCGGGTCGGAGACCCATAGCGCCATCGCTCAGCGGCTCCAGCAGGCGATGCACCAGCGTTTTGCCCAAAGCAGCGCCGTCTTTCGGACTCGGGCCATCGATCTGCGGGGCATGGTCCATCTGGCCGAACCCAAAGACTGACACCCCACCGGACGGCTCCGCCGCCGGTTTCAGAAAGGATGGATCACTCCATGCAAGAAAACCGAAGCATTGCGCCGGGTCTGGGGGCCTTTCGCCTGACGCTCCAGAGCCGGGAGAACGGCTTTTGCGGCTATGTGTACAGCGCCGCTCTGGGCTGCCGGGCGGAGTTCACCAGTCTGGCCCGGCTCATCGTCCTGCTGGAGGAGTGGATGAACACCGCCACCGACAGTCCCGTGCCGGAAAAGCCCTCCGCTGCGGCGGCCCCCGCCGATGTGGAGCTGGAGGTCCGGCTGCGCCGGCATTACAGCTGGCAGGGGCAGCTCCGTGACCTGAAGGGCGGCGCCGTTTTCTCCTTCCACAGCGTGCTGGAGCTGCTTTTGCAGCTGGAGGCACTGTTGGAGCAATAAGCATCATTCGGGCACGCAGATCCCGTGGGGTCTGCGTGCTTTGCGATTTGTGCGCTATTCGTGGACAAAGATTGACTTCCCGACGGGGATATGGTAAGATGGGCGAAAAAGAGCAGGAGGGATCGTATGGAACGACACGATGCGTACTACCGGCAGTATGTGCAGATCCTCCGGGAGGAGCTGCGCCCCGCCACCGGCTGCACCGAGCCCATCGCCATCGCTTACGCCGCCGCCAAGGCCCGCAGCGTTCTGGGCGCACTGCCGGATCGGGTGCTGGTGGAGGTCAGCGGCAACATCATCAAGAACGTCAAAAGCGTGGTGGTCCCCCATACCGGCGGACTGCGGGGCATCCCGGCAGCTGCGGCGGCGGGCATTGTGGCCGGAGACGCCGAGGCCCAGCTGGAGGTGCTCTCCGCCATGACGGAGGAGCAGAGCGCCGCCATCTCTCCCTTCCTGAAGGTCGTGCCGGTGGAGGTGCGCCATGCCGACACGCCCTATATCTTCGACATTCAGGTGACGGTTTTTCACGGCCCGGACAGCGCTCAGGTGCGCCTTGTAGGCCACCACACCAACGTGGTATCCGTCCGGAGGGACGGTCAGGTACTGCTGGAGCGGGAAATCTCCGAGGGCTCCGGCAGTCTCACAGACCGCAGCTGCCTGACGGTGGAGGGCATCGTGGCCTTTGCCGACTGTCTTTCCACGGAGGACGTGGAGGAGGTGCTGGAGCAGCAGATCCGGTGTAACATGGCCATCGCTGAGGAGGGCCTGCGCCACGATTACGGGGCCAACATCGGCAAGACCCTGCTGCGGGGGCATGAGGAGGATCTGTCCTATCGGATGCGGGCCTACGCCGCCGCAGCCAGCGATGCCCGGATGAACGGGTGCGAGATGCCGGTGGTCATCAACTCCGGCAGCGGCAATCAGGGCATTACCTCCAGTGTGCCGGTGATCGTCTGCGCCCGTGCCACGGGCCGCAGTCATGAGGAGCTGCTGCGGGCGCTGGCGGTGGCGAATCTGGTGACCATCCACCTGAAAACCGGCATCGGGCGGCTGTCCGCCTACTGCGGAGCCGTCAGCGCCGGATGCGGCGCCGCCGCAGGGCTGGCGTATCTGCAGGGCGGGGATTACGACACCGTGGCCCACACGGTGGTCAATACCGTAGCCATGGATTCCGGCATCATCTGCGACGGGGCCAAGGCCAGCTGCGCCGCCAAGATCGCCGCCGCCGTGGACGCCGGGCTGCTGGGGCTGGCCATGTATCGCAGCGGCAACCAGTTCTTTGGCGGAGACGGCATCGTGAAAAAGGGCGTGGAGAACACCATCGCCAACGTGGGCCGGCTGGCCCGACTGGGAATGGCGCAGACGGACAAGCAGATCATTCAGCTGATGATGGAGAGTTGACCACAGCGGTGGGACAGCCTTATGAAGTATATAGAGCAGGCACGCAGGGTGGTTCCTGCGTGCCTGCTTCCTTTCACGCAGCCTGTGGCGTCAGCGTTACGGCCGCTCCCCACTTCGTAACACCGCCACGACAAACGGCGGGGCCACACCATCCACCGGGTATCACCCCCTCGGCAGCCGGCCTTTCTCCCCCGCCGCCCATTCCCCACCTGCGTGGTAGGTAAAATTTGAAAAAAGGGGTTGACAAGTGCAGTTAGAGATGTTAAACTACCACCAAGTTAGAGATATCTAACCAGTCGGATCATTAGAGCATCAGCACATCGCAGAACCACGAATCAGGTAAGCGAAATCCACCAGCCATCTCCCCGCCGCATATTTGCCGGCCGGGAAGCCATGATAAGAAAGGAACACCTATGAGCATTGTCATTCTGGGCGGCAACGAGTGTATGGAGCGCCGCTATATGGATCTGTGTCAATCCTACCGCTGTCGGGCCAAGGTCTTCATCAAGCCTGTGGGCGGCCTGAAAAACAAGCTGGGCGACCCGGATCTGACCATTTTCTTCACCAGCACCATGTCTCACAAAATGGTCCAGAGCGCCTTGCGGGAGCTGAAGAGCTGCGACACGGTCATCGAGCGCTGTCACACCAGCTCCCTGTCCGCTCTACGGAACATTCTGGAAAAGCACGCCGGATAAGGAGGGCTTACATCATGTCTGAGGAGCTTGTGGTGCGTCAGTGCGCCCCTACTCTGGCCGGGATCAAGACCGGCAGCCTGTTCTCCTGTCTCTGCGACTCCCCGGAGGAGCTGCGGCAGGAGGTGCGGCGCATCAACCGTCTGCTGGCGGGCAAGGGCCTGTGTCTGCTGCCCCTTCGCTTTGACGGTGGCCGTGCGCTGCTGTACCTCTACCGGCCCAGCCGCCTGCGGCAGGATCTGGAGGATGCCGAGGCCGTGCGCCTGCTGGAGGAGGCCGGGTACCCATGTCACAGCGCCGGGCAGTGCGTGGCCTGTCTCATCCGCCGTCTGCGGGAAAATGACGAATTCCCCCACGAGATCGGGCTGTTCCTCAGCTATCCTCCGGAGGATGTGCGGGGCTTCATTGAGAACAAGGCCTGCCGCTTCAAGTGCGCCGGACTGTGGAAGGTCTATGGCGACGAGGAGCGGGCCAAGGAGCTGTTCCGTCAGTATAAGCGCTGCACCGACCGGTGCTGCGCCCTGTGGCGGGCGGGCTCCGGACTGGCGCAGCTGGCCGTGTGACATATTTTTCAACAAAGAAAGGAACGAAACCATCATGAAAAAGACTGCGGTAGTGTATTGGAGCAGCACTGGTAACACGGAGGCCATGGCTCAGGCGGTGCTGGAGGGCATGAAGGAGGCCGGTGCCGAGGCGGTGCTGCTGACTCCCGACGCCGTGGATGTCGGCGCTCTGGCCGGGATGGATGCCATCGCCTTCGGCTGCCCCGCTATGGGCTCCGAGGTGCTGGAGGAGTGCGAGTTCGAGCCCATGTTCTCCGGCTGCAAGAACCGTCTGGGCGGCAAGAGTGTGGGCCTGTTCGGCTCCTACGGCTGGGGCGACGGTCAGTGGATGCGTGACTGGGAGAAGGACTGTGACGACGCAGGCATCCAGCTGGTGTGCGAGAGCGTCATCTGCTGTGAAACGCCGGATGACACCGTACTGGAGGCCTGCCGAGCCATGGGCAAGGTTCTGGCGGAGTGATTTTCTCCATGTCTCATCGGTTGAAAAACCGTCTGAGCACTCTGGCGCTGGCTTTGGGCCTGTGCCTGCTGGCAGCGGCGGTGAAGCTGCTGTGACCCCTACTTCTCCTCAAACGTAAGTGATCCCTCTCCTCAACATAAGTGACCTTTTTCCTCAGCGTTTTCTCCGGGGCCATGCCGCAAGGCATGGCCCTCAGCATGTCGAAAAAGGCTTTTTCGACATGCTGAAGC
>OGXX01003562.1_pt1 | contig 12836 bp, 12 predicted proteins | sample 1576301 | NCBI WGS metagenome assembly OGXX01 (sample SAMEA3541469, study PRJEB24748) | human gut metagenome | biome: human gut; feature: human-associated habitat; material: faeces | place: China | collected 2012
TCAAGTGCATCCGCATGCTGACCTTCCTGCCGCTGGAGCAGATCGATGAGATGGACCACTGGGAAGGCGAGCAGCTGAACAAGGCCAAGGAAATCCTGGCTTACGAGCTGACCAGCATGGTGCACGGTGCCGAGGAAGCTGAAAAGGCCCAGAGTGCAGCCCGCCAGCTGTTCAGCGGCGTAGCCGACCACGAGAACATGCCTACCACCCAGCTGGATGCCGCATTGGTCAAGGACGGTAAGGTTGGCCTGCTGGCTGCCATGGTTGGCGCCAAGCTGTGCGGTTCCAACCGTGAAGCCCGCCAGCTGGTACAGCAGGGCGGCGTTCTGGTGGACGGCGAGAAAGTGACCGACCCGACCTTTGGTCTGACGGTTGAGCAACTCCAGAATGGTGTTGTGATCAAAAAGGGGAAAAAGACCTACCACAAGGTAATGCTTTGATTGTCTGAATTTATAAAATGAGCGCGCAGGCTGCTGCATCCCCGGCACACCGGGCGGCAGCCTGCCGCTTTATTTTTGGCGCATACCTTGCCCCCACACGAGATTTAGGATATAATAAAAGGGTACGAAAAATGCGGTCGGGGGAGCAACCATGCCAAAAGATAAGCTGAAAACAATTTATGTGTGCAACCAGTGCGGCGAAACCAGTCCCCGCTGGCTGGGCCGCTGCCCGTCCTGCGGTGCATGGAACACGATGACCGAAGATGTGGTGGCAGAACCGGCAAAGTCTTCTTCCGGCCGCGCTGCCGCGCCGGTACGTGTGACGGGTCAGACCAGCCTGAAACCGTTGAAACTGAAAAACGTAAGCATGACCGAAGAAAAAAGCCGCATTGTAACTGGCATTGCAGAGCTGGACCGCGTGTTGGGCGGTGGCATTGTGCTGGGCAGTGTGATTTTGATTGGCGGCGAACCGGGCATCGGCAAATCTACCATTCTGCTGCAGCTGTGCGGCGAAGTAAGCCGGACGCGCTCGGTTCTGTATGTGACGGGCGAAGAATCCGTACGGCAGATCAAGCTGCGTGCCGTTCGGCTGGATGTGCCGCAGGATAATATCTCCATTGTGGCGGAAAGCGATGTGGATGAAATCTGCGGGCTGATTGAACAGATGAAGCCGGATCTTGTAGTGATCGACTCCATCCAGACGATGCGCTGCACGGATGTGGCGTCGTCCTCCGGCACGGTCAGCCAGGTCAAGGAAAGCTCGGCACGCTTCTTGAATGTGGCAAAAACGAATGAGATACCGACCTTTATTGTCGGCCATGTCAACAAAGACGGTGCCATTGCGGGTCCCAAAGTCATGGAGCACATTGTGGATACGGTGCTGTACTTTGAGGGCGATAAGACCCTGCCGTACCGCGTGCTGCGCGCCGTGAAAAACCGTTACGGCTCCACCAATGAGATCGGCATGTTTGATATGACCGGCAAGGGATTGGAACAAATCGAAAACCCCTCGCAGGTCATGCTGGAAGGGCGGCCGATTGGCATTTCCGGTACCTGCGTTGCCTGCGTGATGGAAGGTACGCGGCCAGTACTGAGCGAAATTCAGGCACTTGTAACGAAAACGGCGTTTCCAAGCCCACGACGCACGGCAAGCGGGTTTGACTATAACCGTATGTATCTGCTGCTGGCCGTGCTGGAAAAGCGCGCGGGCTATGTGTTTGGCAACCAGGATGTGTATATCAACATCATTGGCGGTCTGAAACTGGACGAGACTGCCTGCGATTTGCCGGTCTGCCTGGCAATGGCGTCCAGTCTGCTGGATTTGCCTGTACCTGAAAAAACACTGGCCATTGGTGAAGTGGGTCTGGGCGGGGAAGTGCGCAGCGTGCCGCACCTGGAAACCCGCCTGCGGGAGGCCCAGCGCGTGGGCTTTGATACCGCCATTGTGCCCAAACATAACCTGAACATGCTGGATGCTGCGCAATTCCCGGGGCTGCGCCTGGTGGGCGTTGCATACCTGCGGGAAGCCATCAATGCAATCAAAATCAATAAATAATAAGGTATGGGCAGCGACCCAAACCAAGAGGAGTATATCATGAGCGAACAGGAAAAGAATACGACCCCGGCACAGAATGCAGCCCCGGCAGCACCCAAACCGCCAAAAATTGATAATGCAGCGCTGAAAAAGGCTGCTGCGGCCCTGCGTGAGGAAAACAATCCGCAGAACTTTAATGCGGTTATCAACCTGATGATGCGCGGTGTATTCCTTGCACCGGCTAAGATTGAAATTGGCGAAAACGCTCCTAAACCGGACGAAAATGGACGAATCCAGCTGCCAAAGGACACCAAGGTGACCTTTGCGCTGCTGAAATCTGGTGATGGAAAGTCTTTCTTTACCGCATTCACCGATGCAGAAGAACTGGATAAGTGGCAGAATAAGCCCGCTGGTCAGGTTATGCTGCTGCGCTTTGATGATTACGCCCGGATGCTGAACGGTAACGACCATGTGGCAGGTTTTGTGCTGAACCCGTTCACGGATAACCTGCGCTTTAACTCGGATATGGTTGCATCTTTGCTGAAACAGCGCAATGCGATGCTGGAAAAAATCAAGCAGACCGCCGCGCAGCAGGCAGCCCAGCGCAATGCACAGATCAAGCCCGGCGATAAGGTGACGATCGTGGAGCCTTCGGTATACCCGGATGAATTGGTCAACCCGCTGTGTGCCGAGTTGGAAAAGTACCCGATGGTGGGAGCCGCATACCTGCAGATCATGGTGATCAACGGAGCAACCAAGAGTTATCTTTTGGTTCTGGATGCACCCAAGGACGATGCACTGTTCAAAGCCGCAGGCGATGCAGCGCGCCCGTTCCTGGTCAGCAATGAGAAAAAGATGAACCTGAACATCACGATTTCTACTTCGCCGCTGGGCCAGCAAGGCATGCGCGGCAGCGAGCCGTTTTATATTAAGGGCCAGGGCCGTGTAGATAATCTGGGTGATGACGAAGATTGATAAAAGGCTGAATTTGGTATCGAATGATATGCCATGGTGATGGCTGCGATAGACCTATTGGATGAACATCGCAACAAATAAGTAAATAAAATAAAAATAGGCAAATAAAAGAGCGAACGGAAAGAAGAATAAAACCAGGAGCTACTGGCATGCAGAGAACACACGAAATCTTGAATCTATCTACAAGCGGGTGCAGGATTTCGTGTGTTTTTGCATAACATGCAATTTCGCTAAAGACAAGTTTAGCGAAATATAGAGGAGGGCTTTACTCACAATAATGAGTACATACATTGATGTGGCGCACCCAAACCGGCATGCGCCGTATACGGATATTCCGGATCTTGTTATGGATTATCTGCATTATCTGGATGTTGTCAAGCTGCGTTCGCCGCGCACCATTAACGGTTACTATCTGGACCTGCGCGGTTTCTTCCGCTATATGATGACGGTTTGGAACCTTGCGCAGCCAGATACACCGCCGGAAGAAATTGACTTGACCCATATTACCAAACGCCAGATCAGCACCATTACCAAACGGGATATTATCAATTACCTGGATTACGCCCGCAGTAATGATAACGGTGCCAAGGCCCGTGCCCGCAAGCTGAGCGCCCTGCGCGGCTTTTTTGGCTACCTTTGCCACCAGATCAATGAACTGAGCGAAAATCCAACGGATAATATCAACCTTGGCAGCCCAAAGAAATCCCTGCCCAAATATTTGAGTGCCAGTGAAAGCATACGGCTGTTAAAAAATATACAAAGTGACTTTTATGAACGGGACTACTGTATTATTGTCTTTTTCCTGAATTGCGGTATGCGCTTGGCGGAACTGATCACAATCAATCTTGGCGATTTTAAGGACGATACCATTAAAATTACCGGCAAAGGAAACAAAGAACGCCTGGTGTACCTGAACACCGCGTGCCAGGCTGCGTTGGAGCATTACCTGCCCGCGCGGGCTGCGCTAAACAACCTGCGGGATAAAGAAGCACTTTTTGTATCCAAAAAGACTGGCAGACGCTTAACAGCGCGCCGTGTGGAGCAGATTGTTGCCAACTGCCTGAAATCAGCGGGCTTGGACAATATGGGTTATTCGCCGCATAAACTGCGCCATACCGCCGCTACACTCATGTATCAGGGCGGTGTGGATATGCTGGCCATCAAGGAAATCCTGGGGCACGAGAATGTATCCACGACGCAGATTTATACCCATATCAACCAGCAGCAGTTGAAACAGGCGGTGGAAGCCTCTCCCCTTGCAGATACTGGCTATATTGCACCGCAGTCCAAAGCGATGACGGATTCAAAGCAGGACACTGGCGAAGAGGACAGCTGAACCAGAAAACATAAAGCTGCTGACAGCGCACCCTAGCAGGCAAAGCAGATAATGTACAGATAAGCGCCGGATTGCGCCGTTGAGCGCACAACGGCAGCCGGAAAAAACAATGCTGGACAGGCTTTGACTTACCATGCACGAACTATGCGCAAGCCAAAGCATGAATGCCGACAGCACAAGCTCCGGCAGGCAGTTCAGGAGCCAATAAACAACAAGCGCACGTGCCCCGCCGGACGCATAAATGGCGGAAGCGCACACACCTAATACAGTGCCCTTGAACGCAAAATAAGCCCCCATAAAAATGCTGCCCCACAAATGAAAACCGCAGAGATAAATCAGCGATGCCTGCAAAAATGCCGCGGCAAACCAACTGCACCAGACAGACCAGAATGCCGTATAACTTTGTGCGGCCATGACATGCTCTGTAAGCGAAGTGAAAGCACCGTGGAGCTCAAACCGGCCGAGCGGAATGCCGGCGAGATACCCGGTCAGAAACGCAGAAGAGAAAGCGAATAGATCGTTTTTGCCCGCAAGTTTTTGTATGCCCAGGGCAGCAGCCGCACCGGCGGATGAACCGCTGTTAAGAGCCCTTTTGGGCGTGTAAGGGGCCGGTGCTGGTCGCGGGGCGCGCATCAGCGTTCGGACGCAGTGTTCCCTACTGCGCCCAAGGCACTCAGCACGCCGCCTGCGGTGCCGCCGAACAGCAGCGCTGCAAGTAAGGCGAGGTTCACATGATCAAATACAAGCGGTTTGCCGCTCAAAGCGGTAGTGAGGCTCAAACACAGCGCATAAAAGACGCCCACGGAAACACCGCATAAGAGCCGTTTTTGAGCAATACCGTTCGCAAGAACGAGACCGGAAAGAACAGCCCCCACCGCCACGCTGGCACAGGTTGCCGGTTTGACAAGTTCCAGCGAGAGTGCAGTATGGGCAAAAATCTGTGCGGCCAAAGCGAAAAGCAGGATGGCGGTACCCACGCCGCAGCCGAAACTTTTGATCAGCAGCCAAGATAAATGGCCGCTGGATTTACTGCGGACTTTGTAGATATGACTTGATCGAAGTTTGGCAGATGAAGCCCTTGAATTAGCAGCAAACATAAAGAAAACGCCCCCTTTGCATGGTACAAACTATGCAAAAGGGGCGTTTGTTATTCAGGTAATACAGTCAGAACCAATCAGTTCTTCTTGGCAGGAGCATCTTTCTTGGCGGTATCTTTTGCAGTGTTGCCCATGTCCAGCTTCTCAACGGAGGAAATAGCGGAACGGCGGAAGCGAATCTTCACACGGTCGCTGGTGGTTTCCAGAACAAAGGTATCATCCTTATCATTGATAGCAGCAACGCGGCCAACAACACCACCAATGGTAATAACGGTATCGCCTACTTCGATGGAAGCGCGCATGGCAGCATCTTTCTTGTCCTGCTTTTTCTGGGGCAGGTACAGGATGATGTACATGAACACAAGGATCAGAACCATCGGCAGGAAAGTGACAAGCAGGCTGGCGGTGCTGGAAGTATCAGCGGTCAAAAATTCGATCATAATGTGGAACTCCTTAAATTTTGATTTTACAGTATTTCTATTATTATATAGGCTTTCGCCATAAACCGCAAGGGGGTAAAGCAAGGAAACACGAAATCCGCTTAAATTCTGGAATCCAGAAGATGCACATACTTATCATGGAACTGCTGGAATGTGCCGTTATCCAACGCTTCACGAATCCGCTCCATCAAATGATTGTAGAAATACAGGTTGTGCATAACAGCCAAACGCATACCCAGCATTTCATCTGCCTTTTGCAGGTGGCGGATGTAAGCGCGGCTGTAATTGCGGCAGACCGGGCAATCGCACTGCGGGTCAATGGGCTGTTCATCACGCTCATATTTCAGGTTTTTAATGTTGATGATGCCGTTCCATGTGAACAGGTGGCCATGGCGGGCGTTGCGGCTGGGCATAACGCAGTCAAACAAATCCACACCGCGGTACACGCCCTCAATGATATTGCCGGGGGTGCCAACGCCCATCAGGTAGCGGATCTTATCCGCCGGGGCGTAAGGTTCTACCGCGCTGATCACATCATACATCACTTCGGCAGGTTCGCCGACAGCAAGGCCGCCGATTGCATAACCGTCCAGATCATATTCAGCAATCTGCTTCATGTGCTCAACGCGCAGGTCTTTGTAGGTGCAGCCCTGATTGATGCCAAACAGCAGCTGGTCCGGGTTCACGGCCTTGCCCTCGTGCTTCAGGCGGGCCATTTCCGCTTTGCAGCGCAGCAGCCAGCGTGCGGTACGCGCGCAGCTGTTTTTGGCGTAATCATATTCAGCGGGGTTTTCCACGCATTCATCAAAGGCCATGGCAATGGTGGAGCCAAGGTTTGCCTGAATCTGCATGCTCTGTTCCGGCCCCATAAAAATGCGGTGGCCGTCCAGATGAGAGTTGAACGTTACGCCTTCCTCGGTAATGTGGCGCAGCTTGGCAAGGCTGAACACCTGAAATCCGCCGCTGTCGGTCAGGATCGGGCCGTCCCAGCGGGTAAACTTGTGCAGGCCGCCCATATCGGCAACGACCTGATCACCGGGACGCAGGTGGAGATGATAGGTGTTGCACAGCATGACCTGTGCGCGGATTTCTTTCAAATCATGTGCCGAAAGCCCGCCTTTGATCGCGGCAGCGGTGGCAACATTTTGGAAAGCAGGTGTCTGAACCGTGCCGTGCACAGTCTGGAACTCGCCGCGGCGGGCTGCACCCTCTTTTTTAATCAGACGGTATGGCATAAATGATGGTCTCCCCTGTTTTGCTGTTTCATTTTGTTCAAAAACATGCGGCGCCAGAGTGTTTTCCTGCGCCGCTTTGTGATTTTATTATACTGGAAGCAGTAGGATAAGTCAACCGTTCTGCGAGGCAGGCTTATTGGATGAACATGGCATCGCCAAAGGAGAAAAAGCGATATTTTTCCTGTACGGCAACCTTATATGCAGCCATGGTTTTCTCATACCCGTAAAACGCAGAGATCAGCATAATCAGAGTGCTTTCCGGCAGGTGGAAGTTTGTCACCAGGCCGTCAATAGCGTGCAGCTCTACACCGGGGTACAGGAAAATATCGGTAGTACCGCTGCAAGGGACAATCTTGCCGTACTTGGCCCAGACGGCTTCCAGCGTGCGGCAGCTGGTGGTACCGACAGCAATTACGCGATGACCGCTGGCGCGTGCTGCGTTGATGGCCTCGGCTGCAGTATCATCCACGCAGTACCATTCGGTGTGCATCTGGTGCTCCTGAATATTATCCTCGCTGACAGGGCGGAAGGTGCCAAGGCCAACGTGCAGGGTCACTTCCACAATGTTGACCCCCTTGGCACGGATGGTATCCAGCAGTTCCGGGGTAAAATGCAGCCCGGCTGTGGGGGCAGCCGCGCTGCCAAGCTCTTTGGCGTATACGGTCTGGTACTGGCTCTGATCCTCTAGCTGGCGGGTGATGTACGGCGGCAGCGGCATTTTGCCGAACTCATCCAGCTTTTCGTACAAAGTCTGGGTATCGTATTGGAAGGTTACATATTTGTTGCCATCCGGCAGGGTCTCGTCTACTGTGGCCGTCAGGGAGCCGTCTCCAAAGCTCAGCTTGGTGCCAGCCTGCATCCGGCGGCCGGGGCGGGCCAGGCATTCCCAGGTGTCACCGTGGGCCTGGCGGAGCAGCAGAACCTCGCACACGGCGCCGGTGGGCACTTTGACACCCATCAAGCGGGCAGGCAGAACCTTAGAATTGTTGACGACCAGCACATCTCCGGCGTTCAGGTATTCCGGCAGGTCATGGAAGATGCGGTGTTCAATCGTATCATTCTTGCGGTCAAGCACCATCAGGCGGGCGCTGTCACGCGGGTCAGCGGGCTCCTGGGCAATCAGTTCTTTGGGCAGGTCATACCAAAAATCTTTCTTTAACATTGTTTTGCTTCCTTTTTGCGTTGACAAGTTGGCCGCGCAATGCTATTATTGAGGCATGCAGGCGGCGATTGTATCTTACAGCAGCTGCCATGCGGCACAGAGGCGCGGATTTCATCAGTATATTCCCTTTTATGCCAGCCAAAGGCTTGTGGGGAATGGAAAGGGACGTCCGCCGAAGGCGGTGCACGGCACGCATCGTTCCTGGGCCCGCAGCCGAACAGGGGCGGGACTGTCACGTTAGGATTAACGTGTTGCGCTGTGCTCATGCAATGTATCATTATATTGCATTTTGTGCCGGTTTTCAAGCCGGTTTTTTTATTATCTCGTGTTTGGCAGCAAAATGGCTTGAATGCGGCGGCAGGTTTGTGTTTACCCCCTGCAAACCTGCGGCGGCAGCTGCATATAGGTAATGGTATGGGGCTGGGAACAGAAGCAGAATCCCCAAATGTGCGTTGGGGTTCTGGAGGAAAGGACGGCAGTTTAAGATGAAACAGTACAAAGTTGGCGTTGTTGGTGCAACCGGCATGGTGGGCCAGCGTTTTATTACCCTGCTGGAAAATCATCCCTGGTTTAAGCTTACGGCTCTGGCTGCATCGGCACGCTCCGCAGGCAAGACCTATGAGGATGCTGTCGGCAGCCGCTGGCTGATGAAAACACCGATGCCGGAAGCAGTCAAAAAGATGGTGGTTCTGGATGCTTCCAAGGTGGAAGAAGTTGCTGCACAGGTGGATTTTGTGTTCTGTGCAGTCAACATGAAAAAGGACGAAATCAAAGCGCTGGAAGAAGCTTACGCCAAGGCAGAATGCCCTGTGGTTTCCAACAACAGCGCACACCGCATGACACCGGATGTTCCGATGGTAGTGCCTGAAATCAATGCAGACCACCTGGAAATCATCCCCGCACAGCGCAAGCGCCTGGGCACCAAGCGCGGCTTTATTGCCGTCAAGTCCAACTGCAGCCTGCAGAGCTATGTGCCTGCCCTGAACACGGCGTAACCAAGTGCCTGGTCTGCACCTATCAGGCAATCTCCGGCGCTGGCAAAACGTTTGAGACTTTCCCCGATATCCTGGATAACGTGATTCCCTACATCGGTGGTGAAGAAGAAAAGAGCGAGCAGGAGCCGCTGAAGCTGTGGGGCCACATTGATGGCGATAAGATTGTGCCCGCAACTGCACCTTCCATTACGGCCCAGTGCCTGCGCGTACCGGTATCCGATGGCCACATGGGCGCGGTGTTCGTAAGCTTCGATAAAAAGCCCACCAAAGAAGAAATCCTGAAAACCTGGAAAGAATTTCATGGCCCGGCGCAGGATCTGGACCTGCCCAGCGCACCCAAACAGTTCCTGCATTACTTTGAAGAAGATGACCGCCCCCAGCCCAAGCTGGACCGCATGATTGAAAACGGCATGGCTGTCAGCATTGGTCGCCTGCGTGAGGATACCCAGTACGATTACAAGTTTGTCTGCCTGTCCCACAACACGCTGCGCGGCGCAGCAGGCGGTGCAGTTCTGCTGGCAGAACTGTTGGCCGTTAAGGGCTATTTTGACTAATCATCCCCTAGATTGAAGGAGAAACATTCCCTATGAAACAACCTGTATTTACCGGTGCTGCTGTTGCCATCATTACCCCCATGCACGCAGACGGAACCGTCAACTTTGAGGAACTGGGCCGCATTATTGATGATCAGATTGCACACGGCACGGATGCCATTGTGATCTGCGGCACCACGGGTGAATCCGCAGCGCTCAACCACGAAGAGCATGTGGAGTGCATCCGTTTTGCTGTGAAGCATACCGCAAAGCGCGTTCCTGTTATTGCGGGCACGGGCTCCAACGATACGGCCTTTGCCATTGAGATCTCCAAAGAGGCCGAGGAAGCTGGTGCAGATGCCCTGCTGCTGGTTACCCCTTATTACAACAAAACCAGCCAGGCGGGCCTGATTGCCCACTATACGGCCATTGCAAATGCCGTTACCCTGCCCTGCATCATTTACAATGTTCCGTCCCGTACCGGTGTGAATCTGCAGCCCGCCACACTGGCGGAGCTTGCCAAGCTGCCCAATGTAAACGCTGTAAAGGAAGCCAGCGGCAATATCTCCCAGGTTGCGGATGTTGCAGCCCTGTGTGGCGAGGAACTGAACATTTATTCTGGCAACGATGATCAGATTGTGCCGATCTTGTCCTTGGGCGGTAAGGGCGTCATCAGCGTGCTTTCCAATGTTGCGCCGCAGCAGGCACACGATATCTGTGCCGCATGGTTTTCCGGTGACACGGCAAAGAGCCTGGAACTGCAGCTGAAAGCGCTGCCGCTGTGCCATGCCCTGTTTGCTGATGTAAACCCCATCCCGGTCAAATGGGCAATGAACCGCCTGGGCTGGAATGCGGGTCCATTGCGCCTGCCTCTGGTGGAGCCTTCGGCTGCCGTGCAGCAGTCCCTGGAAAATGAGATGAAGGCTTACGGCGTTCTGAAATAAAATAATCACGACCAGGCCCGCAGTACCGCGGATTTGTTGCGGCGCCGCGGGCCTGTGCTTTGGAAAAGGAAGGAACCAAATTAAGATGACGGATTTGATTATTCAGGGCATTAACGGCCGTATGGGCCATACCCTTGTGGAAAAGATCTCTGCCCGCAGCGATTGCCGCATTGTTGCCGGTGTGGACCAGAAAGCCGGTCAGATCGGGGATATCCCGGTTTACGCTTCGCTGGAAGATTTGCCGGAGGCAAAGGGAATCGTAATTGATTTTACTTCCCCTGCCGGTACGGTGCACGCGGCACAGTTCTGCGCGGCACATGGTATGCCTTGCGTGCTTTGCTCGACCGGTTTGAGCAAAGAGGATGAGGCTGTGGTGGAACAGGCCAGCGAGAAGGTGCCGGTGTTCCGCAGCGCCAATATGTCGGTTGGCATCAATGTGTTGATCGAGCTGGCCCGCCGTGCTACCAAGCTGTTTGATGGCGAGTTTGATATCGAAATTGTGGAGAAGCACCATCACAACAAGCTGGATGCCCCCAGCGGAACCGCTTTGATGATCGCAAATGCCATCAACGAGGAAGCTGGCGGCAAATATGAGTATGTCTATGACCGCCACGCTGTGCGCCAGAAGCGCGGCGCGCAGGAATTGGGCATCAGCTCCGTGCGCGGCGGCGGCATTGTGGGCGACCATGATGTGCTGTTCTGCGGCCCGGAAGAGGTTGTGACCATCAGCCATGTGGCCCAGAGCCGCGGTGTGTTTGCCGATGGCGCTGTACAGGCAGCACTCTTCCTGGATGGGTGTGAGCCGGGTTACTACACCATGACGGATATGCTCAAGGGTAAAATGCAATGTCTTTAAGGTCCCATGAAGCTGCTGCGTGCGCAGTAATTGCAATTGGCGTGTGCGGTGTGTTGGTTGGTTCCCTGCTGGTAGAATCCATGCGGAACGGTCAAAGCAGTGCAAAAGCCACGGTAAGCACAGCACAAAGCACCGAAGAAGTCCAGGCACAGACAGAACCGACACAGACGCCCGCGCCAACACCTGAACCGGAACCGGTCGTACAGACAGTACACTTTTCTGCAACCGGGGATAACCTGATCCACGAGGGCATTTACAACCAGGCCAGGGCGCGCGGCAGTGATGGCCACTATGACTTTATCCCTGCCTATGAAAATCTGCGGGATTTTTACGCCGGGTTTGATGTGAACTGGCTCAACCAGGAAACGCTGGTCAATGATGATTATGAACCTTCCGGTTACCCGATGTTCTCTACGCCTGGGGATATTACCAATGCGCTGTATAATGTTGGCTTCCGGGTGTTCAGCCTTTCCAACAACCACAGCTATGATAAAGGCGCTGGCGGCATTGCCTCTTCGATGGCACACTGGGCGGCTATGCCGGATGATGTGGTGTCCATGGGGTTTTATAATCTGGAAACCTATGATGACTATGTGTACCAGACAGTAAACGGCGTTACCATCGGCTATCTTTCTTATACGGAGATGACCAACGGCCTGCCAACGCCGTCCGGCAGTGAATACGGCGTGGTTTATCTGGACCAGAGGGATGTGATTGAAAAGCAGATCACGGATATGCGCCCCAACTGTGACGTTCTGGTCGTCAGCTGCCACTGGGGTGTTGAAGGCAGCCATACAGTTACGGATGCACAGCGCGAAACAGCCCAATGGCTGGCTGACCAGGGTGCAGACCTAATCATTGGTACCCACCCGCATGTGACGCAGACGGCGCAGTGGCTGACAGGAACGAATGAGAATAAGTCGTTTGTTGCCTATTCGCTGGGGAACTTTATCAATGCGCAGGATATGCCGGACAATATGATCGGTGCCATTCTGGATGTGACGTTCCAGAAAACAACCGCAGCAGATGGTACCGTTACCGTGGAAATTCAAAACCCGGTACTGCACCCGGTGATCACCCAGTATGAGCCGCATTATGCAAACATTCGGGTTTACCTGTATAAAGACTATACGGATGAACTGGGCGCTGCACATGGCAACTTTGCATTGAGCAGGGCTTCCATTGAACAGGTTTTGAATGGTTCAATCGATTCTGAGTTTTTATCGTTAGAATAAAGGCAACACCGCACAATTCCCGCCTTACGGCTTAAGCACCGCTTCGGCGGCTGC
>OGXX01003563.1_pt1 | contig 12836 bp, 6 predicted proteins | sample 1576301 | NCBI WGS metagenome assembly OGXX01 (sample SAMEA3541469, study PRJEB24748) | human gut metagenome | biome: human gut; feature: human-associated habitat; material: faeces | place: China | collected 2012
GTTCTTCCGCCAGCACCCCTCCTGCTCCTCTAGCGGATGACCGCTGACGTAGATGCCGAGCACCTCTTTTTCGAGCGCCAAAAGATCACTCTTTTCGTATTCTCCGACATCCGGGTACACCGTTTCATACGACCGTTTGGTCGTCTCATCTACGAAGTCAAACAGACTCATCTGGCCGCTTAACGAATCTTTTTTCTCGCGCGCCACATCATCGAGCACATTGGCGTAGACGAACATGAGCTGCTTTCTCGTCACGCCGAAGCAGTCGAATGCGCCCGCCTTGATAAAGTTCTCGACGGTCCGCTTGTTGACTTCTTTTCCGCTCAGACGCTCCGCGAAATCCTTTAACGAGCGGAACGGTCCGTTTGCACTCCGCTCCTCCACGATCGCCTCCATGACCGGCTTTCCGATGCCTTTGACCGCCGCCATGCCATAGCGGATCGCCTGGCCGTCCACCGTGAATTTTCCTTCGCTTCGGTTGATGTCCGGCGGCAGAATGGAAATGCCCATCTGGCGGGAACTCAAGATATACTCTGCGACTTTTCCCGGGTTATCGATGCAGGAGGTCATCAGAGCCGCCATGAACTCAACCGGGTAATAGTATTTCAGCCATGCCGTCTGGTACGATACGAACGCGTACGCCGCCGCATGGGATTTGTTGAAGGCGTATTTCGCGAAGTCGATCATCTCGTCGTAGATCTTGTTCGCTGTCTTCTCATCAATGCCGTTTTTGATACAGCCCGGCACGCCCTCGGCCTCGTTTCCATAAACGAAATTCTGGCGCTCTTTTTCCATGACAGATGCCTTTTTCTTCGACATCGCACGGCGCACCAGATCGGCCCGTCCAAGCGAATAGCCCGCCAGTGCCTGTACGATCTGCATAACCTGTTCCTGGTAGACGATACAGCCGTACGTCGGCTCCAGAATCGGTTTTAAGAGCGGTGTATCGTACGTAACGGATTCCGGGTTGTTTTTTCCTTTGATGTACTGCGGAATAAAATCCATCGGGCCCGGACGGTACAGGGAAATTCCGGCGATGATATCCTCGAGGCTCTGCGGTTTTAACTCCTTCATGAAGTTTTTCATTCCCGCACTCTCGAGCTGGAACACACCGACCGTTTTCGATGCGCCGATCATACCGAGCACTTTCGGATCGTTGTAATTGATGTGAAGCAGATCAATTTTCTTATTGCTGTAACGCTCTGCGAGCTTTGTCGCATTCTGAATGACGGTCAGGGTCCGAAGTCCTAAGAAGTCCATTTTCAGAAGTCCCAGTTCCTCGAGCGTCGTCATCGTGAACTGCGTGACGATCGTTCCGTCGCTTCCTCGCGAGAGCGGCACAAATTCCACCAGCGGACGCGAGCCGATGACAACACCGGCGGCGTGCATCGACGTGTGGCGCGGCAGACCTTCAAGTCTCCGTGACATGTCGATCAGATGTGCAACCTCTTCATTGCCCTGATACAGCTCCCGCAGCTCATGGTTCATCTGCAGTGCCTTGTCGATCGTGATATTCAGTTCATTCGGAATCATCTTCGCAATCGAATCGACCTGTGCATACGGCATATCCAGCACACGGCCGACATCGCGGATGACACCGCGCGCCGCCAGTGTACCGAATGTGACGATCTGTACAACGCGGTCCTTGCCGTATTTTCTCGTTACATAGTCGATGACCTCCGGGCGGCGTTCGAAGCAGAAATCCACATCGATATCAGGCATGGTAACTCGTTCCGGGTTCAGGAAACGCTCGAACAGGAGCTGGTACCGCATCGGGTCCAGCTGTGTGATGCCAAGGGTGTAGGAAACAATACTTCCGGCCGCCGATCCTCGTCCCGGTCCGACCATGATGTCGTGGTCGCGCGCAAATTTGATGAAATCCCACACGATCAGGAAGTAATCGACGTAACCCATCGTTTTGATCGTATCAAGCTCATATTTCAGCCGCGCCTTCAGTTCATCTGTCGCCGGGTGATACCGTTCCTCGAGGCCGTCGTAGCAGAGCTTATTTAAGTATTCCCAGGAAGTGTATCCCTCCGGCACATCGAATTTCGGAAGTTTTGTGACACCAAATTCGATCTCCACATTACACCGGTCTGCAATTTTCTGTGTATTTTCGATTGCCTGCGGTGCATACGGGAAGAGCGATGCCATCTCCGCCTCGGATTTCACGAAATACTGTCCGCCCTCGTAGCGCATGCGGTCCTCATCCGTGATCTTCTTTCCGGTCTGCAGGCACAGAAGAATATCGTGGGAATCCGCATCTTCTGCGTACGTGTAGTGAATATCATTCGTCGCCACCAGCTCGATGCCGGTTTCTGCCGAGAGGCGCATCAGCTGCTGATTGACCATCCGCTGCTCCGAGATGCCGTGATCCTGCAGTTCCAGGAAGAAATTGCCTTTTCCGAAAATCTTCTCATACCGCAGTGCGGCCTCTTTTCCCATCTCGTACTGGTTCCGCACCATCGCACGCGCCACCTCACCTGCAAGGCAGGCGGAAAGCGCGATAATGCCCTCGTGATACTTTTCCAGAATCTCCATGTCGACACGCGGCTTATAGTAAAATCCATCGATAAAGCCCGCCGAAACAATCTTCATCAGATTGGAATAGCCCGTATTATTTTCCGCCAGCAGAACCAGATGGTAGTACCGGTCCTCTCCGCGGCTGGTTTCGCGGTCGAAACGGGAACCCGGCGCCACGTAAACCTCACAGCCGAGGATCGGCTTGATGCCCTGCGCGCGGGCTTCTTTATAAAAATCGATACAGCCGAACATGACGCCGTGATCGGTGATCGCGGCGCTGTTCATGCCAAGCTCCTTGACTCTGGCAACGTACTCTTTGATCTTGTTCGATCCGTCCAGAAGGCTGTATTCGGTATGTACATGTAAATGCGTAAAACTCATCGTTTTCTCCTCTATTTTCCAAAGGCATGTTCCGTTGTCTCCAAGATCGTCTGCACCAGGCTGTCCGGCTCGATCGGCTTGGTCAGATGGCTGTTCATGCCCGCCGCGCGGCATCCCTCTTTGCTCTCTTCGGAAGACTGCGCCGTCATCGGGATGATCGGGACTTGTTTTGCTTCCGGAAGCTCCATGGTGCGGATCTGCCGCGCTGCCTCAAGACCGCCCATCACAGGCATCATCAGATCCATTAAAATCACATCAAATTTCTGCGGATTCGCCGCATACTTTTCGACCGCCTCGCGGCCGTTCCATGCCTCTTCCACCGTCGCACCGTGATCGGTCAGGTAAAACTCGGCGATTTCCATGTTGATCTCATTATCCTCGACAAGCAGAACGTGGAAACGGACAAGCTCTTTTCCTGCGATCCGTGTCTTTACTTCCTGAATCCGCTGTCCCTCGCAGTCAATGTAAAACGGAAGCCGGAATACATACGTCGTTCCGACGCCCTGCTGGCTCGTTACCTCGATCGTGCCCTGCATTTTTTCGATCAGTTCTTTGACGATCGACATGCCAAGGCCCGTTCCCTTGTACTGCGTTCTCGCACCGGACTTCTCCTGTGTGAACGGATGGAACAGCTCTTTTTCGATAAATTTGCTGCTCATTCCGATGCCGCTGTCCATGATGCGGAACTCGTAGACGACCCGGGTTCCGTCGCAGGAGACTTCGCCCGCATACGTATCGATCGTTCCGCCCGGCTTGTTGTACTTGATTGCATTGCTGAAGAGATTCAGCATAATCTGCCGCAGGCGCAGCGGACTGCCGATCAGTCTCGTGTGCGTCAGCTCACCGCGGTGCATACGGTGGGTAATGCCCATCTCCGTAATCTGCGCATTGACAAGGGATGCCACATCATCCATCAGATGCGTCAGATCAAAAGAAGCGCTCTCGATCGTCTCTTTTCCGGACTCCAGCTTATTCATATCGAGCACATCGTTGACGAGTGCCAGCAGATGGCTTGCGGAAAGATTGATTTTATCGAGGCAGTCGTCCACTTTTGCCTCATCCTGCCGGTTTTTGCGGATGATATCCAGCATGCCCATAATGCCATTGATCGGCGTGCGCACATCGTGGCTCATGCGGTTCATAAATTCTGTTTTTGCACGACTTGCACTGTCTGCAGCTCTAAAGGCATCCTGAAGCTGTATCTTCTCCCTCTCTTCCCGGCTGTGGAACTCTGACGTATCACGGAAAAGGATCATGCCGTGTACCACAACGCTCTCCCGCTTTGTCTTTCGGTCGTAGACGGTATCCTGTGACATAAGAACCGTCTTCTGCAGCCATATTCTTCTGCCGGACTCATCTGTTTCCTGATACTCCACGACTACCTGCTTATCTCCGTTTTCAAAGCGCTGCAGCAGTTTCTTCGAGGAATCCACAATGCGGTATGATTCCAATGTCTCCTCCGCGACAAACGCACTGCATTCCCCGCAGTATTTCTCGTAGGAACACGGCAGATCTATATTGAGGTCAAATTTCTTCTGCCCGCTGTGGTAAAAAATCTGCTCCAGCGAATCATTCGTCAGATCAACGGCGAACACGGCCTCGGCCGTCTCGAGAAGTGCCTCGGCGTAGTGGCTGTTTTCAATGATCGACTGTTTCATCTGTTCATAGTATTGGTCGAGCTGTTCTTTTTCATTCCGAGCAGCTTCCCCATTGGAGCGGAACCGCTCAAAGCCCATCAGAAAATGGTGCAGTCCGCCATCCTCGGCCGCGTCGTAGAACAGAATGGTGACTTTTCCCCGGCAGAGCGCTTCCCCTTCGCTGCCCTCCCGATACTCGCACAGAATTTCTACGCTCTCTTCTCCCTTCTGATAGCACTCCTTCAGATGGGTAAGATCCAGCATTCTACGCATTTCCTTTCTCTTTTCCTCATCCGTGATGCCCTGCACAATATGCTCGGCCGCACCGGTATAGCTGCCGTCCTCGGCAAGGAAAAAGCCCGAAACGGCACGCAGAATCCGGTACTGGTCCTGTCTTGCATTGCAGTAAATACAGTTGGAAAAATGGTATCCCTTTTTCTTTACGACGTCCAGCGCTTCCAGGCTGATCTTCCGCTCTGCGGCGGCTTCTTCCATCTTCGCGCGGTTTTTGTCGATATACATGTTCTGGTCCGCATGGCGGAACAGTTCCCGGATATCACAGTCTTCAAATTCCGTGGACAGTGCATAGCCTCCGGCGTAGCTGATCGGCATCTCCGGGTGCTGGCGGGAATATTCTGCGTGCGGATGTGATTCATGCACGCTTCCACTTCTTCGCGGTTCAGTCCGCGCAGAATGGCAAGAAACTCATCTCCGCCGTTTCTTCCGACGAAATACTCCTCCGGGACTGCTTTTCGAAGCTGAACGGCAAAGGAACGGATATATTCGTCTCCCTTGTCGTGACCCAGACTGTTGTTGATCGTGCGCAGATTGTTGAGGTCAAACACGCAGACCGCATACACGCCGGAATTTTCTTCTCCTCCGTCGCTTCCCTCCAGAATCTCTTCGCATTTATTTTTATTTGGCAGGCCCGTCGCCTCATCGAGATAGACTTTCTTCTGCAGAATACGGTTCACCGCCGCATAGCGGACGGCCTTGATCAGCTCCATGCCGATGACAAACACCAGACCGATGATATCTCCTACTACCACCTGCTCCAGCTTCTTCAGCGAAGACGCCATTCTCTGCGAATACGCTTCCGCAAGGCCCGTCGCCTCGTCACAGATTTTGAAAAAGGTCTCACTCTTTTCGATAATCGCGGTATTCTCATATCCTTTTTCACGCACCAGCAGAATCTCTGCCTTCAGCTCTTCAAAATACGATGCCAGCTCAGTCATCTTATCCTGAAAATCCCGGTCATCCAGGCGCACCAGATCCAGCTCGCTGCTTCCGTTCCGCAGACCGTCGATATAAGCGTTGATGTCTGCAATCATCGTATCCTGCGGTTCTCCCGCATCCTCCAGCTTGATAATCCGCTGCGTTTTTCCGCGCACCAGACCGGCATAGTTGACAACGCGGGCCGTTCCCTGTATTTTCTCGACCATCGACATAATGCAGAAAAACAGAATAATCAGAATGATCGTCAAAACCGTCATTGCGGTTTTGGAAATAAAAGATGTTTTTTTCTTACTTTTCTTTTTCTTCATCGCTCTCCATCAGATCCTGTGTCATTTTTTGTCATATAGATCATATTATAAGCGCAATCCTCTCTTCGCGCAACCGCAAACCGGGCGCAGAAAAAACTTCAAAATTTTATCTGCTGTCTGACACAAAAAAACGGACACCGGAGAGGATGCGTTTCCTGTCCAGTGCCCGATTTTTTCTTATTTTGCTTTTTCTGCCGTACAGATTTTACCGTCGCGGATGACAACCTGTTTTTCTTTCATCAGATGGCCGACCGCGCGCTTAAATGCTGCTTTGCTGAGGCCGAATTCTCTCTGAATCACTTCCGGTGATGCTTTGTCATCAAATGGAAGGACACCTGCAAATTCCTCGATCACAGAAAGAACGCTCTCTGCATCGATTGCGATCTGCTCGTACGCTTTTCCGCGTGCGGACAGGGAGAGTTTTCCGTCCTCTTTGACTTCTGTAACGCGGCACTCAAGTTCCTGGCCGACATGATAGTCTGCCTGTGCTTCTCTCTTTGGAATCAGGCCGGAGTAGCGGTCATCAACAGCAACGAAAACGCCGAAGTTTCCGCTGATCTCGTAGATTCTTCCCTTTACGATATCGCCTATGACGTACGGAGAATTGGTTTTCAGGAAATGGTAAACCTTCATCGTTGCGCAGAGACGGTCGCTCTTGTCGATGTAGAGGGAAACCAGAACCTCATCACCTGGATGGAGGCGGCGGGTCTGCTGTTTAAACGGAAGAAACAGATCTTTTTCCAGACCCCAGTCCAGAAATGCTCCGATCTTTCCGGTAGCAGCTACGTTTAAGACAGCCAGCTCTCCAAGCACCAGCTTCGGCTCTCTGGTTGTCGCAATCAGACGGTCGCTGGAATCGCGGTACAGAAATACTTCCAGCTCATCTCCCTCTTTTGTTCCTTCCGGCACCTGTTTGATCGGCAGAAGAACACGTTCCTTCTCGCCTGCTTCCCGGGTCTCCCCAAGATAAATACCGAATTCTACTTTCTTTACTACTACCAGCTTTTGCTTTCTTCCTATATTTAACATTTGACTTCCTTTCTTACTGCTCGCCGAGAGCCTTCATGCTCATCTCCTCGAGCAGGTCGCTCTTGATGTGGTACAGCTTGTCGGACAGATCCACGTAAACCTCATGCGGATTGACCAGACGTTTGGACTCCTCCCAGAGGGTATCTTTCTCTCTGGTGCAGATGTCGCGGATCTCCATGACGGATGGAGAAGTGTAGACGCATGCGCCCTTCTGGAAAATCGGAACGAGGAGCTCGCGTAAGGTGTAGGTTCCGCCTTTGATCTTCGTCTTTTTCCAGGTCTCGATCGGGTCGAAGATGATCATATCTTTGCTCTCGTCGAAGGTCTCGTCTGCAAGGCAGATCAGGTCGGCACGGATCTTTCCGGTTTCTTTATCATAAATACGATAAATCGTCTTATTGCCCGGGTTTGTTACTTTCTCGGAGTTCTCGGACAGCTTGATCTTCGGTATGAATTCTGCATCATCTTTATCTTTTGCTGCTGCCAGCTTGTAAACGCCGCCGAATGCCGGCCAGTCACCGGAGGTAATCAGATTTGTGCCGACACCCCAGGAATTAATCTTCGCGCCCTGGGTTTTGAGGCTGTCGATCAGGTACTCGTCGAGATCGCTGGATGCGGAAATGATGGCATCGCCGAAACCTTCTGCCTCGAGCATCTGATATGCTTTTTTCGACAGGTAAGCCAGGTCACCACTGTCGATACGGATGCCGTAGCCTTTCATCGGCAGGCCCGCTTCTCTCATCTCTTTGAAAACGCGGATGGCGTTCGGAACGCCGGATTCGAGAACATCGTACGTATCTACAAGAAGAATGCATGCTTCCGGATACAGTTTCGCATACGTTTTAAATGCGGTGTATTCATCAGGGAAACTCATGATCCAGCTGTGTGCGTGGGTTCCCTTGACCGGAACATCAAACATCTGTCCTGTCAGGACATTGGAGGTTCCGATGCAGCCGCCGATCATGGCAGCACGCGCGCCGTAAATGCCGGCATCCGGTCCCTGCGCACGGCGGAGTCCAAACTCCATGATGCCGTCGCCCTTTGCCGCGTAAACAACGCGGGATGCTTTCGTCGCGATCAGGCTCTGATGGTTGATCATGTTCAGAATCGCGGTCTCTACAAGCTGTGCCTCCATGATCGGAGCGACAACTTTTAAGAGCGGCTCTCTTGGGAATACGACGGTTCCTTCCGGGATCGCATAGATATCTCCGGTGAAATGGAAGCCTCTTAAATACTCCAGGAAATCATCGTTGAAAATATGGAGGGAACGGAGATAGTCGATGTCATCCGGTGAAAAGTGAAGATCGCGGACATACTCGATTACCTGCTCAAGTCCTGCACATACGGCGTATGCGCCGCCACATGGATTCTTTCTGTAAAATGCATCAAATACCACGATCTGATCGGACGGGTTCTCGTAGTAGCCCTGCATCATGGTAAGTTCATATAAATCGGTTAACAGTGTAAGGTTCTGCGCTCTCATGGCAAATTCCCCTTTCCTCATTGTGTTTATTACGTTCGTATCTTATTCTTTCCGATTGTACCACAATCATTGAAATTCCACAACTACGTATGGCTGTCCTTTTTCATCGTTCAGCGAGATAAAACAGCCGTTTTCCGTCTCAGCGCGCAACGGATGCAGGACATCGCCGAGGTGCGCCTGCTGTTTGTATTCGGCGCGCATCCGGCGCACGGTGAAGTTCTTCGGAAGGCATTCACCGGCAAGGGAAATGAACTGTGCGTTGTTGACGTGGTGGTTCGTATCGAGGTTGTGCGGCCGCACCGGGAACGGTTCGCCGATGAAATCTGCTTCCGGCATTTTCACTTTGCGCTCGCCGAAATCCTCGTCGATCGGATCGTCAATGCCATAGGCGTCTGTCGTCTCTTTCGGTGCACGGACGGGATGACCCGTTTCCATATTGACGTAAGACCAGATGGAGTTGGCACAGGCGAGCATTTCGCCGTCTTCTGTTTCCATCGTGAAGTTACGCATGCCAAGAAATCCTTTGAAGCCGCTCGCCCATGTAGTGATTTTTACCGCTTCACCGAGGGATGGATAGCGGCGCACATGAATCTGCCACGCGGACAGCACCCAGGCGCAGCCTCGTTTTTTGAGCTCCGCAACGCCCTCGCCGATCGCTTCCGACTGGAAGGTACTGCAGTCCTGAAAGTAATTGATCAGCCCCGGCAGGGTGAGATTTCCGTCCTCACCGATTTCGCTGTAGCGGATTCTGCTCGTAAAGGAATACTTCATCGTTTCGTTCCTCCTGCTGTATTTGTTTTTGAGCATCGAAAAAGGCCTCAGGTACGAGACCTGAGACCTTTCAATGAGCTGGGCTACCTGGATTCGAACCAGGAACTGACGGAGTCAGAGTCCGTTGCCTTACCGTTTGGCGATAGCCCATTGCCTTGCGACAAAATGTATAATACACTATCGCAAGAGAAAAGTCAACACCTTTTTTGAAATTTTTTTATTTTTTTCAAAAAACTGACTTTTGGAACATTTTGGAAGGGATTTGACGGCTCAACCCGGCCGTTGTCACTCTCCCGCCACGTATTTTTTGTCGATGTTGACGACACATTCATACTTCTCATCCATTTCCTTCATCAGCGCCCCGATCTGCCCGATCACGCGATCACAGTCTTTCTTCTTATAAGAATACGGGATTTCAAGATCAAAAATCAGCTTCTTTTTCTCCGCCCCGTTGATCATACGGAAATCGTGGAAGGAAAGCTCCGGATCGAGAATGGAAATTACGTTTCTTACCTTCTCCTTTGTCGCAAGAACCGTCGCATCGTGGATCTCCACCGGATCCATGTGGATGACCAGCAGAATCCCCAATTTTTCACCGACCTCATGTTCAATGCGATCGATAATATCATGCGATACCTCGATATCGACATCTCGCGGCACCTCCGCATGGATCGATGCCATACTTCTGCCAGGCCCGTAGTTGTGGACAATCAGATCATGGGTTCCTACAATTCCTTCATAGGAAGCAACCTCTTTCATGATCCGTGCATACAGATCCGGATCCGCGCCCTGCCCGATCAGCGGTTCCAATGTATCTTTTACAATGGAAATACCGGACCACATAACGAGTACCGCCACAACAAGTCCTGCGATTGCGTCGATATTAACCGAAAGGAAATGGCAGATCAATGTAGAAGCGATCGTTGCGCTCGTCGTGATCACGTCACCCATGGAATCCGCCGACGTTGCCAGCATCACCTTCGACTGAATGCGGTTTCCCAGTTTTCGGTTGAAAAGCGCCATCCACAGCTTTACACCAACCGAGAGCACCAGAATCAAAAACGGAACCATCTGAAATGTGATCTCTTCCGGATTGCGGATTTTCTCCAGGGAGCTCTTTAAAAACGTAAAGCCGACTTCAATAACCAGAAACGAAACGATCAGCGCTGCAATATACTCGATCCGCCCATGCCCGAACGGATGCTCTTTGTCGGCCGGTTTGTTTGCCATCTTCACACCGACGAAGCTGATCACAGACGATGCCGCGTCCGAGAGGTTGTTGAACGCATCCGCCATGATTGCCAGCGAATGCATCCCAACGCCGATCAGCAGCTTTGCAGCGAACAGCAATACATTGCAGCAGATTCCCACCATACTGGATAAAATACCATAGCTCGTGCGCACATCCGCATTGTCGGTGTTCTCATACTCTTTTACAAAACATCTTACCAGAAAATCTGTCATGGGTTCCCCTTCTTTCCACAATACATTCAGAAACATTAGCTTAGATAAAAAGGGCCTCACGCATCGCCGCGAAGCCCTTATGTTTTTTCTGTCTTTTTCTATAGTAGGCAGTGTTGAAAAAAAAGTCAAGCCTAACATATTTTCGGAGATTCTATCGACAGAGAGAAAAAGCAACGCAGACTGCTTCTTTTCAGCAATTCTGCGCCGCTTTTTCTCTGTTTTTTCAGATTTTATCTCTTTTCAGGCAGATTTGACAATCGAATGAGAGTTTTTCTTTTTCCTGCCTGAAATAGCGTTACCTCCCAACGGTACCCAGCGAGCCGTAACGGAATATCTACTATTTTACTTTATAAATTTTTGCCATATCCTGCACATACAGCGGATAGAACTGGTAGCCCGCAAAATCGCTCCGAAGTGCAACCTCGCATGCCATATCCTCGATATACAGGTTTGCCGCATCGTCACAGAGCAGTGTTTCCATTTTTTTGTAAAGCTCAACCTGCTCCTCTTCATCCGTACTGGTCTTAACCTGCTGATACAGTTTATCATACTCTTCGTTGCTGTAGTTGATAAAGTTCTTGGATGATGTTGAGGTAAACCGTTCCAGCAACGCGCGTCCGGTCAGATATGCCGCGTCAACGCCGACAACCGTGGACTGGAACTTCCGGTCTGCATATACATCCGACAGCCAGCTGTCCCACTCGACCTGCTGAATTTTGGCAGTAACACCGATCGCTTTAAGCTGCTCTACCAGAACCTGGGCTGTATCGATATGCTGCTGATAATTGTTCGGCACTGTAATCGTAAGCTCAAATCCATCTGGGTATCCGGCTTCTTTTAACAGTTCTTTTGCCTTCTCAATATCCTGATTATATCGCTCTGACAGTTCCGGCACATAATATTTTCCAAATGCCGGGAACATGCTGCTTCCGATGATCGTTCCTTTTCCGTCTGCAATCATATCCAGCACTTCCTGACGATTTGCCGCATAGCAGAGCGCCTGGCGCACCTTCACATTGTTGAGCGGTTCCACGGCATTGTTCAGATACAGCGCCTGTACCAGGTTCATACCGCCGTCATAAATCGTAAAATCGGAATCTTCGGCAAGCTGCGCTGTCTGTGTGGAACTGAGACGTGCATACATGTCCAGTGTACCGGATTTCAGGTTTGTTACGACTGCATTGCTGTCCTTGACAATTCGAAATGTTACCTTGTCCAGATACGCCTGATTTTCCGTATCCCAGTAATCGCTGAATTTTTCAAGGACAATATTTTCCTGCGGGGACCGTGATACATAGTGGAACGGGCCTGTTCCGACCGGATCTGCTTCCAGATCTTCCACATGCTCAGGTACAATCGCCACCGTCAGATAGGCAAGAAACTCAGTGTCTGCCTCTTTTAAATAGATGTCGATCGTGCTCTCGTCCGGAATTTCAACCTTGTCTACATTGGAAAATGCCTCTACCAGAGGCGTTCCGTCTCCGTTGATACCCGCACAGCGTTCGATTGAATATTTTACATCCTCTGCAGTGACGGTCGTTCCATCGTGGAACTTGACACCATTCCGGAGCTTGAAGGTATAAACCTTTCCATCCTCCGAGATCGAATGGCTCTCTGCCACCGCATCGTTCAGATTTCCTTCTTCATCGGGCTTTACAAGGCCCTCATAAATATTGAATAGGATTTCTTTCGTTCCTGCCGCAACAGATTTGTGTGGGTCAAGACTATCCTCAATGTCCTGAGGAATTCCTACCGTGATGGAACCTCCCATAACAGGTTCCCCTGTCGGGGTTGATTCCGTTGATACCTGAGAACTTGTGGTATCGGAAGAATCTGCTTTCCCATCCTTGCCATCCTGGCATCCGCCAAGTACAACAGTAAGAGCTGCAACTAAAAGCAGCGCAAGTACGCTTCTTCTTTTCTTCATGATTTCTCCTTTTGATACGAGTTCTCTCATTTTGTAATTGTCACGCCTATTGTATCCGACCTGTTCCCAAATAGCAA
>OGXX01003568.1_pt1 | contig 12804 bp, 13 predicted proteins | sample 1576301 | NCBI WGS metagenome assembly OGXX01 (sample SAMEA3541469, study PRJEB24748) | human gut metagenome | biome: human gut; feature: human-associated habitat; material: faeces | place: China | collected 2012
ATCATTCTCTCTGAACCATTTTCATACATGTACTTAATACGAGTCTTCATCGTTTCATACTGCTTTTCCTCGTTATTACGAGAAATCTGAAGTGATGCCTCCAGGCGTCGCTGAAATAATCATCGAAGTCATCGTCAAAATCATCTTCAAACTCTTCCAAATAATCAGGTGTAAAGAAACGATACACTGCGTAAGCGATTCCTGCAACTGCTGCCACTGCTCCAATAATTGCCAATACCCAGATCCCTTTATTTTTCTGACTTTCGAGGCTTTTGCCCTCCGCTGCATGCACCGGCATTGCTGTCAGTGCGACACCGAACGCACAGACAAAGGCTGCCCCGCGTCTTGCGATCCGTTTCTTATGCATGTTCATAAATGTAATCCTTTCTTGTTTGTTTTGGGGTTAACACTAAGACATTATATACTATTTTTTCAAAAAGAACAACCTTTCTTTGCACAGCACGTTTTTTCAGGGCTCTCTGACTACACAAAAAGCTGCCTTGTTTCGAGTCTTTCCGACTGTTTCCCGGCAGCTTTTTTTATATTTTTACTGTTCTGTGACTACTTTTCCAGCAGCTTTTTCTTTCTTTTTATCATACATTGCAAATATTCCTGCAAGTAATGTTCCTGAGATAGAATGCCATGTACAGGAGACTGCACAGATGATTGCTGACTCCGGTGTGGACGCGAACTGTGCTGTCGTTGTAGCAAGATTTGTGGCGAGTCCTGCGTTCTGCATTCCGACTTCGATCGCTATCGTTCTCTTTTTGGATGTGTTCATTCCGACCAGTTTTCCTGCACCGTATCCGAACAGATATCCAAGTCCATTGTGAAGCAGTACTGCAACAAAGATTACAACGCCGGACTGGAAGAATTTTGATCCCTGTGAAGATACAACACCACCAACAACACATGCAAGTCCAAGAACTGCAACCCCTGGCATCATCTGCTGGATCTCATGGAACATTTTCTTCTTACCATACAGATAATTCAGTAAAAATCCAAATCCTACAGGAAGGATTACTGTCTCAATGATAGATACGAACATTGGAAGTCCTTTAATCGTAATCTGAGTTCCTCTTGCGAGAAATGATACCATAAGCGGTGTCATAACTGGGGAAACCAGTGTAGATACTGTTGTCATTCCTACAGAAAATGCTACATCTCCACCACACAGATAAGACATGATATTGGAAGATACGCCTCCTGGACAGCAGCCTACTAAAATCAGTCCAAGTGCGATTCCGTCAGGAAGATGTAATAACTTCGTCAGTGCAAATGCCAGAAATGGCATAATCAGATACTGTGCGATTGCACCTACACAGATATCAAATGGTCGCTGTGCCAGTATCTTAAAATCTTCTGTTGTCAGTGTCAGACCCATGCTGAACATGATGACACCAATGATAATAGACTGACTGGTGAATTTATTGGCTACCATATCTGTAAACAGGGCATAATTGACCCACCCCATCATAGATGGTACGAAAAATGTAACAATCGCAATTGCGATTACTACAACCGACGTGTAATCTGATAAAAATTTGCTTGCTTTTTGTAATGCTTTCATTTTCAAGTCCTCCTTAAGCTATTACATGTCCACCAAAACTACTCTCATTCCCTGCATATTTGCATAGTATACAATGCAAAAAGTCCCTTCCCAGACCATAGTCTGAAAAGGGACGAATAAAATTCCGCGTTACCACCCTGATTCCGTAAAATACAATATTTTACGACACTCTGTCACGTACTAACATACGCTTTCCCTGTAACGGAGGATACCGGCGAGGTCTACTGATATAACTTTCAACCCGCTTCTCAGAGAGGATATCCTTATCTTGCTACTGCCTGCTTCCACCACACACAGGCTCTCTGTGAAATAACAATTGATACGGCATTGTTCTCATCGACGAATTTCGGTGAACTAATATTTATTTACAAATTGATATTATATACTTATGAGCAGAAATTTCAAGAAGCAATTTTAACCTTTTCCTTGATGTTTTTTAACCTTTTCACATATTTGTTATACTATTTCTCACTGGCTTTCATTTTCAAAAGTGCTGCATTTACCACATGCTCCACCAAAATTGAAGTCGTGACTCCGCCAACTCCTCCTGGAACCGGTGTAATTGCATCTACAATCGGTTCTGCCTCATCAAATGCTACGTCTCCGCACAGATTGCCTTCTTCGTTCACATTAATTCCCACGTCAATAACAACTTGTCCTGTTCTTAAATGTTCTTTCTTTATAAATCCTGCACTTCCTGCTGCCGCAACTACGATATCTGCAGCCTGTACTTCCTGCTTTATATTCTTAGTCTTTGTATGACAGACTGTAATTGTTGCATTTTTCTTCAGAAGCATCATAGCTACCGGCTTTCCGACTACAAGGCTTCGTCCTACGATCACTGCTTTTTTTCCGGTACAGTCAATTCCATAATGATCCAGTATCCTGATACATGCACTTGCGGTACAAGGCGCATAGCCCATCTCTTTTCCGGCAAATATACCTGCCATGGAAAGATTGGTAATTCCATCTACGTCCTTTTCTACAGCCAGTGTATTTAAGATTTTCTCTTCATCTAGATGAGATGGCAGTGGGCGGAAAATCAGAACTCCGTGAATGTCTTCCGCCTTGTTTAGTTTCTGGATTGTATCAATCACCACATCTTCCGTCACATCTTCCGGAAGCAGAAACTTTTCATATGCCACAGACAATTTTTCACAACGCTTTACAGCATTGCGCTCGTATGCAATATCATCCTGTTTTTCACCAATTCGGATAATTCCAAGTTTCGGCATCACTTGATGCTCTTTTAATTTTTTTACTTTTTCTTCTATCTCCTCATTCAATGAAGCAGTTGCTTCTTTACCCAACAGTATCTGTGCCATTTTACGATTCTCCTTTTTCATTACCCTGACTTATCGGATCTCATTGCATACATTTTCAAATATTTCATCTGCCTTCTTCTCATAAGTTTTTCTGAGACTATCTGTCTCATCATTCAACCGTTGAGCTAATACACGATCTTTCATAGATTTTGTGTTAATATAAATGTTCAGTGACGCGCCCTGCAGTGCAGATTTCAAAAGTGTTGCTCCGACTCCTGCATCACTAAGTGCAATCCGGCTTCCTTTTTCAGCGAACTCTTCCATCAAGTCTAGTCCTCTTGCACAGGTTTTCATAATTTCTAGCGGTACTTCACATGCATCTTTTAACACAACTGCCATAACTTCTTCCTTTTTTGCAAGTTCTTCCGGCGTACTCTTTGGCAGACTGTACGCTTTGCTTAATGGTTCAAAGACCTCGGCATCTTTTGCCACAAGTTCAAGAAGCCGCTTTGTAATTTCATCTGCTTCTTTTTTACAACGGATAATATCTTCTTCTACATCTGCATAACGCTTCTTACCGACAGTAAGACTTCCCACCATATTGCCAAGTGCTACTCCGATTGCTCCTACTAAAGCAGACGCTCCGCCTCCTCCCGGAATCGGGGCACTGCTCGCAAGGACATCTATAAATTCTCTGCATGAGTGTTCTGTAAAATCTATCTGTTTATCTAATGAACTCATAGTACGTACCTCATTCTCTAAATACTTTAAATCGTAAAGATTGTTATTATAATAACATACTTTTTCTCATGTGTGATTGTACACATTGTAGGAAAGGTTTTCCTAGAGTTTTTCGAAAAAAGACTTTACAATCTTCTATTTATCCGATATAATATCATTTGTTGTTAACTATGACATTTCATAATAATGTGCGTAAATACCCCCACGTGCGATCAACTCATCGTGTGTTCCACGTTCTGCTATTCCATTGTCGGCAACGACCAGAATCTCATCTGCATTACGAATCGTGGACAAACGATGTGCAATTGTAATGGTCGTACGATTCTTTGCCAACTCTTCAAGACTCTGCTGAATCCAACGTTCACTTTCATTATCCAATGCACTGGTTGCCTCATCCAGAATCAAGATTGGCGGATTCTTAAGGAAAACTCTGGCAATAGAAATTCTCTGCTTCTGTCCACCGGAAAGACGGGTTCCTCTTTCTCCGACAAATGTTTCATATCCGTCCGGAAGTTCCATAATAAAGTCATGTATATTGGCTTTCTTTGCCGCATTTTCAATCTCTTCCATCGTAGCGTCAGGCTTACCATATGCAATATTTTCACGGATACTTCCACAGAAAAGATAAACATCCTGCTGCACAAGACCAATCTGATTACGCAGACTCTCAAGGGTCAGCTTTCTCACATCTTTTCCGTCAACCGTAATCTTTCCACCTGTTACATCGTAAAATCTTGGAAGCAGGGAACAAATTGTTGTCTTGCCACTTCCAGAAGGACCAACCAACGCAATTGATTTTCCAGCCGGAATATGGAACGATACATTTTCCAGAACCGGCGTGTCATCATCACTATAATGAAAGAAAACATTTTCATAATTCACATCTCCCTTCACGTCATCAAGCAGCTCTGCATCCGGTGCATTCGTAATCTCAGGCTCTGTCTCGACCACGTCCAGAAATCTCCGAAATCCGGACAGACCTTTCTGCATCATCTCAGTCAGCTCCACAAGAATCTGAATCGGACTGATAAAGATTCCGATATAAAGCGCATACATAGCAAGATCAGCTACTTCCATCTGACCATGGGCTATGAGCCAGCCTCCAAATACAAGCGTAATCAGATACATCATGCCCTGAAAGAACAGATTTCCACTCATAAAGCTTCCCATACACTGATAGTTCGCTTTCTTAGATAAAAGAAATCCATGATTGCTCTCCATGAACTTCTCCCGCTCAATCTCTTCATTTGCAAAAGACTGTACGACACGGATTCCGGCAAGCGTATCCTGCAAACTGGAATTCACGTTCCCGATTTTCTGTCTGTTATCCATAAATGTTGTCTGCATCTTCCGGTTCTGGCTGCCTGAAAAGAAAATCATAAATACAACCATTACAAGAAGTGGGATCGCAAGCTTCCAGTTGATCAGGAATAAAAATATAAAAGAACCGATAATTTTAATCAGCGAGATAAATAAATTCTCCGGTCCGTGATGCGCAAACTCCGCAATATCAAACAGATCCGATACCAGTTTACTCATCATCTGTCCGGAATTGTTCTGATCATAATAAGAAAACGATAATTTTTCATAATGATCAAATAATTGTTGGCGCATATCGCGCTCCATGTGCGCTCCCATCATATGCCCCTGATAGCTGACATAATATTTACAACATGCCTGAAGAACATAAATCAAGAACAACACAATCCCAATCGGTACAAGATTGCGCATAATTGACCTCCGGACAGAGGGAATCAGCGAAATCGACGATACGCTCCACGGTCAGGATGCTCCGGTCCGTGCGCCGCTCGGACACTGTTTCGCTGCACGGGCGGTCGATGATGCGCGTTGTGCCGTGCAGCAGCTGGACAAGATTGGTGTGGCTGCCGACAATGCGGGCCGTGGCCTGATCGCCGTCCGCGCAGACCGTAATGCGGATGTCGAAAATGAACGGTGAGTCAATGGGGCGGATCTCAAAGGCAGCTTCTTTAAGATAGGCACGCATTTCCTCGATCTGCGCCTGTGTGACCTCGCTCAGAACTTCAAGCTCCCTGTCTTCCCGGCCCGCAATGATACCGGCGGCGGCAGCAGCCGCGATGCCGTGCATCGAGCCGGTATGCGGCACGATCACGCTCTTGACATTCTTGATAATGTTGCCGCTGACCTCAATGCGCACGCGCTCCGGCCGCTTGCCGAGCACGGCGCGGGCCTGCGCCGCGGCATAGGCGATGGCGATCGGCTCCGTGCAGCCCATCGCGGGCACAAGCTCCTCGCGCAGGATATCCAGAAAGCTCTGGTACAGAGCGTCAGTTCGGTTCATTGCGTATTTCCTCCGTTTTTTCGTGATAGCAGGCAGCCGAGCAGGTGTGGCTGCCGCAGACGCGCGGGGGCGCGTCCTTGTGGTGACTGCAAACAAGATCGGGCTGATATTGAAGTGTCCCTGCCAAAAAGGCATGGACTGCCTCATCCGCGCTGCCTGCCGCGCCCGGATAGAGCCGGATCCCGGCCTCCTCCAGCGCAAGGCGCGCACCCGCACCGATGCCGCCGCAGATGAGCGCGTCGACGGCATACGCCTTCAGAAATCCCGTCAGCGCGCCGTGGCCGTTTCCCATCGTGTCCACAATAGCCGTCGAGACGATCCGCCCGTCGGTCAGATCATAGAGCTTGAACTGCGCGGTACGGCCAAAATGCCCGTAAATTTCGCCATGGTCAAACGGAACTGCAAGCCGCATGAAAATGCCTCCTGTTCTGCACGTGTTGTGCAATGTGACGATATTATCCAGGAACTATTATAACAGATTTGTTCTATTTGTAAAGAGCGGAAAACAGTGGGCCGCCCCACCGGATGGTGGAGCGGCCCGCCGCATATCTGCTCAGCCGGAGCAGCGGCTGCATCCGCAGCCAGAATTGGATGTCGAAGTGGAAGTACCGCCTACACTGCCGCACGAGCCGCAGCCGCACCGGCGGCAGCACCCGCAGCCCGTCGACGTACCGGCGACCGTACCGCTCTGCTGCGTGCAGGTGCAGGTACAGGTGCAGGTGGGATTCGTGGTCGACGTGCCGCCGACCGAGCCGGTCGTCTGTCTGCAGCAGGGATTGCAGCACCGCTGCTGGACAAAGTCTGGGAATACGAGGCCGCCGAAGCAGCCGTTGCAGGAAGAAGTCATTTTATATCCCTCCATAAAAGATCCGGGAACGTCTGTTCCCGCGTCATTCTATGCCGCAAGTGCCCGAACCGTGCCGAAAAACAGCAAAACCCGGACGGTAGGAGCCGTCCGGGAATCGGATGCAAAAATCGAAAGAAAACTCAACGCTTGGAGAACTAGTTATCCTCATTATTTATAACACTTTATTACTCCGTTCATATGGCCCTTGGAAACGAGAACCGTTTAAATGAATCATGTGGTCCGGCTGTGTAGCGACCCATACTTCGGTTTCCCATGCTAAATCTTCTGGACAGCTTCGATATGCTGCTTGATTTTCAAAGGCCGTCACAAAGCAGCATTTTCTTGCCGCATCTCCGAGCATGATTTCCAATTCATACTTTCTTTCTGGAGTGATTGGATTAGAAGTATGATATGCTTCAATTAAAAATATCCAATCCTCTTTTTCTGAATATGCAATAATATCCGGCAACTTGTTCTGGGCTATGTCTTTAATTCCAAGACTTTCGAGTTTTTCCTTCTCGTATATGATACCGTATTTATTATCCGCATCACCACAATAAAGAAGCATTGCCCCGTGACCATGCCTTGGCAAGAATTCTGTTATTATTTGCTGCTGAATCATATTGTGTTCTCCGTCTGTTAATTCGAACGTTCTTCCGTCGGGCAGGACAACAGGTATTTTGGGCAAATCTCTTTTCTGTTCTATCCTTTCTCTATATGTTTTATGTGTTTTATTAAAAATCTCTACGAGTTTTTCCCAGTCTTTTTCGCCAAATTTTTTGATTATTTTGGCATACTCCGTACTTACTCTGTAGCCTCGTGTAGCATCGCTGATATTGGCTTGTGGTTTGGAGCGGTCAACGATTCCCCCAATAATTAGTTTTCTCAAGCCGTCTCTAAGAACATAGTCATAAGATCCCAAGCTCATGTCTTCGTCCAAATAGGAATTATAAAACTCAATACACTGCTTTGTAGTTACACTGTAACCACTATTAGTAGACTTTACTTTACTCCAATCAGATGAACTCTTGATATCGCCAGCAGCTAAAAGAGCCATCGCTATCTTTTCTTTGCTTCTTCCAGTTAAACCCTCTAAGGGAATGCCCAACTGATCAATTATAAATAACGATTCTCTAATTAACTTCTGTACTTCTGGAGATTTTTCCTGAAAAGCTTTTTTGCCCTTTTGCTTTCTTGTTGACAATTCAGGTAAGTTATATCTATCCATCCCTTGCTTATGTCTCCCTTCCAAGTAATCCACCACAGCCAATGCCATTTTGTATGCAAAAGTTGGCGGCACGGCGTTTCCAATTTGTGTAAACTGGCTTTCTTCTGATCCATAGAAAACGAACCAGTCTGGAAAGCCCTGTAGTCTTGCAGCTTCTCTCGGTGTAATTCTTCGTCTTCTACCATCCGGCAACTTGATTCTTTGCATATCACTTGTTGCACCTGCTAAATTTCTACAGGTCAGCGTTCTAGCGGGCTGATCCAAGTGTAAATCTCTTGGCGTTTTACACTTTGAAGCTGCTTCATATTTTGCAATATAGGAATCCATTGCTGCTGTTAGAAAATTTGCATTTTCTGGGATCTCTGCTGCCAGAGCGCCTAATGCTTCGCCGGCTGTTATTTTGTAATCAGCTGGTTCCGGGAAATTAAAGCCTCCATGGTGACCAACGATCACCATTCGTTCTCTGTTCTGAGGAACGTCAAACTTAACAAGCTGAAACGTTCGATATTCAACTATATACCCAAGCTTCTTAAGTTGATCGATTATAGATTGAAAATAATCTGTGTTTAATTCTGGTAATCCTTTTACGTTTTCACATATCCAGATATCTGGGTTAATCTGTTTTACAGCTTCAATAAAAGCTGGAAATCCATTTCTTTCATCAGATTGTCCCTTCTGTTTTCCCCTACGACTAAATGGTTGGCAAGGGGGGCCGCCAATGAGGATTCTTACTTTAGGATACTCTGTATTCACTGAAATTTTTTTGTTGTAGCATTCTGTATGAAGATTTCTCCTGTATGTTTCGCAAAAATCACCTACCATTTCGTAACCAATAGTTTTTATTCCCGCTGCTTCAAATCCCAAAGAAAGTCCGCCGCAACCAGCAAACAAATCTATTGCAACATAAGGCTGATTGTCTGGAATGACTATTGTGTGGTTAATATATTCTATATAATTATCATATGGCTTTGGCATTTTGAACTCCATTTTCCGTAGAGGAGAAACCTCCAATATATTCCTTGATTTGAAATGGTGGATTGATAACTTCCTCTGTCACACCGAAACGATTTGCTGCATTATTTTTCAATAAGAAACGTATGATTCCAACTTGTGGATTATTTGAATTCAGGGGGTCTATTTTGCTTCGTCCGCATCGAATATACTTGTCGCCTTTTTCGTTCGAATGTTCTCTATTTAGAATTATATCTTTTATGCGGAGCATTTGCAATATAATTATCCACTAATATTTATACGAAGCTCTACCGCAATGCCTTATTCGGCACAAGATTTTCTTCGTCATTAAATAATGACGAATGGTTTTGGCGAGGCCTGTTCTCACCAATAGGATGCACTGCTTCCACTTAAAGATCTCTATATTCCTGACTCCCATTAGATCAAGTTGGGTTGATATGTATTGGCGCACTTTGACACAAAAAACCCCGGAAACCTTGTAATTTCCGGGGTTTTGCACCATTCTATATGGTCCAAGCAACTGATTATCGCTTGGAGAACTGCGGCGCGCGGCGAGCTGCCTTCAAGCCGTATTAAACATCTCTATGGTGCGTTTTTCCTTGATATTACGGGCTTTTTCGCATTTTCTGTTGTCGGTTGTCCTATTCCTTAACCATGGAAATCGGTGATTTTTCATCGAAATTCTCCTGGTTCAAAGCATCATTCACTACCTCGAAAAGTTCCTCTGGTTTATTATACTTGACCCTCGCGTAAATGTCCATAGTTGTCTTACTATTCTCATGCCCTGCCAGGTACTGAACTGTCTTAGGGTCAACGCCCGCATAGAGCAGATTCGTGATGTAGGTATGCCGCAACAAGTGCGGTGTTACATCGAAATTCAGGGTATAGCGAATCTTGGGATTGTTCCTCTGCGTTGTTCCTAATGTCGGCTTGACGGTATATTTGATGCTCTGTCCATTCACATATTTATAGTAAGTTCTCTCTTTCGCAGAGCGAACAACTACATACTGCCAAACTCTCGTAAACTGAGAATAGGAAAGCGGCTGTCCCTCACTGTCCGCAATCACATACTCCGATATGGAATTGGCTTTTGCTTCCCGCAGGCAGTCCACCAGGCACTTCGGAATGGGAATGTCCCTTTTAGCTGCTTTTGTCTTTAGAACGGTAGAAATCACCGGCCTGTTATGCTCCGCGCGCCATGCACGTCTCACGGAAATGTATGGTGTGGATTCATCCAGGAATACACAATCCCATTGCAATGCAAGAATTTCTTCCCGACGCAAGCCGGAATACAAACCAATCATAATAAAAAGATATGGCGGAAGCTCTTTCACCGTATCCAACAGAACCGCAACCTGTTGATCTGTTAAGGCATCTTTCTTTTTCGATGCTTTTCCGCCCTTTGCTGAAATTCCTACACACGGATTATCGGTTATCAGCTGACTGCGCTCTGCCGAATAAAACACACACTTAATCAGCATATTTACCGTATCATACAGTCCTTTCGATTTTTGAGACAGCGGAACAAGCGCCAGACGAATATCATCCGCAGTCACTTCCTCCATATACATATCTCCCAGAGAGCTAATGACATAATTCTTCATATTCTGTCTGTATCCTTTTATAGTAGCCGCAGACACCTTTGCTGATTGCATCAGCAGCCATTTCTCACAATACTCGGCAACTGTCGGATGCTTTCGGTGAAAGATGATCTCATCCACCTGTCTCCGGGCCTCCAACTGCTTTTCATATAATTCTTCACAGGTGGTCGCATATAAGCTGACCTGCTTTCCATCGGCATCTGTAATTCTGGTTCTGTAATACAGTGTTCCTTTTCTTGTAACCGTTCCGTACTCTGGAACGCTTTGTTTTTTCTTAGCCATACAAATCTTCCTTTCCTGATAATGAGTGTTCTTAAATTCACACCTTCTTTTTATCAGAAAGCACCCACTTAATCAAAGATACGGATTATGTAAAACAAAGAGCGAGACATCCTTGCCTCGCTCCAGCTTTGTTTCCTACTCTTTATAATTGTTATGCCTGTGCTGCATCCCACTGGGCAAATGCACCACCCATTGTTCTTACCAGCTCATCCGGTCTGTTGTATTTGACCTTTGCGTAAATATCCATCGTAATTTTACTACTCTCATGCCCCGCCAGGTATTGAACCGTTTTCGGGTCCACGGACGAATGAATCAGATTCGTAATGTATGTATGCCGCAGCTGATGCGGTGTCACTTCAAAATCCAAACTGTAAATCACTTTGCCGTTATGTGCTGCCTTTTCACCGAGGACCGGCGTAACCGTGTGCTTTACACGCTTTCCATCCTCGTAGCGATAATAGAAACGCTCCTTGACTGTTCGGGTTACAATGTACTGCCAAAGCCGCTTGAACTGTGTGTAAGACAGCGGATCGCCCTCCCGGTTCGGCACCACATATTCTGACTGTGAATTAGCTTTTGTCTCTTTCAGACAGTCCGCCAGGCAAACCGGCAACGGAATATTTCGATGCGCGGCTTTCGTTTTCAGCTCATCCAGAATCACCGGTCTGTTATTTTCCGTGTGCCATGCCCTGCGTACCGTTAAATAAGGGCAATCCACATCCAGATATACAGAATCCCATTTTAGGGCAAGAATTTCTTCTCGCCGCAATCCTGCATACAGCCCTAACATGACAAATACATACGGCGGAAGTCCCTGAATGGCATCCAGCAGTCTGGTGGCCTGTTCATCCGTCAATGCAGCTTTGTCCTTCTGCGGAACGCCTCCACCTTTGGCCGTAAGGTAAATCGTTGGGTTGTTATCAATAATCTTACTTTCCTTTGCTGCACGGAAAATGGATTTATACAGGATAACCACTGACTTATATACCGAAGCGGACTTCTCGGAAACAGGAACAAGTGCAAGCTGAATGTCATCCAGTGTCACATCTGCCATCCGCATCTGTCCCAGTTCTTTTATAATGTGCCGTCTGACCTTTGAGGTATAATCTATCAGCGTAGTTGCCCTCACATGAACCGACTGCATCAAAAGCCATTTTTCACAGTAGTCTGCAACCGTCGGGGATTTCCGACAGAATGTATCGTTGTCGATCTGCTCTAATGCTCCCAACTCTTTATCATATAATTCTTCCGGTGTTCTCGCATAAAGGGCCACCAGTTTTCCATCTGCGTTCTGAACCCGCGTTCTATAATAATCTATGCCGTTAAGCGTAACTGTACCGTATTGTGGAATTGCTCTTTTTCTTTTTGCCAATTCCGTCACCTCCTAAGAATAGACTCCAGCGCTGTATCTATGTTTTATCAGACCATTATGATTTCGACAAGGATACGGACCGGCTCACACTCCAGCTCTGCGAGGTTTACGATAAGTTGCGTTCTTTTCTGCTGGCTTTGCTCTGTGGGTGCATTTTGCGATATACTCCTGAAGGCCCGCTGAGGTAAAGTACACACAGCCATTCTGCACATATTGCACATAAGAAATAAGGCCATTGTTACGGGCCGCGTCCAGCGTTGCAATGCTGATACCCAAAATTTCTGCTGCTTCTTTTCGCGTAATAAGTTTTTCCATAAAGCATATTTCCTCCAATCTGTCAAGTTTGTCATCGTGTTTGTTCAAAATCACATGAATACGCTGGCAGCCGAAACCACCAGCGCATGGTATCTGATTTTGAACAGAAAGCGGCAAACGCTTCCTATTTATATTTCTCAGCTTTCGTCACATTTGCCACGCCCCCTGACGATGGGAACACAACAGGTCTCCGCTGGCGCGGCTGTCATAACTCCGCAGCATCGTTCGTATCGTGTGCCGCAGGGTTCCCCCCAAGTCTTTGGCGGGCCGTGAGGAAGTATCTTTAAGCCC
>OGXX01003572.1_pt1 | contig 12795 bp, 9 predicted proteins | sample 1576301 | NCBI WGS metagenome assembly OGXX01 (sample SAMEA3541469, study PRJEB24748) | human gut metagenome | biome: human gut; feature: human-associated habitat; material: faeces | place: China | collected 2012
GGGGGTGAGCTTTTGGCGAGGAGATAAAACCCCCGCAGCGAAGCTGTGGGAGGAGCGCCCATACTGTATGCTGTTCGGATTTCGTGTCAGCCCTGATAGGTTCTATATCATTCTTTTTGTTCCCGTATGTTTTCCACCTGATGCACAGTTCGCATGATGTCGATGAGCTGTTTTTTGATGTCCTCCTGCGGAGCACTTTTTGCCGCTTGTGAACCAGCTGCACAGACTTTCGGAAATACCGCCCGCAAAGAATGTCGCCATGACCTACGGGGAAGCTGGCATACGGTGGCCGCGGGCCTGAACCTGATTGAGCTTCTGGCAGATGTCCGGCATCACCTGCTGGGACATGATGTTGAGCAGCAGTAGTTACCTTCAACGTGTGACAGCGTTTTTCGAGAGCTATTTTGAAATCCCGAAATTCTACTATGCAGAGAAGAAACGGGTGATTCGCACAGAAGCAATACACGACCTCATGCGGCAGCTCGTCGGAATGGGCGTTTTTCAGGACGAAGAAGACGTTCGGAAAGAGGCGTTGACGGACTACGATGTGATGCTTCCACCTACAGAATAAGCGAATGGGACTGCTAGGCGAAGATACATATTTGTTATACTCGCATGAATTTAGAGTTTTATTATCTGATCTATCGCATAAAGTGGCAGATTCACAAGCCATTCTTCTTTTTTGTAGTCTGCCATAGAGGTGCGGACAGAAACTTCAGGTGCAAATTTTTCGTGATATGTTTTCAGACTTTTTGCTCTGAGATTTACTTCTGCCTTTACTTCAACAGGTACAATTCGCTCGCCCGTATCAACGACAAAGTCGATCTCGCAGGAGCCTCTGTCATTGGTGTAGTAATATACATCCAAATCTTCGATCGTTTTTAGCTGCTGACAAACATACTGCTCGGTAAGAGCGCCTTTAAACTCAACAAAAAGGTCATTGCCGTCAAGTAAAGTACGCTGGCGAAGTCCAGCCATGCAGCCAAGAAGCCCGACATCTACCACAAACAACTTAAATGCTTTCAAGTCCTCATAAGCCCGCAGGGGAATGCCAACTGTATTGACGCGGCTTACCTTATGAACAAGGCCACAGTCACTGAGCCATAGAAGGGCGGTTTCGTAGTCTTTTGCACGTGCACCTTCACGCACGAGGCCGTATATAAACTTTTTGTTTTCTTTTGCCAACTGAGAGGGGATACTATTCCATAACATACGCAGTCTTGGAACGATTTCATTGGGAGCGTGCTTGGAGAAATCCTGCTCGTATGCCGCAAGAATCCTTTTTTGAATTCCACGAACTTCATTAAAGTCCTTGTTTTCTGTAAAACTTTGTACTGCTTCAGGCATCCCGCCGACAAAATAATAGTGCTTCAAAGCATCAATATATGTTTGCTTGAAGCTCGTGATCATTTGGAAGTCTTGGCTATCCAGAAGCGCGGCAAATTGCTCTTTGCCGGTTGCCATTAGAAACTCTTTGAAAGAAAGGGGATATAATTTTAGGAAATCTACCTTACCAACAGGAAAAGACGTGCCTTGATGCAAGGCGATACCGAGCAAAGAACCGGCGCATACAATGTGATACTGCGGAGCATTTTCATAGAAGTATTTGAGAGAGGCCAAGGCTCGTGGAACTTCCTGTACTTCATCAAAAACCAACAGAGAATTGTTGGGGTCAATTTTATGGCCTACATACAGCTCCAAGCCCATAATTAAACGATCTGTATCCAGATCAGAAGCAAACAGCTCGGCCATTCTGGAATTGGAGTCAAAATTGATGTATACGGTATCTGCATATGACTGTCTGCCAAACTCTTTCATCAGCCAAGTCTTACCAACCTGCCGAGCGCCTTCAATAATCAAAGGCTTCCGGCGCTTGCTTTGTTTCCATTTTAATAGCTTTTCTATGGCAACTCGGTACATATATGCACCTCCATCCTTATAATTCAAGGATAGTATAGCATAGAACCACAAAAAATACAACGAAATTTAGAGTGATAGTCACACTTTTTGCGACGAATTAAGGTTGAACGCTTCTAAAGGCGTTTTCTATGCGTGCTTATGTAGTTGGCGCTGAAAAAAGAAGGCCTGTTCTGAATATATTACAGCGGCGCAGATTCTGCGCCGCTGTAAACAAAGAACAGGAAGGAATCACAGGAGACACGCCGCCTGCCAGCCCTCGCCCATGCCAGCCAGATGCAATCCCTCTTTGCCGGTGTTATGCATCAGGTCGCGCAGATCGAGCAGCAGCGCCTTGCGCAGATACTCGATTCCTTTTTCGCGCAGCCCGTTTTGCAGCGCAAAGAGCGCATGACTGGCAAAACTCAGCGTAGAGTCGTGCAGACAGAGCGGTTCAAAATCGTTCCATGCCTGTATTTTTTCTTCCTTTGTGAAAAGCTTTGGCAGGCGCGTCATGAGAAGCAGCACGTCGGCCTGTTTCACAACTTTATATCGCTGTAAACGGTCGAAGCAAACATGATGATAGCTTGCGCCAAGATTTGGCTTTAGTGCTGCAATTTCCACCGGTTCCAGCAGATGGAACGTCTCGTCCTGCGCAAGATGCCCGCTGTCTGGATCATGCGGCCAGATGATCGCATCATGAAGCGCCTGCCACGATGCAGTTTCTTCTTCCGACAAGCCGAGATTCTGATACGCGGACTTGCCTTGAAGCGCCTTCGCCGCATCTATGGCGAGCTCCAGATTATGCTGTACCATGACATTTGTGAAAAGGTTGTTGCGCGTGATACCGCAGTATTCATCAGGTCCCTTACAGAACATCAGATCCGCCTGCGTGTGCGCACGGTTCCATGTGTATCGGCTGGCCCAGAAGCGGGCGGTTTCAATGAATACGGGTGCGGCCTTATGCAGATAAAATTCTTCATCTCCGGTTTCCCGGCAGTATTCGCCCAAAGCATAGGCTACGTCCGCCGTGATATGAACCTCGCTGCACCCAATGTCCCATGTTTCGCACTGTTCGCTGCCATCGAGCGCCGCCATCCAGGGATACCGCGCTCCGGCAGCGTTCATCTTTTTTGCATGATCTCTGGCCGCGTCCAACGCATTTGCACGGTACAGGCACAGATTTTTTGCGGCTGTTTTATCATTCTTCAGGAAGAACGGGAGCATAAACAGGTCTGTATCCCAGAAATAGCAGCCTTTATACCGTGCATGGGTCAAACCTCTTGCGCCGATGGAAACGGTCGGATCATGTGCGGCGCAGCTTGCCATAAGCTGAAACATCGAATAGCGCAGACCGATTTGCAGTTCTTCATCGGGAAGCGTTCTGTCGCAATTCTGCCATGTATGCGACCACGCGGCAGTATGCGCGTCCCAAAGTGCGCGGAAACTCCAATCACTTGGCGCAGCCGCAATGCGCTCATCTGCATCACGACTTGTACGGATGCAGACCAGTTTTTCGACTACCAGCGTCTGTCCGGCAGCTGCATGAGCGGTCAGCGGACAGGTGACTTCTGCACCGCTGTTCTGTACGATTCCCTGCGTAAAATCTGGCGCGTAGAATCGGACTTCCTGTTCAATGCGTAAGCCTGTTCCGACAGTTTCAAATGTACAGGAAAAAAGACTGCCATCATCCGTCACAAATTGCAGCGGAGCAAGCTGTACCAGTTCTGTATTTTCCTTTACCTGATCGTCTGGAATTGGACTGTTGCAGCTTGAAAGATTGATGCCGCTGCGCAGTTCAAGCTCCACATCACTTTGAACATGAATTTCAAACCGCTGCATCAAAAGCGCAGGCAGCTCTTTCGGGAAAAAGCGCGTGTATCGCACGTCCGCGCGCGTATCTCCAGCCGCCAGTGTAAAATCTGCATAGAGGCTGGCTGATTTCAGATCAAGCGTCCGATGGATTGGGGAAGCAAGCACAGCGGTCGTGCCATTCAAAAGCAGCGTTTCGCAGACGGGGGACGGAAGATTCACAAAATCGGTGATTCCATCCTTGATTTCTCCGAAAATTCCCGCAAGAAATAAGCCCTGTTGTGTCGGACGGGAATCCGGTTCAAAGGGCAAATACCCTCGAACGCCCATACGCCCATTTCCAAGAAAAAAGACGCTCTCTAAAAACTCGTCATTCCAGCCGGCTGCCTCAGAGCAAATCTCCCATGGCAGCAGCTTCAAATCGTTCCGCATGATGACCCCTCCTTACAAGCCGTCAGCAGCGCATGACACAGGAAGCCTGCGCAGGTGGCAAATGCGCTCCCTGTCGTACACTCGCCGGTGTCCGCGTCAACGCTCTCACAAGCGATTCCATTATCCATCGGCATGATCGTCAGTTCGCGCAGCGCCTGCTCCGCATGACCACAAAGAAGGCTGTTGCACAAGCTCAATACCCAAGGCCAGGGCGCGTGCGGGCAGCCGATCTCTGCAATGGGCTTTCCGGCAAAGCTGAATTTATAATCTGCCGAGCGGATCATACGGACTGTGTTCTGCCAGATCACATCCGTTCTTTCACAGAAGCCGTAATACGGTAAGAGCTGCAAACTTCCGGGCGGCTCATCATAGACATCGTGATGCCCGGCCAGATCGACCGACCATGCAAAATACGGCTGTCCGTCTGCATCCTTTTTGACGCAATGCGTGAAAATCGCCGCGCGCACAGCGTCTGCTTCCGCAAGCAGCGATCCGCGCTGTGTCGGCCGCCAGTCTGCCAGCAACTGCAACGCACGCCAGACAAGCACGTTGTCATACGTCAGGTACGGATGCACGATTTCATCGTCCGTGGGCTGCAAGAACGTTTCATAAAGCGCAGTATCCGGGTGACGCGCTTCCCGTAGGCGCGCCAAAATCAGCGAAAGACCGTCCTGCACAAAGCGTTCCTGCAAAAATGCTTCATCGCGCGTTTTGGAAAGGTACGCCTGGAGCGCCAGTACCGGCGCGACCAGCTCATCCAGCTCGAACCCCGGTTCCAGCATGGTCCCGTCGATAAACCGGGAATGTACGCCGATGTTTTGCCGCTGGCGGGTGAAAACATAGGTCAGCACTTCTTTTGCAAGCGCAGCGTCCGCACGCAGGATCGTTGGGAACGCCCACAGGAGCGAATCCCTGTCCCAATAAGCGGCGCTGACATAGTAGCGTGTGGATCGGCTTGTCGCGCAGATCAGTTCCTCGGTATCGAATGTCCGGCCGGTCGCATAAAACAGGCAGAAGAACTGGTTGACGTTGTAGACCTCCGTCAGCTCTGTCGTCGGGAGCTGCATGGTGCGCTTGTCCAGCCAGTCTGCTGTTTTCCGATACAGCCAATTCCAGCCGCAGCGAAGCTGCTCCTTCGCGCTGGTCGCAGCGGCGACTTCTTCAAAGCCAAGACCCCAGAAAATCGTAAACGCTTCTTCCTGCCCGGCTTTGGCGTCAAGCGCACAGGAAATCTGATAGGAAATGCCGTCCTCCGTCTGCGCCCATTCACTTTTGCCTGCACGGTCTGTCATAGGAGCAAGCGCGAATACCGGGAAACCGACGCGGTAATCCATGATAAAGCTGCTGTTCCACGCGCTCTCATAAATGTACGCCTGACCGGTCAGTTCTTTATCCTCGTTGACGCAATGAACACTTTTACTCCATAGACCGCGCGCACCAAGTTTTAAGCGGCAATCTGTTCGCGCTGTGACAGACAAGCGCATCGCAAACCCGCGCTCTCCAACCGGCGTCAATACGGTGAATTTGACCGTGGCCTGTTCGGTTTCCTTATGACCGGACGGAATCCAGAAGTGTTCCCGCGACCATTGCAGACCTGTAAGCGCCAGTTCTTCCTGATCGATCTGGATAAACGGCTGCATCAGCGGCACATTTTCCGTTCCACAGAGCTCAATCATGCCACGTTGCTGCATGGACAGAAAGGTCAGATCCTCAATTGCTGCCGTATTTGCGTTCAGTTTCGGCAGAGAAATCATTTCATTTCCGGTTGGTAAATAACGTTCCATACGCATCCCTCAGTTCAAAATTGGTTAATCGCTTAAATATGCGTTCCTGTTAAATATAACAAAATTCATGGTCTTGTCAAGGAGAATTTAGAGAAAATCAAAAATGGTATTGACAGACGTGACAAGATTCGCTATAGTTTGAATAGAAAAATGATTTAAGCGGTTAACTGAACTGAGGTGAAGATATGGCACGCGCGACGCTCAAGGATGTAGCACAGGAGGCTGGCGTTTCATCGGCTACAGTATCGTATATCTTGAATGGGAAACGTTCGATTTCTGAAGAAACAAAAGCCCGTGTCATGGAGGCAATCAAAAAACTGGATTATGTACCTGATCTGAATGCACGCGGCCTGACGATGCGAGATTCCAAGCTCATTGGCGTCGTTGTTCCGCAGACGGAGCCCGGTGAGCGTCTGATGTTCCAGAACAGTTTTTACAGTGAGATCCTCGGCAGCATTGAATATTACGCGCGTCTGAGCGGCTATCATATTCTGATTTCTGCAACGGATGCAAATGAAAGCTATCTGACGCTGGCCAAGAAGCGGAATCTGGATGGAATCATTGTAATCGGTATGTATCCGGACGAGTTTTACCAGCAGATGAAAAAAACGCAGATTCCGATTGTCCTGATCGACAGCTACTGCGGCGACCACTATTATCACTCCATCCGAATCGATGATGCTTACGGCAGCTATCTTGCCGCAAAATACGTCCTGTCACGCGGGCATCGGGAAATTGCGTTCTTCTGCGGCCAGATCAAGGAAAACGGCGTTATGAAAAAACGCCTGCTCGGATTCCAGCAGGCATTAGAGGAATATGGCGTTCCGTATCAGGAACAAAACATTTTTGAAGGTCAGATCGATTACCGCAGCGGTATCGCTCTTGCAAAAGAACTCGTTTCCAAAAAGCTCCCGGCAACGGCAATCGTCTGCGCGGCGGATATTCTGGCAATCGGCGCCATCCGTGGGCTATATGAAGAAGGCTTGCGTGTGCCGGAGGATTTCTCTGTGATTGGCTTTGATGATCTGGAGGTTTCACAATATCTGACGCCGGGACTTACAACTGTCCGGCAGCAGATTTCGCTGAAAGGTCAGAAAGCTGTTGAGCTGCTGCTCAAGCACATTGAAGATCCGACGCTTACAAAGCAGGAAGAAATTTTGCCGCTCCAGCTTGTAGAGCGCGAATCCGTCCGCACCATTTAATTGTCTTTCACGCCGCAAGGCGTAAAAAGCGGCCTGCATCTACTTTGACGAGACGATACAGACCGCAGGAAAGAAACTCTGCGAAAGTCCTTCCCGTACTCTATATTCTAAGCGAGAAGGGCGAAAAAATCAACATTACAGGAGGAACAACAATGAAAAAGACCCGGATTTTTTCGCTGATTGCACTGGTTCTTGCCATGCTGATGGTGTTTGCAGCTTGCGCACCCGCAGCCACTGACAACAAATCGAACGACAGCGAACAGACCACCCCCGCCGATACTCAGCAGACTGAGGAGCCGGCAAAGACGGATGATGCCGCAGCCCAAACCCCGGCGGAGCCTGTGACGATCACCTATTGCAACTTCAATTCGTCTGGCGGCAATGAGGAAACGCTTCAGAAAATGGTCGAAGCCTTTGAAGCCACCCATGAGAACATCAAGATCGAAGTTGAAACAATCGGCTACGATGATTATTTCACGCAGATGCAGACCCGTGTTGCTGGTGGCACCGCGCCTGACTGCTACGAGCTGAACATTGAGAACTTTGCAGCCTATGCAAACAAGGGTCTGCTTGCAGAGATCACCGGTCAGGACCTTTCCGGCCTGAACGAAACCGCACTCGGCGCATTCAATGTGAATGGCAAGCAGTACGGCCTGCCTGAGAGCTTCTCCAATGTCGTCCTGATTTATAACAAGGATCTGTTCGATCAGGCTGGCGTTACATATCCGACGGATGATTGGACGCAGGATGATGTTCAGAATGCTGCTGAAAAGATTCGCGCGCTGGGCGACGATATTTTCGGTATCTGGCAGCCGATCACCTACAACGAGTTCTTCAAGGTCGTTGCACAGTACGGCGGCAGCCTGCTGAACGAGGATAAGACGCAGTTCACGATCAACTCCGAAGAAAACATCAAAGCAGCACAGACGCTTGTTGACCGCGTTCTGGTCAGCAACGTGCAGCCGAACTCCGTCCAGCAGGGCGGCATGGGCGACTGGGATATGTTCATGAGCGGTCGTCTCGGCATGATCCCCACTGGCATCTGGGCATTCCAGACCTTTACGGAAAACTGTGATTTCGCATGGGACATCGCTGTTGAGCCGGGCAGCACGCAGAAAGCTACCCACTTCTTCTCCAACTGCGTTGTTATGAACCCCGAAACCGAGCATCCGGAGGAAGTTGCCGAGTGGCTGGCATGGCTGACCTCCAGCACCGAATCTGCTGATATTCGTCTCGCGGCTGGCTGGGATCTGCCTGCACTCAAGGATCTGAACGCTCTGTCCAGCTATCTGGAGATCACGCCTCCTGACAACCGCAAGGCTGTTTTCGAGAGCCTTGATTATCTGGTCATGCCGCCTGTCATTGAGGACTATGCCCTCATGAGCGACATTATCGGTCAGTATCTCTCCGCAGCGGCTGACGGCACCATGACTGTCACCGACGCTCTGAACGCGGCGCAGGCTGACTGCGAAGCACAGATCACCCTTGGCTAACAACTTTCTTGGCGGGCGCTTATGCGCCCGCCAAGTCTGCCAAAAAAGACGAGGCTTTTTTTGCAAAAGGCTGCGCCGCCTGCATCGCAAAGTTTTGTGCGCCAATGGCGCACAAAATTCACGTTTGACGGCGATCAGCATTTTTGCCGAGAGCGGGGGCTCCCGGCAAAAATGAATTTACATCGATTTGCGCCTGCGGGCGCAAACTCTACGAGGTTTTACGTGCTCGAAAGATAAAGGAGGCAGACAGATGAAAACAAGTAAAACTGGGCCTCGGCTGAAAAAGCCGGGTGGAGAGGGTCTGCTGCGAGCGTCGCCGTTTTTGCTTCCCAGTCTCATCGGTCTGGCAATCTTTTATCTGGCACCGATGGTCGTTTCTATCTTCATCAGCCTGACAGACTGGAATGGTCTTGACCGACTGTTTGCGGATGGTTTCATGCAGGAGCATTTTATCGGCCTTGATAATTACAAGGCGATTCTGACAAGTCAGGAATTTTGGAAAGTCTTAAAAAACACGCTGACCTATATCGTTTTGTATCTGCCGCTTATGATGGCCGTATCACTGGCTGTTGCATCGCTTCTGTCGCAGCAGCGGCGCGGCGTCGGCGTGTTCCGTGTGCTGTACTATATTCCGGTCCTGACCTCTTGGGTCGCGGCATCGTTGATTTGGAAAAGCATTCTGGCCCCGCAGTACGGTGCTATGAACAACATCCTTGCTTTCTTTGGGATTGAGGGCCCCGGCTGGCTGCTGGACGAAAAATGGGCGATGCCCGCAATCGTGTTGGTGTCCGTATGGAAAGACATGGGCTTCTTTGGCCTGATTCTTCTGTCCGGTATGGTTGGTATCAACCGCACCTATTATGAAGCCGCAGAAATTGATGGTGCAGGCGCTTGGACGCGCTTCTGGAAAATCACGCTGCCGCTTCTCACACCAGCGATTTTCTACGTTCTGATCGTCGGTCTGATCAACTCGTTCCAGCTTTTTCCGCAGATTATGATTATGACGGACGGCGGCCCGAACGGGGCAACTCAGGTTATGGTAGAACGTATTTATAAGTACGGCTTCCGCTATTTCAAGATGGGTTACGCTTCAGCGTTCTCTTGGATTTTGTTCCTGATTATCATGGTTTGCACAGCAATTCAGATGCGCGGACAGAAACGGTGGGTGAATTATGACGCATAAGAAAAAAATCGGCACAGTAGCCTATTACGTTGTCGGCATTCTGATTGCAATTCTGGCGATCATTCCATTCCTCTGGATGGTCAGCACGTCGCTCAAGGCGCGCGGCGCGCTTATGAGTATTCCGATCGAATGGATCCCAAAAGAACCGACGGTCGCCTCCTATGTGAAGGTGTTTTCAAAGTTTCCGTTCTTCAGCACCATCGGGAACAGCTTATTTATCTCCGTGACCTACACGTTCATTACGTTGATCTCGGCGTCTATGGCGGCTTTTGCTTTTGCAAAGCTCAAGTTTCCAAAGGCTGATCTGCTGCTCAAGGTGTTTCTGGCAACAATGATGATTCCAACGCAGGTCACAATCATTCCGCTGTTTGTCGTCATGAATAAGATGTCATTGATCAACAGCTATGCCAGCGTCATTCTGCCGTCTATTTTCCGGCCGTTTGCCGTGTTCCTGCTCGTTCAGCAAATGCGGACGATCCCGAACGACTATCTGGATGCAGCCAGCATCGACGGCGCTTCACCCTTTACGGTTTACTTCAAGGTTGCACTGCCGCTCTGTGCGCCGACACTTGCAACTCTGTCGATCACAACATTCATGGAGTCCTGGAATGATTATCTCTGGCCGCTGCTTATGCTGACAGACAAGACGAAAATGACGCTTCCGATTGCCCTTTCGACGCTGAACGGCCAGTTCGCAACGGAGTATAACGTCCTGATGGCAGGTAGCCTGATTTCCATGATTCCGATTATTCTCATTTATTGCTTCGCGCAGAAGTATTTCCAGAACGGCATGATGGCCGGTGGTATCAAGGGGTAAACCATGCAAAGATTTGAAAGTTCTGCATTCCAGGCACATATATCCTGCCCGCGCACTGATGTGCAGCTTGTGCGTCACGGCGCAGTCCTGACGGTAAATCTGTCCTATCAGGGCGCATACGGAATGGGCGAGAAATATGACGCGCTGAATCAAAAAGGGCGTGTCGTTGTCAATCAGGTGGAAGAAAAGTTCTGCTTCCAAGGTGAAAAAACATATTGCCCGACCCCGTTCTTCTGGACAGACAGCGGATTCGGTCTGTATGTTGATACCTGTGAAACTACAACATTCCATTTTAACGAGAACTCTGTGACGATCGATCTGCCGGAATCCGCCCCCGTTGTGACCTTTTCCGGTGAACCGGCGCAAATCGTCAGCGCATATATGGAGCTGTTCGGAACGGCTGTCCTGCCGCCTGAATGGGCGTTTGGCGTGTGGATTTCCGCAAATCGCTGGAATTGCCAAAAAGACGCGGAGCAGCAGATCGAGAACCTGAAAAAGCATGATTTCCCGGCAAGCATTCTGGTGCTGGAGGCATGGAGCGACGAAGCGACGTTTTATATCTGGAACGGGGCGAAATACCAACCGAAACCGGACGGAGCTGCGCTCCAATATGACGATTTCGATTTTTCGGATTCCCCATGGCCAGACCCCAAAGGCATGGCGGATACGCTGCACAAGGCCGGGCTGCATCTTGTCCTCTGGCAGATCCCCGTCTACAAAAAGCAGGGGCCCGACGAGATCCTGAACGTACAGAATACGCTTGACCGCGAGGATGCTGTGCGGCGCGGCTTGTGTGTCCGTCTCGCGGATGGAACGCCCTATACCATCCCTGACGGACATTGGTTTTCCGGTTCTATGATCCCGGATTATACAAACCCGGAAACCGTTCGGACGTGGTTTGCCAAACGTCAATATCTTCTCGACATGGGCGTAGACGGCTTCAAAACCGATGGCGGCGAGTTTATCTATCGTCCAGATGTGCGTTTTTGTGATGGCGGCGACGGAAAATCCGGAAAGAATCGCTACGCACGGGACTATACCTGTGCATACCGCGATTTTATCGGTTCGCAGCGGGTTTTGTTCAGCAGAGCTGGATTTTCCGGGCAGCACACTGTCCCGATGCACTGGGGCGGCGATCAGCAATCACAGAACGCAGAACTGCGAAGCCAGCTTCACGCCGGACTATCAGCCGCGGCATCCGGTATTCTGTTCTGGGGCTTTGATATTGCCGGGTTTGCAGGCCCGCTTCCGACGCTGGACCTCTACCGCCGCGCAACACAGATGGCCTGCTTCTGCCCGATCATGCAATGGCATTCAGAGCCGGACGGCGGGCAGTTCAAGGAGCTGATGCCGGGCGGCGAGGGCAACAACGAACGCAGCCCGTGGAATCTGGCTGCTGCCTACAATGCGCCTGAATTTGTCGATGAGATGCGCTTCTGGCACAAGCTGCGTGAGCGGCTGCGCCCGTATCTTTGGGAGACTGCGCAGGCGTGTGTGGCTGACAATATGCCGATGATGCGGCCGCTGGCGTTCCTCTGGCCCGAAGATGAAGCTGCGCTTGCCTGCGAGGACGAGTATATGCTTGGCGATGCACTGCTCGCTGCGCCGCTTCTGGAGGAAAACGCAGAAAGCAGGAAGGTCTATTTGCCGGAGGGTGAATGGATCGGATTCTTTGATCGAAAGCCATACCAGGGCAAGCAAATGATTTGTACGGACTGCGACGGAAAGATCCCGGTTTTTATCCGAAGCGGATATGAAAAACAATTCTGAAAGAACGTGCCGGAGCTGATTCAGCTCCGGCATTTGCTAAAAATATGAGAAGTTTTACTGCATATATTTTTGATTTGGATGGTGTGCTTTGCCATACCGACAAATTCCATTTTGCGGCGTGGGCTGCGCTGGCAAAGAAACTTGATCTTCCGTTTGATGCGTCTGTCAATGACCGGCTGCGCGGTGTCAGCCGTATGGAGAGTCTTGACATTGTCTTGGGTGAGAAGAAAGACGCTTTCACTGCGGAGCAAAAGAAGTCGTTTGCAGATGAGAAGAATGCAATTTATCGCGGCTATCTGCAAACGATGACACCGGCCGATCTGGACGAAGATGTGCGCAGTACACTGCTGAAGCTGCGTGCGGACGGTCATAAACTGGCCGTGGGATCGTCCAGCAAGAACGCACC
>OGXX01003587.1_pt1 | contig 12752 bp, 7 predicted proteins | sample 1576301 | NCBI WGS metagenome assembly OGXX01 (sample SAMEA3541469, study PRJEB24748) | human gut metagenome | biome: human gut; feature: human-associated habitat; material: faeces | place: China | collected 2012
CGTGAATCATGGAAATTCCTCCTTGAGCATGCGCCGGAAGCATTGTAACACGAAAAGCCGGTTTAGGGAACAGCGGAAATACCGCCCGGGCGGGGCACTTTGATTTTGCGGCTTGCCCAGAAAAAGCCGATGCGATACAATAAACGGGTCAGGATGGAAGAAAACGGAGTTGGAATATGGAAGCATCAGAAGAGCAAAAGGAGTCGTTGATCCATGAAATTTCTGCATCTGGCGGATCTGCATCTGGGCAAGCGCCTGAACGACGTTTCCTTTCTGGAGGATCAGGTTCGGCTTTTGTGTCAGGTGGAGGAGATCGCCCGGAACGAACAGGCGGACGCGGTGCTCATCGCCGGGGACGTCTACCAGAAGGCCTCGCCTCAGAGCGAAGCCATGGCGGCGTTCGACCAGTTTATTACCCGGCTGAAGAGCATGGGACTGAGGGTGTTCGTCATCAGCGGCAATCATGATTCTCCGGAGCGGCTGTCTTTCGGGGCAGAGATTCTGAGCCGACAGCAGGTCTATGTGGCGGGCAGCTGTCCACAGTCAGAAAACGAACATCTGAAAAAAGTGACGTTTCAGGATGCGTGGGGCGAGACGGATGTCTGGATGCTGCCGTTTGTAAAGCCGGGATATGTGCGAAAACTGATGGAGGAGAGCAGGAAAAAAACGGACAGAGAAGACGGAGCAGGGCAGGGAAGCGACGGCTCCCAGGAGGCAGATAGAGAGCCGGAAACCGAAAGGGAAGAGATCCGCAGGGATTATAACGAGACGGTAAAATTTCTTCTCGAAAGGGAGAACATCGACACTGCCAGGAGAAATATCCTGATTTCGCATCAGTTCTACACAGCAGGCGGGGAGATACCTAAAACCAGTGATTCCGAGACGATAACGGTAGGCGGACTCGATCAGGTGGAAACCGCGTGTCTGGCACCATTTTCCTATGTGGCGCTGGGACATATTCACCGTCCGCAGTCGATGGGAAGGAAGAACATCCGTTACTGCGGATCGATGTTAAAATATTCGGTCAGTGAGTGGGCACAGGAAAAATCGGTGACGGAAGTGATCCTGGAAGCGCCGGGACAGGAACCGGTCATCCGGCTGCATCCGCTGAAACCATTGCGCGAGGTATGTGTGATCCGGGGAACCCTCGAAGAAATCCTGGAAGCCAACAAAGACCGCGTCAGTGAGGATTATGTCAGTATCGTTCTGACGAATGAACAGGAACTGTATCAGCCGAAGGAACAGCTGGAGCGGATCTTTACGCATATTCTGGAAGTGCGTACGGAGAGAAACTGGAAACTTGCGAAAGAATGGGAGGACGGACAGGAAGAGGAGACACAGACAGATCCGAAGCTGGTCTTTGAACAGTTCTTCTCCCAGATCCAGGGGCGGCAGCTGCTTGAGGAAGAGGCAGAAGTGCTTGAAGAAGTATTTGCGAAAGTCAGGGAGGATGAAGGATGAGACCGATGATACTGACGATGTCCGCATTTGGCTCCTATGCGGACTGTGTGACGATAGATTTCGGACAGGTACAGCAGGGCGTATTTCTGATCACCGGGGATACCGGGGCAGGTAAGACAACGATCTTTGACGGAATCACCTATGCACTGTACGGACAGACCAGTGGAGGACGGAGAGACGGAACCATGATGCGCAGCCAGTATGCGCCGAGCGGGACAAAAACGTACGTGGATCTGACATTTTCCACCGGCGGACAGGTCTGGCGGGTGCTTCGAAGTCCGGAATACGAGCGGGAGAGCAAACGGCGGAACAAAGACGGCGAGCGGACGATGACAAAGGAGCGGGGCAGTGTGGAACTGTACCAGCCAGACGGCAGTCTGTATCCGGGAACCAGACAGGAGGTTAATCGAAAACTGGTGGAGATCCTCGGGGTGGATGTCAGACAGTTTATGCAGATCGCGATGATCGCGCAGGGGGATTTTCTGCGGCTGCTGCTGGCAAAGTCCGACGAACGAAAAGAAATTTTTTCCCGGATCTTTGACACCCGGATCTTCGGTCGTGTGCAGGAAGAACTGAAAAACAGAAGCAAACGGTGTTACGGCGAACTGGAAGACAACCGGAAGTTGTGTCTGCGGGAAATAGAACAGTTGGAAGTTTCAGAAAGTACGGCGCAGGAAAAGGAAGAACTTCTGAGAACCGGGCAGAAAGAACCGGATCTGGAGGCAGTGCTTGCCTTTGCCGAGCGTTTACTGGAAGAAGAGAAAGTGCAGTATGAACAGAGCCAAAAAGAGATGAAAAAAACAACTGCGGTGCTGGAAAAACTGAATCAGCGCTACAGTGTGGAAAAAGAGCGGGCGCAGAGTTTTGCGAAACTTGCGCAGCTGGAAAAACGGCTCGGCGTACTGGAAGCGGAGAGAGAGGAGAAAGATCAGGAAAAAGAACGAATCGGTGCTGCAAAACGGGCGGCAAAAGTAGAGACGGTCTATGCAGGCTACCGTGAGGCGGCGGAGAGCAGAAAACGGGCCAAGATGCAGGAAAAACAGCTGGAAGGATGGCTGGAGGAACGGAAAGCGGAAACCGGAAAACTGAAAGAGAAAGAGGAAACCTGGAGCAGCTATGTAAAGAAACTGGAAGAAAAAGAGGTGCCGGTTCTCGAACGGCTGCGACAGGCACTCGAACAGTATGGACAGCTCCAGAGTCATCTGAAAGAGGCAGAACGTCTGGAAAAACACAGACAGCAGGAGGCGGACCGTTACCAGAGGGCAGATCGCGCTTACCGGCAGCAGGCAGAGCGCTACGAGGCACTGTATCAGGAATATCTTGCCGGACAGGCGGGGATTCTTGCCGCACAGCTGAAAGAGAATGCCCCGTGTCCTGTCTGCGGCTCGCTGCACCACCCTTCCCCCGCGAAACGGCCTTTGGCAAATCTGAGCCAGGAACTGGTGGAAAAGGAGCGGGAACGCCGGAATCAGGCGGAAAATGACCGGGAAGCGTGCAGACAGAAGTACCAGGAGACAGAAAATCGCTATCAGCAGGAAATGGCGGTTATCCGGGAACAGCAGATGCGCCTGTTGCAGAGGGAACAGAACGAAGAAGAAAGCCTGGAAGTGATGAAAAACCGCTGGGAAGAATGGGAAGAGAAAGCCAGGAAACGACTGAAAGACGGGGAAGAAAAACTCCAGGTTTCAAAAAAAGAATTGGATCGAGCCACGCAGAGCCTGCAAAAGTTTTTACAGGAAGAGAACCGGAAAAAAGGGCAGCTCGAAGAGGTACAGCGACAGTGTGAGATTTTCAAAGAGCAGGAAAAAGAAAAACGGACAGCTTATGAAGCGATGCGAAGCGAGCAGCAGTTTGAGACGGAAGAGGATTTTCAGAACGCATGCATGAAACCTGCAGAGCTGGAGCGCCGGGAAAAAGCGCTGGAAGCCTATGAAGAACAGCTCAGACAGAGCCGCCAGGAAGTGGACTGGCTGAGACAGCAGCTGAAAGGAAAAGAAACACCGGATCTTGCACAAACGGAAAGTGAGCTGAAAGAGCAAAAAGAACAGCAGCGGATGCAGGAAAGAGAACTCCGAAAACTGTACAGCCGCAGAGAGACGAATCAGCAGGCGGCCCGGAAGCTGCAACAGCTGGCAAAGGAGAGGGAAGAACTGCGAAAACGGTATCAGGTGTTGAATACGCTCAGCCGTACCGCCAACGGCAGTCTCGCCGGTACAGCAAAGATTGATCTCGAATCGTATATGCAGCGGCAGTATTTTCAACATATGATCCGCTGTGCGAACCGTCATCTGGAACGGATGGCAGCCGGACAGTTTTTGTTAAAATGCAGGAGCCTGGAAAACCTCTCTACTCAGGGAAATGCCGGGCTGGATCTCGATGTGTACAGCCTGATCACCGGAAAGGTGCGGGATGTCAAGACACTGTCCGGCGGGGAATCCTTCATGGCGGCACTGGCGCTGGCACTCGGGATGACGGATGTGATCACACAGGCTGTGGGAGCCGTCCACATCGATACGTTATTTATTGATGAGGGATTTGGCTCGCTCGATGAAAATGCGAGAGAACAGGCAATCCGCATCCTGCAGGGACTTTCCGGCGGCAGCCGCCTGGTGGGAATCATTTCCCATGTGACAGAGCTGAAAGAACAAATCGAGCAAAAACTGGTGGTGACAAAAGGAAAATCCGGCAGTAAAGTCGAGTGGAAATAAGAAAAAGACCTATGCAGACCGCAAAATTTGTGGTACTGTTTTTAATATGGTCTGCAAAGACAAAAAGTAGTTATACAGCAGAAAGGGGTAAGAATCATGAGACAGTATCATGAGACAGAAAAAAATGAGATCCAGAAACTGGCAAAGATGTACCGGGAATTTCTGGATGCAGGAAAAACAGAACGGGAATGCAGCAGCAATATCTGCAGAATCGCAAAAGAAAATGGTTTTGAAAATCTGGAGGATGTGATCCGTGAAGGAAAACAGCTGAAAGCCGGAGATAAAATTTACGCAGAAAATATGAAAAAATCCGTGATCATGATGGAGATCGGAACAGATGATATCGAAAACGGTATGCTCCTGATCGGTTCCCATATTGATTCCCCGCGTCTGGATATCAAACAGAACCCGTTGTATGAAAACGGTGGTATGGCATATCTGGATACCCATTATTACGGCGGAATCAAAAAATATCAGTGGGTAGCTTCTCCGATGGCGATCCACGGTGTGATCGTAAAAACAGACGGAACGACCGTGCAGGTAAATATCGGTGAGAAACCGGAAGATCCGGTTGTCGGTGTGACCGATATTCTGGTACACCTGTCCGCAAAACAGATGGAGAAAAAAGGAAGCGTTGTTATCGAAGGCGAGGATCTGGATCTTCTGGTAGGCAGCCAGCCGATCGATAAAAAAGAAGGCGAAAAAGAGGAAAATCCGGTGAAAGCCTATGTGCTGCAGCTGTTAAAAGAACAGTACGGTATCGAGGAAAAAGATTTTGTGTCCGCAGAACTGGAAGTTGTACCGGCAGGAGCGGCAAGAGATTTCGGTCTGGACAACAGCATGATCATGGCTTACGGACAGGATGACAGAATCTGTGCCTTTACCTCTCTGATGGGATTCTTACACAGTAAACCATCCGCAAAGACAAAAGTATGCCTGTTTGTGGATAAAGAAGAGATCGGAAGCGTCGGAGCAACCGGTATGCATGCGCATTTCCTGGAAAATACCGTTGCAGAAGTGATCAACAGCCTGGGTGCATATTCAGACCTGAAACTGCGTCGTGCCCTGAAAAACTCCAAGATGCTGTCCGCAGATGTCAATGCCGGATACGATCCGCTGTATGCCGAAGTATTTGAAAAAAATAACTCCGCATATGTGGGAAAAGGTGCAGCCATCAGCAAATACACCGGTTCCAGAGGAAAGAGTGGTTCCAACGATGCCAGTGCAGAATATCTGGGAAGCCTGCGAAAAACCTTTGACGATGCCAATGTTGCATATCAGACCGCAGAACTTGGAAGAATCGATGCGGGCGGTGGCGGAACGATCGCTTACATCCCGGCAGCTTACGGTATGGATGTGATCGATATCGGTGTGCCGATCCTGAACATGCATGCGCCGTATGAGGTAAGTTCCAAGGCGGATGTATACGAGACAACCAAATGCTACAAGGCATTTTATGAGATGTAAAGAAATAAAGAAGAAATAAAAAAAGATATAAAAAAGATATAAAACAGAGGCTGTGGTACGTGCCGGAAAGACCGTACAACAGCCTCTTGTGTAAAAGGAAGAGGAAGATGACAGACCAAACTGCTTACTTAAATCTGGTACTAGAAAAACTGAACGAACGAATCGCAAAGCTGAATCTGTCCCTGCAAGAAGGGGCAAAAGAAGTGGAAGATATGCACGAATATTACTGGGAAAACTATACGGAGATGGACCAGTACGGATATGAGGATTATGATAATCAGCAGGCCCTGTTGAATCAGCTGAACACAAACCAGCAGCAGATGCATCTGAAGCACCGGTTTCAGAAAATGCTGGATTCCCCTTTCTTTGGAAGAGTGGATTTTTGCTATGACGGAGAGGACGAGGCGGAAAGCTTTTATATCGGCATCGGAAACTTCGCCGAGAGAACCGGACAGACGCCTCTGGTCTACGACTGGCGGGCACCGGTCAGCGGTCTGTTTTACGATTTTGACCGGGGAGAAGCCTGGTATGAGGCGCCGGGCGGACGTATGGACGGGGAAATCGTCTCCAAATGGCAATATAAGATCAAAAACGGGAAGATGGTGTACGCTTTCGAGAGTGATGTGAAGATCGATGATGACATCCTGAAAGCGGAACTGGGTGCGAACGGGGATGTTCAGCTGAAAAATATCGTGCGCACGATTCAGAAGGAACAGAATGCGATCATCCGCAATACGAGCGACCGGATCCTGGTGATCCAGGGAGCGGCGGGAAGCGGAAAGACTTCGGTGGCACTTCATCGGATTGCGTATCTTTTATATCATGACCGGAAAAACCTGAAATCCTCGAATATTCTGATTTTATCGCCGAATGGTGTATTTTCGGATTATATTTCACATATTTTACCGGAACTCGGGGAAGAAAATATTCAGGAGATGAGTTTTGATCTCTTTGCCTACCGGGAACTGAAAGATGTGGCGCCGGACTGCGAAGACCGGTATGATATGATCGAGCGGAATCTTGTGCATCCCAAGGAACGGGGACGGTACTGGGAAAAACAGTCTCCGGATTTCCTGAATCAGATGGAAGGATACCTGATGGAGCTGGAAGACAGCCTGATGGATATCCGGGATTTCACCTATCGAAACTATGAGATCAAAGCATCCCGGATCCTGACGCTGTTTTACACCCGTTTTCTGGAGATTCCGCTGTTATCCCGGATGGATGCGGTGCGGGAGTATGTGGTGGATGATTATGAGACACTTGCCGGACGGGATCTGAACGAGGAAGAGCAGCAGTATTTTTACGATCAGTTCATGGCGATGTATGAGACGAGAGATATCTATGTACTCTACAGCCGTTTTCTCGAATCCATCGGGATGCGTCCGCTTCCAAGGGTGTGGTATGAGAAACGGATGCTGCGGTATGAGGATGTCTACCCGGTACTCTATCTGAAATATCGGCTGGTGCAGCCTGCAAAACGGGCGGGCGTCAAGCATCTGGTGATCGATGAGATGCAGGATTATACCCCGATGCAGTACCAGATCCTGGCAATGCTGTTTCCGTGTAAGATGACAATTCTCGGAGATAAGGCGCAGACGATGGATGAAAAACAGCAGGATGTGCTGAAGTTTTTACCGGGGATTCTGGGAAAGAAACTTCGAAAGATCGTGATGAACAAAAGTTACCGGAATACGGTGGAGATCGCCAAGTATGCGGCGGAACTTGCCGGAATTACCGATCTGGAGCTGTTTGAACGTCACGGAAAACCGGTCGTGGAAGAAGTGTTTTGGAAGCCGGAGAAAGCAGTGGAAAAAATCGCGGAGCACCTGCGGGTGCAGCCGGATGGCTATGAAACTGCCGCAGTGCTCACCATGACGGATCAGGAAGCCTGGGAGCTGGCAAAAGCCCTGAAAGAGCGGCTGGGAGAGGATTTGGTTACCTATATGAACAAAGACAGCTCCCGTTTCAAAAAGGGCATCACAGTGACAACGTTCTATCTCGCGAAAGGACTGGAATTTGATCAGGTATTTACCGTCTGGGGACGGCAGCCGGAGGACGCACTGATCCGGCAGGCAAAATATATCTGCGCGACGAGGGCGCTGCACGAACTGTATATGTATCAGGTTGTGCCAGAGAAAAGCAGAGAAAATAGAGAATAAGATACCGGGAAAATAAAAAAGGGACAAAAAAGGATATCACAGCCAGAAAGTTACTGGCAGAGATATCCTTTCTTTCCTAACTCCTGTCCGATCAGATCCAGAGTTTCATCGGAATCCGCGGAGACGGTATGATAATGGTAACCGGAAGTGACATCTTTCAGTGGCGTGGATTTGCCGCTTTTTAACTCATCCAGAAAGATCAGCACATCTCTGCGTGATGAAATATGCAAAGGTGCCTGAAGCTGGCCGTAGATTTTATGATGAACAAAGACATCTTCAACGGTACCGCCGAGATCCACAATGGTGCATAACTCATCGATAATCTGTTCGCTGGTGTGAAAAACTTTAAAGACGCGGGAGACACGAAGCGGTGCCTGGATCAGATATCCACGGTTAGTGGAAAGCACTTCATGCCCCTGTGCGCGAAGCAGTGCCATATCCTGGACGATCACCTGGCGGCTGACAGCAAAGTGCTTTGCAAGTGAGGTACCGGAAAGAGGTGTCTGTGTTTCCGATAAAAGTTGTAATAATTCCTGTCGGCGTTCATTGCCTGTCATGAGATACCTCCTGTTGTAAAATAGTCAGTAAATGTGTAACTATTCAGCACACCGTTATTCCGCGAGGTGTTTTGGCATGAATATGCCAAAATCCCGAGACATGCAAGTCAAAATCCCATCGCCGAAGGCGATTTTTCATGGATTTTGACTCGTAACTGTGAGGGTACTGAACAGTTACGTAAACGTTATAAAAAGAGTATATGCCAGAAAGAAGAGAATTTCCAGTTGTATTTTATGAGAAATTTATAAAAATTTTCTGTTAGTTTTCTTGCAGGAAGTATTTTCCGGGGTATACAATAAAGCATACGAGAAAGGAGAAAAATGGATATGAATGAAATAAAAAACAATTCACCGAAACGACCTGTGATTTTCTATTATGCCATTGCACTGGTCGTTCTGTTGGCTCTGAACTTTCTGCTGGTGCCCTGGATGAGTGAGCGAAGTGTAAAAGAGACGGGATATAACGAGTTCTTAAGTCAGGTCAGTGCCGGTAATGTAACCGAAGTAGAGGTAGAGGAACAGAATGCTGTAATTTATTATAAAGTAAATGTAAACGGCAGGGAAGAGGTCTGCAAGACAGGAACTATGAATGACCCTGAGCTGGTAGATCGGCTGAATCAGGCAAATGTAAAGTTTGGTTCTGTGATTCCGCAGAAACAGTCCATGTTGGGTACCCTGATCTTCAGCTGGGTGATCCCGATCCTGATCTTTGTCCTGATCGGTAACTGGCTGTCCAAGAAAATGGCAAAGAGCATGGGCGGAGGTCCGGGCAGTATGATGTTCGGAAAGAGCAACGCCAAGATTTATGTAAAATCATCTACCGGTATCAAGTTCTCTGATGTGGCAGGTGAGGATGAAGCGAAAGAGCTGCTGACAGAGATCGTAGATTATCTGCACCATCCGGAACGCTATCAGGATATCGGTGCACAGATGCCGAAGGGAGCGCTGCTGGTAGGCCCTCCCGGAACCGGTAAAACCCTGCTTGCAAAAGCAGTAGCCGGTGAGGCAAACGTACCGTTTTTCTCCATCTCCGGATCTGAGTTCGTGGAGATGTTCGTAGGTATGGGTGCCGCAAAAGTGCGTGACCTGTTCAAACAGGCGAACGAAAAAGCACCGTGTATCGTATTTATCGATGAGATTGATACGATCGGTAAAAAGCGTGACGGCAATATCGGCGGCAACGATGAGAGAGAGCAGACACTGAACCAGCTGCTGACCGAGATGGATGGATTTGACGGTTCGAAAGGTGTTGTCATCCTGGCAGCGACCAACCGTCCGGATTCCCTGGATCCTGCCCTCCTTCGTCCGGGACGTTTTGACCGGAGAATCCCGGTGGAACTGCCAGATCTGCAGGGAAGAGAAGAGATCCTGAAGGTTCATGCAAAGAAGATCAAGATTGCAGACAACGTAGATTTCAGCGCGATCGCGAAAGCGGCAGCAGGAGCTTCCGGTGCGGAACTTGCCAATATTGTCAATGAGGCAGCCCTCCGTGCGGTCAGAGATGGCAGAAGATTTGCCACGCAGGCAGATATGGAAGAGAGCATCGAAGTGGTTATCGCCGGTTATCAGAAGAAGAATCGCGTACTTTCCGAGAAGGAAAAACTGATCGTATCCTACCATGAGATCGGTCATGCGCTGGTAGCGGCAAAACAGACGAACTCCGCACCGGTACACAAGATCACGATTATCCCGAGAACTTCCGGAGCACTTGGTTACACGATGCAGGTGGAAGACGGCGAACATTATCTGATGAACAAAGAAGAACTGGAAAACAAGATCGCGACCTTTACCGGTGGACGTGCAGCGGAAGAACTGATCTTCCATTCGATCACGACCGGTGCTTCCAACGATATCGAGCAGGCAACCAAACTGGCAAGAGGCATGATCACACGTTACGGTATGAGCGATGAGTTCGATATGGTAGCAATGGAAAATGTCAGCAACCAGTACCTTGGCGGCGATTCTTCTCTGACCTGTTCGTTCGAGACACAGACGCTGATCGACAAAAAAGTGGTCGAACTGGTAAGACAGCAGCATGAGAAAGCACTGCAGATTCTGCAGGACAATATCATGAAACTGCATGAGCTGGCAAAATACCTGTATGAAAACGAAACCATCACCGGAGAAGAATTCATGCAGATTCTGGAAAGACAATAGAAAAAGCCCTTTAATTCTTAAAAAAAATGTGGTAATATGAAGATTATATCAGAGCGTGTCTGGTTTCAGGCACGCTCCATTTTGAATTGAGGAGGAGCGTAATGGAAAAAGAAGTAGTTTCCAAGAACTTTATTGAACAGATTATAGAAAAGGACCTGGCAGAGGGAAAATACGAGACAATCTGCACCCGTTTCCCTCCGGAACCGAACGGATACCTGCATATCGGACATGCAAAATCCATTCTGTTAAACTATGGTCTTTCTCAGGAATATAACGGAAAATTCAACCTGCGTTTCGACGATACCAACCCGACCAAAGAAAAAATCGAGTTTGTAGAGTCCATCAAAGCAGATGTAAAATGGCTGGGAGCTGACTGGGAAGACCGCCTGTTCTTCGCATCCAACTATTTTGACCAGATGTATGAAGCAGCCATCAAGCTGATCAAAAAAGGAAAAGCATTTGTCTGTGACCTGACAGCAGAGCAGATCCGCGAGTACCGCGGAACCCTGACAGAGCCAGGAAAGAACAGCCCGTACCGTGACAGAAGCGTGGAAGAGAACCTGGATCTGTTTGAACGGATGAAAAACGGTGAGTTCGAGGACGGAACGAAAGTTCTGCGTGCCAAGATCGATATGGCATCTCCGAACATCAATATGCGAGATCCGGTTATCTACCGTGTGGCACATATGACACACCACAACACCGGAGACAAATGGTGCATCTACCCAATGTACGATTTCGCACATCCGATCGAGGATGCAATTGAGGGAGTTACTCATTCTATCTGTACGCTGGAATTTGAAGATCACCGTCCGTTATACGACTGGGTGGTAAGAGAACTGGAATATCCATATCCGCCGAAACAGATCGAATTCGCAAAACTGTACCTGACCAATGTGGTAACCGGAAAACGTTACATCAAACGTCTGGTAGAAGAAGGCATCGTAGACGGATGGGATGATCCGCGTCTGGTATCTATCGCCGCTCTGAGAAGAAGAGGATTTACACCGGAGTCCATCAAGATGTTTGTGGAACTGTGTGGTGTGTCCAAGGCAAACAGCTCCGTAGATTATGCGATGCTGGAGTATTGTATCCGTGAAGATCTGAAACTGAAACGTTCCCGTGTAATGGCGATCCTGGATCCGGTAAAACTGATCATCGACAACTATCCGGAAGGTCAGATCGAAGAGCTGGAAGCTCCGAACAACATGGAAAACGAAACTCTGGGAACCAGAAAAGTACCATTTGGCAAAGAATTGTATATCGAGAGAGAAGACTTTATGGTAGAACCTCCGAAAAAATACAAACGTCTGTACCCAGGCAACGAAGTACGTCTGATGAACGCATACTTTGTAACCTGCGTCGGCTACGATACCGATGAAGAGGGCAACGTAACAGCCGTTCACTGTACTTACGATCCGGCTTCCAAGGGAGGCAATTCTCCGGACGGAAGAAAAGTAAAAGGAACCATTCACTGGGTAAGCGCCCAGGATAACGTACAGGCAGAGGTTCGTCTGTATGAAAATATCATTGATGAAGAAAAAGGGGTATACAACGAAGACGGTTCCCTGAACCTGAACCCGAACTCCCTGACCGTTCTGAAAAACTGCTATGTAGAGAAGAGCCTGAAAGATGCCAAAGCATACGACAGCTTCCAGTTCGTAAGAAACGGATTCTTCTGTGTAGATGCGAAAGATTCCAAAGAAGACGCACTGGTATTCAACCGGATCGTTTCTCTGAAGGATTCCTTTAAGGCCTGATTCCGCTTCCGAAAGAGGCTGCCAAAACCTCGGTGACGGAACACACAGAGCCAGAATCAAACCAAAAGTGCGCAGAATCAGCGATACAATTTTGTAACCGAATATGCATTCTTTACGGCAAACCACCACGGAAAACAACCGCGGTGGTTTGCTTTTTATATTTCCGGCCATGTCTTAATGCATATCTTCAAGGCCTCAACCAATTTTCGCAATGAAAATTCTCTGTATGGTGCAAAAGCACTCTGCAAAAAAAGCGAAACCTCTTGACCGTGTGTCTCACATCATATTCGTTATGTCACCCACCGTCTTCACAAATCTCAGCACATCCTCCGGCGCATGAAGACTGTAAAGAAGCCCGTAAGGAATGCTGTAATCCCAATTCACCGGAAGAGATACAAGACCGGGATGAACCTCCTGCCAACATTCAATCGTAAGCAGAACATTTCCCGTCTGGGCGCAACGGTTAAATACCGATAAATC
>OGXX01003591.1_pt1 | contig 12732 bp, 10 predicted proteins | sample 1576301 | NCBI WGS metagenome assembly OGXX01 (sample SAMEA3541469, study PRJEB24748) | human gut metagenome | biome: human gut; feature: human-associated habitat; material: faeces | place: China | collected 2012
TGAAGGCCGCGCGGTGATAAGCCGCGCTCTGCGGGTGCGCGTAAATGCCCTTCTCGCGCCGGATGCTCATGGCGGCGAGCAGGCTGCGGATACGGATACGCACCGCGCCGAGGTTGTTGACCTCGTCGATCTTGAGAACGGTGTAGAGCTTGTTGCTGCCCTCGAGAATTTCGGAGACCTGGTCGGTGGTCACCGCGTCAAGGCCGCAGCCGAACGAGTTGAGCTGAATCAGCTCGAGATCGTCGCACCGGCGCACGAATTCCGCCGCCGTGTAGAGGCGGGAGTGGTATACCCACTGGTCGTTCGCGCGCAGCGGGCGCTCGGGCGTGAAGTCGATGGGCAGGCTGTCCTCGGTCAGCACGTCAAGGCCGTAGGAGGCGATCAGCTCGGGGATGCCGTGGTTGATCTCAGGATCAAGATGGTAGGGCCGCCCCGCGAGAACGACGCCGCAGCGTCCCTCCTGCCGCATTTTTTTGAGCACCCGCGCGCCCTCGGCGCGAATATCCTCCTTGGCCCTTTGCTGCTCGGCCCAGGCAAGGGAAACCGCCTGCCGCGTTTCCTTCTCCGGTATTCCCCACTGCTCGCGGCAGAAGCGCGCCATGCGGTCGGCGACCGTCTTCTCGCTCGTGAAGGCAAGGAAGGGCTTGAGATACTCCACCTCGCCGTCGGCGGCCGCCTCCACGTTGTTCTTCAGATTCTCGGGGTAGGACACCACGATGGGGCAGTTGAAATGATTCTGCGCGTCCGGCGTTTCCTGATGCTCGAAGAACACGCAGGGGTGGAAGATGGTATGCACGCCCTCGTCGATGAGCCACTGCACATGGCCGTGGGCGAGCTTCGCGGGATAGCACTCGGACTCGGACGGAATGGACTCCATGCCGCGCTCGTAGAGCCTGCGGTCGGAGAGCGGCGAGAGGATCACGCGGAAGCCGAGGGCCTTGAAAAATGTCGCCCAGAAGGGGTAGTTCTCGTACATATTCAGCACACGCGGGATGCCGAGCTCACCGCGCAGCGCAGACTCGGCCGCAAGCGGCGGATAGCGGAACAGCCGCTCGCGCTTGTAGGCGAAAAGGTCCGCGCCCTTTTCGTGCGCATCCGTATTGCCCGCGCCCTTCTCGCAGCGGTTGCCGGTGGTGTAGCGCCGCCCGCCGGGGAAGCGCGTGACCGTCAGCATACAGCGGTTGGAGCAGCCGCCGCAGCGCAGCGTCTGCGTCTTGTACTCCAGCGTTTCGATCTCCGTGAGCGGAAGCATCGCGGTCTCCTGCCCATGGTAGTGGCTGCGGGCGATCAGCGCCGCGCCGAACGCCCCCATGAGTCCCGAAATGTCGGGACAGACTGCCTCCGCGCCGGAGATCCTCTCAAACGCGCGCAGCACAGCCTTGTTGTAGAAGGTGCCGCCCTGCACGACAACGTGCGCGCCAAGCTCGCTCGGGTCGGCGAGCTTGATGACCTTATAGAGCGCGTTTTTGATGACGGAATAGGCAAGCCCCGCCGAAATATCCGGCACGCCCGCGCCCTCCTTCTGCGCCTGCTTGACGTTGGAGTTCATGAACACCGTGCAGCGCGTGCCGAGATCGACCGGATGCGGCGCGAACAGCGCTTCCTTGGCAAAGTCCTCGGCGCTGTAGCCGAGCGAGGCGGCAAAGTTCTCGATGAACGAGCCGCAGCCGGACGAGCACGCCTCGTTGAGCAGCACATTGTCCACGCTGCCGTTGTGCAGCTTGATGCACTTCATGTCCTGCCCGCCGATGTCCAGCACGCAGTCCACCTGCGGATCAAAGAAGGCGGCGGCGGTGCAGTGAGCGATGGTCTCGACCTCGCCCTCGTCGAGCGAGAAGGCCGCCTTCAGCAGCGCCTCGCCGTAGCCGGTCGAGCACTCGCGCAGGATGTGCGCACTCTCCGGCAGCTCGCGCGCGAGCGCGGAGACGGCGCGCTTCGCCGTCTCAATGGGGCTGCCCTGATTGTTCGCGTAGTACGACCACAGCAGCTCGCCGCGTTCGCCGATGAGCGCAAGCTTTGTCGTGGTCGAGCCGGCGTCCACACCGAGGAAGCAGCCGCCCGTATAGCTTGCCAGGTCTCCCTTCTCCACCACCGCCCGCGCGTGGCGCGCGCAGAACGCGTCGTAGTCCTCCTGCGAGGCAAACAGCGGCGGCAGGCGGTGGAGCTCGAAGGCCATCTCCACGCCGCTCGTGAGCCGGTCAATGAGTGAGGCGATAGGCAGCGCCTCACACGCCGTTTCGTCGAGCGCCGCACCCATCGCGGCGAAAAGGTGCGAGTTCGGCGGGTCGATGGCGGTCTCGTCCGTGAGCTTCAGCGTGCGAATGAACGCCGCCTTGAGCTGCGGCAGGAAGTGCAGCGGTCCGCCGAGGAACGCGACGTGGCCGCGGATCGGCTTGCCGCAGGCAAGGCCCGAGATGGTCTGGTTGACGACTGCCTGAAAGATGGATGCGGCAAGGTCCGCCTTGGTCGCCCCCTCGTTGATGAGAGGCTGGATATCCGTCTTGGCAAACACGCCGCAGCGCGCGGCGATGGGATAGATCTGCTGATACTTCTCCGCCTCGCGGTCAAGGCCCGCGGCGTCGGTCTGCAAAAGCGCCGCCATCTGGTCGATGAACGAGCCGGTGCCGCCGGCGCAGACGCCGTTCATGCGCTCCTCAAGCGTCGTACCGAAGTAGATGATCTTCGCGTCCTCGCCGCCGAGCTCGATGGCCACATCGGTCTGCGGAGCCTCGCGCCGCAGCGCGTCCGCGACAGCCACGACCTCCTGCACGAATGGGATGCCGAGCGCCTTGGCGAGATTGATGGCGCCCGAGCCGGTGATCTTCGCCCGCAGGGCACAGTCCCCCACCCGCTCGCGCGCTTCGCGCAGAAGCGCCGAAAGCGCCTCCTGCGTGTGCGCGCAATGCCGCCGGTACTCGCCGAAGAGCAGCTTTCCCTCCTCGTCCAGAAGGACGAGCTTCACGGTGGTGGAGCCAATGTCGATGCCTGCGCGATATGTATTCATGAAAGGACCTCTTTCTGCCGGAAAATTGTCTGTGCGAATGCAACGTATGAATCGGTAATTTCAGTATAGTTTTCCCAAAAGCAAAGTGAAAGTTAAGAAATAAGAAGAGGAAGTTAAGAAACTGTAAAAAACGGCATTGCACGCCGCGCCTGCGGAATGCAATGCCGTTCTCGTTTTTTCTCTTTGCGCGTCTGCGTCAAAGCTCCAAAATGCGGCGGATCGCCTCGCCCACGCCGTTGTGGTCGTTGTCCTCTGTGATCAGATCGCACTGCGCTTTGATATCCGCCTGTGCGTTGCCCATCGCCACGGAAAGCCCCACGTCGTGCAGCATCGCGCGGTCGTTATCGGAGTCGCCGATGCCGACGGTCTGCGCCATCGGGATATGCAGATAGTCCGCAAGTGCCTTCAGACCGCTGCCCTTCGTGACGCCCTGCGCCGTCATCTCCAATGTAGTCTCCTCCGGCATCGCAAAGGACAAGGGAAGTGTCCTGAGCTCCTCATAACACGCATGGCAATCCTCCGATGAGCGGAAGTAAATGTTCACCTTGCCGATGGATGTAAGACGCCGTGCCTCCTCAGCCATATCAGCGACCTTGCGCGTGATCCTCTCAAACATAGGCTGATAGATCCCCGCGTGAAAGTCCTTCATATGCGTTACATCGTCTGCGGCAACAATGGTCTCGTCGTCCGTGAGGATATGCGGCATCGCGTGATACCGTTTTGCAGTCTCCGCCAACGCAGCAGCCAGTTCCGATCTGACCGGGCGGCGGTCAATGCAGTGCTTTTCCACGCGGTCATAGACAAGCGCGCCCGTGCTGCACACAGCGTAGCGCATCATCGGCACCATATCAAAATACAGCTTCAGCTCCGGCACGGCGCGGCCCGTGCAGTACACCACATGAATGCCGCGCTCGCTTGCCGCGCGGATATCGCGCACAGTGTCCGGGACAATGGTCTTGTCCGATGTCAGGAGCGTTCCGTCCATATCCAACGCAATGATGCGGTAATTCTTTCTCTCCATGCATGACCCTTTCTTCAAATTCAGAAGGTCTCCCCTGCGCCTCCGCGGGAAGACCTTCCTTTTATCGTTTGAGATGCCCGGCAAGGGCGGTGATAAGCGCGTCCTTGCCCTCGCCCTTCTCGGCGGAAAACGGCACGAGCACATCGTCCGGCCCGAGGTCAAGCGTCTCGCGGATGAGCGCGAGGTTCGGCTCGATCTCGCTCCTTTTGAGCTTGTCGAGCTTGTTCGCCACGACCACCATCGGGCAGCCGCTTCCCCGGAACCACTCGCGCATCGTCACGTCGTCCGCCGTCGGCTTGTGGCGGGCATCGACGATCAGCACGCCGAGGTCAATAAGCCCCGCGCTCTGGAAGTAGTTCTCCATCAGGCGGCCCCAGCGGTCGCGCTCGGCCTTGGAGACCTTGGCGTAGCCATAGCCCGGCAGGTCGACGAGGTAGAGCTTGCCGTCGATCTTAAAGTAGTTGATCTGCGAGGTCTTGCCCGGGGACGCGCCCACGCGGGCAAAGTTCTTGCGGTTCACGATCCGGTTGATGACCGAGGATTTGCCGACGTTCGACCGCCCTGCAAACGCGAGCTGTGGCATTCCGTCGCGCACAAACTGCTTCTCCGACGCCGCCGAGAGGACAAATTCCACCCTGTTGAAATTGATCGCCATGGTTTTCGTTTCCTTTCAGCTCATTTCGCCCGCACGCAGCGCACCGGGCGCTGCCTCCTGCATGGGCAGGTAAGTCTCATGTGCGGCAGCGGTGCATTTTTCCGGCAGAACGAGCGCCTCAGCAAAGACGGCGTCCACCGTTTCCACCGGCACAAAGCGCAGCTTCTTGCGCACCAGCGGGTCGATCTCATCGAGATCCTTTTCGTTCTCCTTCGGCAGGAGGACAGTATGTACGCCCGCGCGCAGCGCGCCCATCGTCTTCTCGCGCAGTCCCCCGATGGCAAGCACGCGGCCGCGCAGCGTGATCTCACCGGTCATGGCGATCTCGCGGTGCACCGGCCGGTTCGTCAGCGCCGAGAGCACCGCCGTTGCGATGGCGATGCCGGCGCTCGGGCCGTCCTTGGGAATGGCGCCCTCGGGGAAGTGAATGTGAATGTCCTTTGTTTTATAGAAGTCCGCTGCAATGCCGAGCTCCTGTGCCCGCTGGCGCAGGCACGAGAGCGCCGCGCGGCAGCTCTCCTGCATCACGTCGCCAAGGTTGCCCGTCAGCTCCAGCTTGCCGCTGCCGTCCATCACGCCGACCTCAACCGGCAGGATCTCACCGCCCGCTTCCGTCCACGCAAGGCCGTTTACCACGCCGACGAGATCCTTTTCCGGGATCTTATCCTGCGTGCTCCGCGGCGTGCCGAGGAAATCTGCGAGGTTCTTCTCTGTAACGGTAACTCGCTTTACATCACTTGTTGTGAGCTGCATTGCGGTCTTTCGGCAGATCTTGCCAAGCTGGCGTTCCAGCGACCGCACGCCGCTCTCGCGCGTGTAGCGCGCGATGACCGCGCGCAGGGCGCTTTCTTCCACGCGCAGGCTCGAAGCCGTCAGTCCGTGTGCCTGACGCTCCTTGGGCAGAAGGTGGCGCTGTGCGATCTGCACCTTTTCCTCGTCCGTATAGCTCGGGATCTCAATGATCTCCATGCGGTCGAGCAGCGGGCGGGGAATGGTGTCGAGCGTGTTGGCCGTCATGATGAACATCACGCGGCTCAAATCGACGGGAATCTCCAGATAGTGGTCGCGGAAGGCGTAGTTCTGCTCGCTGTCAAGCACCTCGAGCAGTGCGCTCGCGGGGTCGCCGCGTCCGTCGCTCGAGAGCTTGTCTACCTCATCGAGCACGAGCAGCGGGTTCATCGAACCGCTGCGGGAAATGGCTTCGATGATGCGGCCGGGCATCGCGCCGATGTAGGTCTTGCGATGGCCGCGGATGTCCGCCTCGTCGCGCACGCCGCCGAGTGACAGCCGCGCGACCTTGCGGTTCATCGCCTTGGCAACGGACAGTGCGATCGACGTCTTGCCGACGCCCGGAGGGCCGACCAGACAGAGGATCTGCCCCTTTGCCTCGGGGTTGAGCTGGCGCACGGCAATGAATTCCAGAATGCGTTCCTTGACCTTTTGCAGTCCATAGTGGTCGTGGTCAAGAATCCTGCGCGCGGCTTCCACGCTCGCGCGCTCCTTTGTCTCCTCGCCCCAGGGCATTTCCATGCAGGTATCGAGATAGTTGCGCAGCACGCTTGCTTCAGCGCTGCCGAAGGGCTGCCTTGCAAGGCGGTCAACGTCCTTGAGGAGTTTCTTTTCCGTTTCCTCGTTCAGGTGCGCCTTAGCGATCTTTGCGCGGTATTCGTCGAGTTCTTCGTCCTCGCCGCCCTCGCCGATCTCGTCCTGCAAGACTTTGATCTGCTCGCGCAGGACAAAATCCTTCTGGATCTTGCCGACACGGGAGCGAACTTTGCTCTCGATGTCCTGCTCCATGGCGGTCACTTCGATCTCGCGGCGCAGGATCTCGTTCATGCGCTGCAATCTCGGCAGCGGACGCAGCTCACTCAGAATATCCTGCTTGTCCTGATAGCGCAGGTTGAGCTGCTGGGCAATAAAATCAGCAAGATAGCCGGGATCGTTTGTCGAGAGGATGGCAGCATAGACGTCGTCCGGCAGCTTCTGTGCAAGCTCGGCATATTCCGTCACGCTGGCGTAGGTCTGGCGCAGCATCGCCTCCGTTCGCTTGCCGCTGCGCGGCGCTGCGGATTCTTCAACGAGCTCCACCTGCGCCTGCAAAAACGGCTCGCGCTGCCAGAGTCTTTTGAGCCGGGCGCGGCATGCGCCCTCCATCATCACGCGCAGCACATGGTCGGTCACGCGCAGGATCTGCGTCACACGCGCAACCGTACCGATCTCATACAGGTCTTTTTCCTCCGGCTGCTCCACGCCGATCTCCTTCTGCGTGACGAGGAAGATCTCCTCCCCGTTTTCCATGGCGCGCTCAAGCGCGCGCACCGAGATCGGGCGCTCAAGATCAAAGCTCGTATTCATGCGCGGGAACACGTTGAGCCCGCGCATGGCAATGACCGGAAGATTTTTTGTTACAGGTTCCATGCTTTCTCCTTACGAAGCGGGATCTGCCAACAGCGGCGGCTGAGGCTCCTCCCCTTCTTTGTTCGTGCGGTGGGAAATTATCGGCTCTTCCGTCCCCTCCACGCAGCCCAGCGTGATGGTCACGCGGTCGATCGTGCGGTCAGACGGAATGTCGTACATCACGCGCATCAAAAGTCCCTCCATCACCGCGCGCAGACCGCGCGCACCGATCTTTCGCGCAATGGCCTTGTCAGCGATCGCCTCGAGCGCGCCGGGCTCAAACGTAAGCTCAGCGTCATCGTAGGAGAAAAGCTTCTGATACTGCTTGACGAGCGCGTTTTTCGGCTGCGTCAGGATCTTGACGAGATCCTCGCGCGTGAGCGCGTCGAGCGCCGTGATGACCGGAAGTCGGCCAACCAGTTCGGGAATGATGCCGAATTTGAGAATATCGTGCGGCTGCACCTCGCGCAGGATCCTGCTCTCGTCCACGTCGTTCTTGCTCTTGAGTTCTGCGCCGAAGCCCATCGACTTGCGGTCGAGGCGGCTTTCGATGATTTTCTCAATGCCCTCAAACGCACCGCCGCAGATAAAGAGGATGTTGTGCGTGTCGATCTGGATAAATTCCTGGTGCGGGTGCTTGCGCCCGCCCTGCGGCGGGACGTTGGCGACCGTACCCTCGACAATCTTCAGCAGCGCCTGCTGCACACCCTCGCCGGAGACATCGCGCGTGATCGAAACGTTCTCGCTTTTGCGGGATATCTTGTCCAGCTCGTCGATGTAGATGATGCCGCGCTGGGCGCGTTCCACATCAAAATCCGCCGCCTGCAGAAGGCGGAGAAGGATGTTCTCCACATCTTCGCCGACATAGCCCGCCTCGGTGAGCGTGGTGGCGTCGGCAATGGCGAAAGGCACATCCAGCACGCGCGCGAGCGTCTGCGCAAAGAGCGTTTTGCCGCTGCCGGTGGGACCGATGAGCAGAATGTTGGACTTCTGCAGTTCCACATCGGACTGCTGGTTGTAATAAATGCGCTTGTAGTGGTTGTAAACGGCGACGGAAAGCGCGATCTTCGCCGTCTCCTGCCCGACGATGTATTCGTCGAGGAATTTCTTGATCTCTGCCGGCTTCGGAAGGTCGTCCACGGACGGCGCGCTCGGCGCGCTCTTTCCCGGATCGGTGCGCTGCGGCAGGTCCTCATCCACGATGTTCATGCAAAGACGCACGCAGTCGCTGCAGATGTAGGCGCCGTTGCCGGCGATCAGCTTGTCCACCTGATCCTGTGTCCGACCGCAGAAAGCGCAGCGGATCTTTCTATCGTCTGATCTTGCCATTCGATCTCCCTGAATTATCTTTTATAAATGACCTTGTCGATGAGGCCGTATTCGCGCGCCTCTTCCGCCAGAAGCCAGTGGTCGCGCTCGGAGTCGGCTTTGATCTGCTCCGGCGTTTTGCCGGTGTTCTCCGCCATGATCCGGTTCATGCGCGCCTTGATCTTGAGAAAACGTTCCACATCGATCTCCATATCGGTGACCTTGCCCTGCGTTCCGGCGGCGGGCTGGTGGATCATGATCTCGGCATTGGGCAGCGCGATGCGCTTACCCTTCGCGCCGGAGGACAGCAGAAACGCGCCCATCGACGCCGCCATACCGACGCAGATGGTAGACACGTCGCACTTGATATACTGCATCGTGTCGTAGATCGCCATACCGTCCGTGATGGAGCCGCCGGGGCTGTTGATATACATCTGGATGTCCTTGTCGGGGTCCTGCGCTTCGAGATACAGAAGCTGTGCCACGACGAGACTGGCGGACGTGCTGTTGACTTCCTCACCGAGAAATACGATGCGGTCGTTCAGCAGGCGGGAAAAAATGTCATAGGAGCGTTCTCCACGGGACGTCTGTTCTACAACATACGGTACGAGACTCATGAAATAAATCCTCCTTTGCGGGGTTAAAATGCGATGATACGGGAAAGGGCGGATCGCCCTTTCCCGTGTATGTCAGTTTACCGTGGGGAGACGGATCACTCCTCCGTCTTATCCTCGGTCTTGGTGCTCTTGCGGGTGGTCTTCTTGGCCTTGGGCGCTTCCTCGCCCTCGGTCTCTTCGGTCTTGGCGGCCTTCTTCGCGGCGGGCTTCTTCTTGGCCTTGGACGCCTCCTCCGTCTTGGCGGGCTCCTCGGCCTTCTTCTCCACGGCAACGCCGCTCTCGGAGATGATGCTCATAGCGCGCTCACGGCGCAGGTCAGCGGTCAGACCGGCGACATCGATGGCCTTCGCCACGTCCTCGGCCTTCATGCCGTAGGCTTCAGCGAGCTTCTCATACTCGGCCTGCAGATCCTCTTCGGAGATCTGGACATTCTCGGCTTCGGCGACGGCGGCGAGCAGGACCTCGGTACGGGCCTGCTTTTCGGCGGTGGCGCGCATGCTCTCGCGGAAGGTCTTCATATCGGTGCCGATCATCTTGAGATAATCGTCGATGCGGATGCCCTGGTTGGCCATGTACTGCGCGTACTCGCGGACAATGCCGTCCATACGCTCTTCGATCATGCCTTCGGGCATATCAACGGTCATGTTCTCCACAGCCTGATCGACGAGGGCGTCGTCAAAGGCGTTCTTCGCGGCCTTTTCCTTCTCCTCAACGGACTTAGCGCGGATGTCGGCCTTGAGATCGGCGAGCGTGTCAAAGTCGTTGTCCTTCGCGAACTCATCATCCAGCTCGGGCAGCTCTTCAAACTTGACCTCGTTGCACTTGACGTGGAACACGACGGCCTTGCCGCCGAGATCGTGGCCGTAGTTTTCTGGGAAGGTGATGTCAAGATCGCGCTCCTCACCGGCGGAAATGCCGACGAGCTGGCTCTCAAAGCCGGGAACGAAGGTGTTGGAGCCGAGAACGAGATTCTGGTTCTCCGCCGTGCCGCCGTCGAACGGGATGCCGTCGAGCATGCCGGCGTAGTTGATGTTCACGGTGTCGCCGTCCTGCGCGGGACGCTCCACGGTGATGAGGCGGGCGTTCTGCTTGCGCAGGCGCTCGATGTGGCCGTCAACCTCTTCGTCGGTGACTTCAACGGAGGGCTTCTCCGCCTCAAGGCCCTTATACTGGCCGAGGGTGACCTCGGGGTAAACGTCAGTGCTGAAGCTCAGAAGCGCGCCGTTCTCCTCGGTGACCTTGGAATCGGTCATGGTCGGACGGCCGACGGTCTCGAGCTTGCCCTCAGCGACGCCAAACGCAAAAGCGTCGTTCGCGGCGTTATCAAAGGCGTCATCATAGAACACGTCCTTGCCGTACATGCCCTCAATGACCATGCGGGGCGCCTTGCCCTTGCGGAAGCCGGGGACCATGATGCGGCTGCGAGCCTTCAGATATGCACCGTTGACATACTTTTCAAACTCGGCGGCGTCGAGCTCGACATCAAAGGTAACGGTGTTTTTTTCTTTCTTGCTGTTCTTGACAATCATGTGGGGGTTACTCCTCTCTATATTTCAGCCGGGACTGAATATGCAAATTTCAAGCCGATACATTATAGCAAATCAAAATGCAAATTGCAACGGATTATCTGAGCTTATACGGAACAAAATCAAGAAAATCTGCGGAAACAAGACGGTACCGGACGCCATCGCTCTCGCCGATGAACGCGCTGCGGCAGCCGTAGCCGTGGATATGGCCGTAACAGCACTCATGCACGCCGTATTCGGAGAGCACATGCAGTATCTCCGGGCAGGTATAATGAAGATACAGCGGCGGATAATGGAGAAAGACGAGCTTCTCCAGCTCGCCAGCGCATTTGAGCGATGTTTCCAGCCGTCCGACCTCGCGCCGGAGGACTTTGGCGTCATGCTCCGTGCCGGTCTCTTCGTCTTTAAACCAGCCGCGCGTGCCGCACAGCGCCAGATTTTCCCATTCCGCAGAGTTATTATGCAGCAAAGAGATGGTGTCCAAACCGTTTTGCACAAAAAAAGCGTTCATTTTTGCCGCGGTCGTCCACCAGTAGTCGTGATTGCCCTTTACCATCAGCTTTTTGCCGGGCAGACTGTTGAGAAATTGAAAATCCGGCAGCGCCTCGGCAAGACTCATTGCCCAGCAGAAATCGCCGCAGATGACGCAGGTATCGTCCTCATGCAGCAGATCAAAGCCGCGGCGGATCTTGTCCACATAGCCGATCCAGCGTCCGCCGAAGGCTTCCATGGTCTTGTCCGGTTCGCCGATGGCGAGATGCAGATCTCCAATGGCAAAAAGGGACATATTCCCTCCCTTCTCCGAATAAAGCGGGAATTTACGCAGAAACTACTCCCCGTAATCCAACAAGGGAGGATAAAAACATGAACGAAAAAACGAACTGCAAGATCGACTGCTGCGTAAAAGACTGCAAGTATCACACCGCGGCGGACCAGTGCACCGCTTCTCACATCAACGTTTCCAATGAGGACGCCCAGCGCAAGGCAGAGACGTTCTGCGCCACGTTCGAGAACCGCTGCAATTGCTGACCGGACGGGGCTTTCGCCCCGTACATATTTTTTTAATCCAGGGTGAATGCGTTCTCCCAGTGGCGGATGTCGGGTTTTATCGTGTCCACCCCGTCCGGGGCGTATATTTCGATCACATCGAACCGCGGCTGCAGCTTCTGCGGATTCTTTTGCAGCCATTCCTCCGCAGCGGCGGCCAGTTTCTGCCGCTTGGCAAAGGTCACAAACTCACGCGCCTCGGCAAATGCGGCGTTTTTGCGCAGCTTCACCTCCGCAAAGATCACATATCGCCGGTCGGCGGCGATCACATCCAGCTCGCCGAGGCGGGTACGGTAATTCATGGCAAGAATGCGGCAGCCCTTTTTCCGCAGGTATTCCGCCGCGAGCGCCTCGCCGTAGCGGCCGAGCAGCATCGTGCCGCTCAATGCATCTTCCTCAGATACGTCGGGCGGTGGATCGGCGACGGGCCGTATTCACGAAGCGCAGCATAGTGCGCCGCCGTGCCGTAGCCCTTATGCCTGGCAAAGCCGTACTGGGGATAGAGTGCGTCCATATCATCCATATACCGGTCTCGCGTGACCTTGGCGAGCACCGAGGCCGCCGCGATCGAAGCGCACAGGCTGTCGCCCTTGACTACCTTGATCGCCGGGATGTCAAGCTCGTTTTTATCATTTCCGTCCACGAGCGCGAGTACGGGCGCAGGCTCCATATCCGCAATGGCGCGGTTCATGGCGAGATACGTTGCGCCTTTAATGTTCAGCGCTTCGATCTCTTCGACCGTGGCGAATGCGATGCCGAACGCCACGGCGCTCTCGCAGATGATGTCGTAGAGCGCGTCGCGTTTTTTCGCCGTGAGTTTTTTTGAGTCGTTAAGCCCCGGGATCACGAGTCCCTCCGGCAGAAGGACCGCCGCAGCGCACACCGGCCCGGCCAGCGGGCCGCGCCCCGCCTCGTCTACACCGCAGAACGGCGTCTTGCCGTCCGCGAGAAAACGCTCGTAGGCATACATATCCATTTCGGGGTGTTCCATCGTCACGGCCTTTCCAGCGTCATGCGCCCGAGCTTGCCCTCGCGGAATTCATCGAGCAGGACGTGCGCCATGCGCTCGGTATTGACTTCGCCGCCGGAAATGAGAAAGCCGCGCTTTCTCGCCGCGGCTTCGAGCAGCTCGTAGCCGGGCGCTTCCGGGTCGGGCG
>OGXX01003594.1_pt1 | contig 12726 bp, 9 predicted proteins | sample 1576301 | NCBI WGS metagenome assembly OGXX01 (sample SAMEA3541469, study PRJEB24748) | human gut metagenome | biome: human gut; feature: human-associated habitat; material: faeces | place: China | collected 2012
GCTCTTCCGATCTTATCATTTCTTTTTTAATCATATCATCACCTCATACAACTAGTCTAAACAGATTAAAATGCTGCTCTCCCATTACATGTTAAAAGCATTATAGCACGTTTGTACCGGAATGGAAACAATTTTCTATGTAAATTTTACATTTTTATTTCCATTTTCTTCTTTTTTTTGTGTACTTTAACCATTATATATTTTACATATGTAAAATCCTTCGTTAATTTTTGATAGATAGCATTTACCATTTGTTTTTTCAGCCGTATGTGCGTATAATATAAATATCTCATTGAACATTCGTATAAGACTGTTCAAAATTAAAATAGGAAGTGCGACTATGTATCAAATTGATTTTAATCATCCGATCCATATTTACTTTGTGGGAATCGGCGGCATCAGCATGAGCGGACTGGCGGAAGTCTTACGTGAAAAAGGCTTTCAGGTTTCCGGTTCCGACAGACAGGCCTCTCCCCTCACCAAATCCCTGGAGGAGAAGGGCATCACCGTATTTTACGGTCAGCGTGCCGCCAACATTACTCCCGATATCGACTGCGCGGTATTTACCAGCGCCATTCATCCTGACAACCCGGAGTATATAGCTGTTCACCAGCTGGGCATCCCCAGTCTTTCCCGTGCGGAACTTTTGGGACAGATGATGAAAAACTATGAAACCCCTATCGCCGTAAGCGGTACCCACGGCAAGACCACCACAACCTCCATGATCTCGGAAATCCTGCTTTCCCAGAACATGGATCCCACCTTATCCATCGGCGGTATTTACAAATCCATCGGCGGCAATATCCGTGTGGGCCACTCCGGGTATTTTGTGACCGAGGCATGCGAATACACCAACAGCTTTTTAAGCTTTTTCCCGAAAATCGGTATTATCCTTAATATAGAAGAAGACCATCTCGATTTCTTTAAGGATATCAACGACATCCGGGCTTCCTTCCGCCGTTTTGCCGAGCTTCTGCCCGCAGACGGCTCCCTGATTATCAACCGTAAAATCAGCAATCTTACGGAAATTACGGAAGGGCTGCCCTGTAAGGTACTTACCTTCGGCCTTACGGACGATGCCGATTATTTTGCCACGAACATATCCTACGACGAAATGGGTTGTCCGCTGTTTACGGCGCATTTCCCGGACGGAAGCACCCTGCCCGTGCACTTAAGCGTACCGGGTGAACATAATGTGCTGAATGCACTGGCTTCCTTAGCCTTGTCCGACATACTGAAGCTGCCTGCAGAGCTTTCCGCAAAGGCACTTTCCTCTTTCCATGGAACGGACCGCCGTTTTGAATACAAAGGAAAGATTGGCGGCGTTACCATAATAGATGATTATGCACATCATCCCACAGAAATTACCGCAACCTTAAAAGCCGCCGCAAAATATCCCCACAATACCCTCTGGTGCGTATTCCAGCCCCACACCTATTCCCGCACCAAGGCATTTTTGAAGGATTTTGCAAAAGCTCTTTCCCTGGCGGATAAAGTGGTGCTGGCAGACATCTATGCCTCCCGTGAGACGGATACCCTTGGCATCAGCTCCAAAGATTTACTCCGCGAGCTGAAAAACTTAGGCTGCGACTGCTACTATTTCCCGTCATTTGATGAAATTGAAAATTTTTTACTGCAAAATTGTATCAACGGTGACCTGTTGATAACTATGGGGGCCGGAGATGTACTGAAAATCGGGGAAAACCTCCTCGGAGAATAGTTGTCCACATTATCCACAATGCTGTTCCTTCGAAAAAGGATTCGGCATTGTGGATATTTTTGTGTTTCCTGTGGATAAATTACCCTGTAAAAACCGTGTAAAATTGGCACTTTTATTTTTCTATCCACAATATCCACAGTATCCACAATGTCCGGAAAACCCAGCATTTACAAGGGTTTGCGGGCATAGGGCTATTTCCTTTTTGAAAAAGATATGTTATACTTTGACATGCGAAATGAGGAAATCAGGACAGGTGAGAAAATGGGTCAGTTTACTATTTGCAGGGAAGACGTACCGGGTGTAACGCTTCTCTCCAACTCTTTTATTGACAATTACATGAAGGATGCAAATGATGCACAGCTTAAGATTTATCTTTATCTGCTTCGCAGGCTGGGCTCCGGTCAGGCTGCCAGTGTGTCTGAAATTGCGGACTTCTTTAACCATACGGAGCGTGAAGTGCTGCGTTCTTTGAAGTACTGGGAAAAGTTAAAGCTTTTAACCATCGAATATGACGAGAGCAAGAATGTATCCGGCATCCGCTTTTTAAAAGGAACGGACGAGCCTGTTACCGTTGCAGCTCCCGCTGTTGCTGCGGCTACGGCTGTTGTTTCAGCTACGGCTATTATCGAAAAAGCAGAAGAAACGCCTGCTGAAAAGACCGACCCTTACAAGAAGCCGTCCTACTCCGCAGACCAGCTTTCTGCGTTTAAAAATAAAGAAAACATCCGTCAGCTCTTTTTTATTGCGGAGTCCTACATGGGCAGACAGCTCAGTGTGTCCGATATGAAGTCCATTCTGTATCTGTCGGACTGCCTGCACTTCTCCGATGATCTGATTGATTATCTGCTGCAGTACTGCGTGGATCGCGGCAAAAAGGATTTCAAATACATAGAGGCGGTTGCCTTAAACTGGGCGCAGTCCGGTGTGACGACCCCCAAGCAGGCGGAAAAATTTGCCGCCAAATACGACAAATCCGTTTATACTATTATGAAGGAGTTAGGTAAAAACAATACTCCCACCAAGAAAGAATTAGAATACATCATACGCTGGACAAAGGAATACGGCTTCTCCCAGGACATCATTGCCATTGCCTGCGAGCGTACCGTGCTTGCTACGGACAGCCACCGTTTTGAATATGCCGAGGGCATTTTAAGCAACTGGAAAAAAGAGGATGTGCATCACAAGTCCGACATCCAGCGCATTGATGCCCAGTACCAGAAGAGCCGCCAGAGCAGAAGCACCTCTTCCGCTGCTTCCTCTTCCCAGGTTTCTTCCAACCGTTTCAACCAGTTTGCCCAGAGAAGCTACGACTACGACGAACTGGAAGCGCGACTGTTAAGCAGTAAATAACTACCCCATAAACCGCAGATAAGGAGAACGCCGTGAGCCTCACGAATTCCCAATACGACGCTATTTTGCGCGAATACGACGCCATACAGTTAAAAAACGAACGCCTTTTATCCGAGAGAAAGGCAGAAATTGCGGACAGGCTTCCCGCCTATGAGGAGCTGACGAGCGCTGCCGCTTCCCTTTCCGTTTCCTACGGAAAAAAGATGCTTTTGGACGGTCAGGGCAGTATGTCGGAATACCATGAAAAAATGCAGGACATTTCCCGTAAAAAAAGAGAACTTCTGCTTGCAAACGGGTACCCGGAAGATTACCTTTCTCCCATCTATGACTGTCCGGACTGTAAGGACACCGGTTTTGTAAACGGTGAAAAATGCCACTGTCTGCAGAGTCGCATCGTCAACATGCTCTACTCCCGCAGCAATCTTAAAGAAGTGCTTCAGGCTGAAAATTTTTCCGTTCTTTCCTATGATTACTACGAGGGAGAGGATTTACAGAATTTCAAAAAAGCAGTGGAAAACAGCCTTTCCTTTATCCGCAATTTTGACACGGAATACCAGAACCTTCTGTTTTTCGGCGCCGTGGGCACCGGCAAGACATTTCTTTCCAACTGCATCGCTTACGAGCTTTTGCAGCACGGTTACTCCGTGATTTATTTTTCCGCTTCCGGTCTGTTCGACCTGCTTTCCAGGCAGGCATTTGCTTCCAATGAGAAAGAAGTACTTTACAAGACCCAGGAAGACTTGTACAATTGTGACTTGGTGATTATCGATGATTTAGGCACCGAGCTTACCAATGCTTTTACGAACACACATCTTTTCTCTATTCTGAACGAAAGAAGTCTTCGTAAAAAGCCTGTTATCATCTCCACCAACCTGAGCCTGGAGGGCTTGAAGGAGCGTTATTCGGAGCGTATTTTCTCCCGTCTGACCAATGCCTTTACTTTCCGCAAATTATCCGGCTCAGACATCCGTATCCGTAAGAAATTTACAAATTTATAAATGTATTCAAGAAAGAGAGGATTATTTTCATGCCAAACCGAGAAGAAAAGCGCAATTTGGAAACCATTCCCGTTGGAAGTCTGGGCATCATTGCCTTAAAGAGCTGCCAGCCTTTAGGTGAAAAAATTGACAAATATCTGGTAAAGTGGAGAGGAGAACGCGAAAGCGAGCACAAGGAAAGCCTTGCCTTTTCCGGCTATCAGCGTCCTTCCTATCTCATCAAAACCAACGTGCCCCGTTTTGGTTCCGGCGAAGCCAAGGGTACCATTTTAGAGTCTGTCAGAGGCGACGACTTATATCTGTTAGTGGATGTAGCAAACTACAGCCTGACTTATTCTCTTTGCGGTCATGAAAATCATATGTCTCCCGATGCCCATTATCAGGACTTAAAGCGTATCATCGCTGCTGTCGGCGGTAAGGCAAGAAGAATTACCGTTATCATGCCTTTCTTATACGAAAGCAGACAGCATAAGCGTACTTCCCGTGAATCCCTTGACTGTGCCCTGGCTCTGCAGGAGCTGGTCCGCATGGGTGTTGACAACATCATTACCTTTGATGCCCATGACCCCCGTGTGCAGAACGCAATTCCCCTGCACGGTTTTGAAACCGTTCAGCCCGCTTACCAGTTTATTAAGGGTCTGTTAAGAAATGTAAAGGATTTGCAGATTGATGCCGACCATATGATGGTTATCAGCCCGGATGAAGGAGGTATGAGCCGTGCTATTTACATTGCAAACGTTCTGGGACTGGATATGGGTATGTTCTACAAGCGCCGCGACTACACAAAGATTTTAAACGGACGCAACCCCATCGTTGCCCATGAATTCTTAGGCACCAGCGTAGAAGGCAAAGACATGATTATCATTGATGATATGATCTCTTCCGGCGAAAGCGTACTGGAGGTTGCTGCCGAATTAAAGGAGCGCAAAGCAAGAAACATCTTCGTATTCTCTACCTTCGGTCTGTTCACCAATGGTCTGGACAAGTTTGACAAGGCTTACGAGGAAGGCATCATTACCAAAATTTTAACCACCAATCTGGTTTATCAGACACCGGAACTGCTTTCCAAAGACTGGTACATCAGCTGTGATATGAGCAAGTACATCGCTTACATCATTGATACCTTAAACCACGATTCTTCCATCAGCGATTTATTAAATCCCAATGAAAGAATTCAGAACATTGTAGCACGCTATCGTACCGGCGAACTGTAATCAAAAACCCCCTCATCCTGACGGTGAGGGGGTTTTAATCAGATCTTAAACATCTCTACTGTATCATGCAGGTTTTCCGCAATGCTCCTGACATCCTTCGCCTTGTCGGAAATGTTGCCGATGATGTTGTTGACTTCGGTAGCGGATGCGGAGGTTTCTTCCGTAGCGGCTGCGTTTTCTTCGGCAATGGCGGTCAGGTTCTGTACCACATCCACCACATTGACACGGGCGGTATCCATCTTTGTCGTATAATCGGAAATGGTGGTGATACCCTTGATGGTTACTTCAATGCCACGGAGTACATCTTCAAAGATTTCTCCTGCCTTGTCCACCTTGGTATTCTGCTCTTCCATGACGTCTTTAACTTCTTCCATGGTATGTACGGCTTTTTCGGAGTCATTTATCAGGGCGCTGACAATGTGCTCAATGGTCTTGGCTGACTCATTGGACTGCTCCGCCAGCTTCTGAATCTGGCTTGCGACAACGGCAAAGCCGCGTCCCTGCTCCCCAGCCCTTGCCGCTTCGATGGAAGCATTCAGGGAAAGCAGATTGGTTTCGGTTGCAATGGAAGTAATGAGTGCGGTTGCTTCTCTGATTTTGAGTGCGGACTCATTTGTGGTATTGGTCTGTCTGGAAATAATCTCAATCGCCTCTTTGGTCTTGCGGTTGATTTCCGTCAGGCCCGCCAGTGTGGAGTTGGCCTCAGAACCCAGATTTTTAATCACATCTGTATTGTCATGCAGTCTGCCTGCCTCAGAGGCGGTTTCTTCTACCATATTGCCGATGGTGATAACACTTTCGGTTGCCTTCTGGGTTTCTCCCGCCTGGGATGTAGCGCCCTCTGCGATTTCCGAAACCGCTTTTTCTACCTGGATAACCATTCCGTAAGTTTCCTCCGAGTCCTTGCTCAGCACATCGGATGCGGCAAACAGCTCTTCGCTTCTTTTCCGGATATCCAGTATCATCTTTTCCATCTGCTCCCGCAGTTTTCTGATGGAGCGGCTCATGTCGCCGGTTTCATCATTGCACCTGCTAAAAATATCTTCTTTTTCGTCCTTGGTAAAATCCATGTCGGCAAAGCGGTTTACCATGCCGGTAATGGTCTTGATGGGACCGGTCACTCTCTGTGCATAGAGAAGACCAATTACAATAGCCAGTACTGCAATGATGCAGGTAATGATAATACCCTGGATTGCCATGTTCCGGATAGGCTTCAATACTTCTGCTTCATCCGCGGAAATAACCAGAATATAGGCATTGGTACTGCTTACATAATAGGAAGCATATTTGACAGCTCCCTTAAAGTCATAGGTAACTACATTGGCTGCTACCTTTTTACCGGCTTTTAAATCCTGTACCAATGACTTTACTACGCTGTTCTCGACGGATTTACCGATTTTATCTGCAGTGGGATGGTATAACATGGTTCCTTCTGCGTCCACTAAGTATGCATAGCTGGAAGAGATGCCCTGTAAGCCTACCCCATTCAGTAAATTTGCAAGATATCCCGGGTCGGAGAGCTTGTCCTCCTGACCTTCCAGCTCTTTGCCGTAGGCCTCTGCGATATCCAGCAAATAATTCTGTGTAACGTTTACGATTTGCTTTCTGCCATTGGAAATCAGTACCACTAAGAGCAATGCCGCTACGCAGACTACAATTCCGATGGTCAATGCCGTGATTTTGGTTTTAATGGAATGAATTTTCTTTTTTTTCTTTCCCATATCCAAAATTCTCCTTTCAAGTGATGTACCGATTATACCATTTTTTGATTATTTTGTACAGTATTTTGCCGTTTTTATGTGTTTAATTGTAAAATCTTAACAAATTCTATACTTCTTACACATGATTTTGTGTGTTGCATTTTTTGTGCATACATGTTATAGTATCAAATTGCATTACCGTGTGTTCGAGACCTTCCACACGTAAAACAAAACTAAAGGAGAAAATCAATGAAAAACAAAAAAACACTCTATCTTGTCCAGGCTGCCATGATTGCAGCTCTTTATGTGGTGCTTACCTTGCTTGCCAACGCTTTCGGCTTAGCTTCCGGCGCCATCCAGATTCGCCTTTCGGAAATGCTTTCCGTACTTCCCTTTTTTACCCCCGCCGCCATCCCCGGTCTTTTCGTAGGATGTATGCTTTCCAATTTCATTACGGGTGCATGCCTGTTGGATATTGTTTTAGGAAGCTTTGCCACCTTAATCGGCGCTGTGGGTGCTTATCTGGTACGCAGGAATAAATGGCTGGTACCCATTCCCAATATTGTTTCCAACACCATTATCGTTCCCCTTGTTTTGATGTTCGGCTACCATCTGGAGGATGCCTTCTGGTATCTTGCCCTCACGGTCGGCATCGGCGAAATCATTTCCGGCGGTGTGTTCGGCATGATTTTACTTTTTACGTTAAAAAAATATGCCGCCCGCATTTTCCGGACGGCATAAAAGCCACACACTGTTACTGTTCATATTTCATATAGGTGATAAAGGCATTTCCGTTTTTGGCAAACCAGTCGGTGGCATCGTTCATGCCCATCTTGGCAAGGGTTCCTTTTGACGGATTCATAATGACCACATTGTACTGGTTAAAGCCGGTAATCAGCACGGCATTGCCGTCATTTAAGCATGCCAGCACCGGAATATCCCGGTTTACATAATACAGCACGGAGTCTAAGGAGCAGCCCTTTAAGTCTAAAACCTGGGCGTCGCTTAGGTTCTCCTCCAGCAGGGAGTAGATGTTTTCACCCCGGTCAAGCCAGTATTCCGTATTCCGGGTAATGCCTTCCTTCTTTAACATGACATTCAGGCAGACAGCCAGACTTGAGGTCTCTTCTGTGCTGCTTTCTGCCTTGATGGACATAATCTGGTTTTTCACGGCACGGTTGCCCCGCATCCAGACATAATCCCCTGCCTTGTTTATTACCACCCCGCTCAGCTCTTCGGCTGCTTTCACGGCTGCCGCCGCTTCCTTATATACGCCGGCGCTGCCGTCCGGCTCATACACATAAAACGCATCCTTTTCCTCTGTCTCGGGAAGCAGTAAATCCCGGGAGCCCTCGTACATGATTTCCTTGGTGCTTCTTACCTGCAGCGCTTTCCGGTCGATTTCCTTTTTCACCGCAATCTGCACATATTTTCCGTAATTTTCCGTAACAACAGTGCTGATGGTATTTTTGCCCACCGTTTCTTTGGTGCTGCTCATGATGTGCTCCTGCGTGGTTTCCGTAAAGCTGCCGCTCTCCGTTTTCAACACTCTGTCGAGGGTAATCTGTCCGCCGTTTATGCTGCACGCCGTCACATAAATATTGTCCTGGCTATACTTCTTTAAGACAATGCCCTTGGCGTTGCAGATGGAAACGGTATACATGGGGAAAGTGACTCTTCCGGCATTATCCTTTATGATGTCCTCCCTGCGGGCGATACCGTAAATCAAATCCTCTTCCATGAAACCAAGCGGCAGGATATACTCATCCGTTCCGGCATTGACGGTTATTTTTTTCCGGGTGCCGAAATCCATAAGGGTCAGCCCGGTTGCCTCATACAGGCTGCCACCGGTCTGCCATACCGCAATCCGTCCGCTGTTCGATACCCACATGCTGCCCTGTTCCACATCCGCCAGCAGATAGCTGCAGGTCATTTCTTCCAGATTGACTTCCAGAACCGCATTGTCGAGCCTGGTATACAGATAGCCTTCTCTGTTCAGGTAAAGAAGCTCATCCAGTTCCGCTTTCAGGATACGGTAGTTGCCGTTATAGGGAATATACAGCTTTTCTTCCACCGTGTTGTAGCTGCTGTCGTAATTGTAGACCTGTACGCCCACTTCACCTTCGTGGCTGCCTCTGTCCATGTAACCGGCCACCGCGAACTGGATGTTACCACCCTCGTCAATATTTAGAACACGAATGTCATGATTGGTGTCCATCTTGCGGGCATCCGTGTATTCATCCTTGTAAAAACCGAATACCACCGTCATTTTATTGGTGGTAACGTTATAGGAATACAGTCTGTCCTGCACTACAAAGGCAAAAATATTACCGTCCTCGCTTTCATAAATCGGTAGGTTCTCATCCGCAATGCCGATGACAATCTTGTCGTTTACATAAATATCCGACTCCTCCTGCAGAATACTGTTCATGGTGCGGTTATAATCGAGCAGGTAAATACGGTCCGTGGTATAACGGAGCCGGTAGTACTCTTCCACATAGAAATAGGAGGTCTGCTTGCCGGTGCCGGTGCTTATCACATAGTGAGCGGTAACGACCGCCGTCTGGGAGGCAATTTCCGTAATCTGGAAAACCGGGGAAGTGACCTTCTTCACTTCCAGATTGCCCCAGGTTACCTGATTTAAGCTGCAATGGATATCCACCTTGTGCAGGGTACTGTTGTCCCCGGTGGAATTGGTTTCCATATATTTGGCAAGGTCCTGTGCCAGCTCTTTGTCAAAGGTCTTGTTGTTAAAATCCCTGGCAAAGCTTAATTTGTCGTAGGCATGGTAGTCCGTCCCCCACGCCAGTCTGGTATAATAATACACCGTGTTGCCCGTGTCCAGCGTCAGAAGCAGCACCATTTCGTATTCCTTGCCTGTTTCCAGCAGGTCCTTGGCGGTCAGCGTACCGGAAATGCCTGCCGCCGTAGTCTCATACCCCGTAACCTCGGTGCTTTCAATCAGCCGTTCCCCATCCACACTGCGCACTTCAAACACAAATTTCTGCACCTTGTCGCCGTAGGTGTCCACAAAAAACTGCGTGCTGCGGTTCTCGTCCAGCACGGTAATAGTGTCCCGCATGAACGTAGTATCCATGGGATTTACATAGCCGTGCATTTCGTTGTAACGGATGTCGCCCATGCCCATGTAGACCACCGGGAACTTCGGCTCCTCCATATCCATGGTCATATCGTTGGTTCCCGTGTTTAGCAGCCGGGAAAATATAAACAGTGATGCGACAAACACAACCATGAATACCGCCCACTTGATAATTCCTTTTTTCATTCAGCCTGTTCCTTTCCCAAAAGCTTCTGCAGTGTCGGCTGCACATGCAGAGATGCGGTTACTTTTTCCACATCCTCCGATTTTTTACGGATGCCGTTTTTCTTCACCGCTCTGATTAAAATGTTTTTCGGGGTATGCTCCATATCGATGAACTCCAGAATCTGTACCTCGTAGCCCATTTCCTCCAGCATATCCGCACGCAGGGCGTCCGTCATAAGGGCAGCCATGCGCTCCCGTATCAGTCCGTATTTCAAAACGGGCTGAAGCTCCTTGCAGGAAATCTGCCGGTTCAGCTCATGCTGACAGCAGGGCACCACCATAATGACGCCTGCATTCCATTTTACCGCTTTTTCTATGGCGTAATCGGTTGCCATGTCGCAGGCATGGAGTGTCACCACCATGTCCACCTTGTCATCGCCTTCGTAGGAGCTGATGTCGCCCCTCTCAAAATGCAGGTGCTCGTAGCCGTACTGCTCTGCCAGCCTGTTGCAAAGGGCAATCACATCCTCCTTCAAATCCAGACCCGTAATCTCCACTTCGTATTTCCGAAGCACATGCAGGTAATAATACATGGCAAAGGTAAGGTACGATTTTCCGCATCCGAAGTCAATGATGCGCACCGGTCTGTCTGTTGGAAGCTTACGCACAATGTCCTCGATAAATTCCAGATAACGGTTAATCTGGCGGAACTTATCGTACTTCGCCTTTACGATTTTGCCCTCCGGGGTCTGCACGCCGAGTCCCACTAAAAAGTCCACGGGCTTGCCTTCTTCCAATATATAATGCTTCTTTCGGTTGTGCTCCGCAATCTCCAGACCTGCCGGCAGGTTTTCGTTCGCGTTCTTTTTGCCCACTCCCGGCGTCATTTTCTTCTTGATTGTCATTTTTCCTTTTTTGCTCACCAGCACGTAGGCGGAAAAGTCCGGCGTGGTAAACTCCGCCTGTTTGAATGCCTGCATATCCTGTGTGAGCTGCTCCGCCAGCCTGTCCGGCACCAGATTTTCATGGAACACCTTGGTCCCGATAAAGTTGGTGCGCTGATACACCGCCTCTCCTTTTAAAAGAATGGGATGTACGGTGATTTTGCTGCCCTTTTCCTTGTCAATGGGATTGCTGAATACGGCATTCTGCAGTCCGGCTTTTTCTATATCCTTTATCAAATCCAAAAATTCCTTCATGGATGTATCCTCACAAAACAATAGTCATAGTGTTCCCTCATCCCCTTTGGCCGAAGTACCCACTATGACTATATTCTAATGATTTTGCCTGAAAACCTCAACTAAAATTTTATAAATCCTTTTCGTCCGCTGTGGCGCCGTTTGTAAACCTCATAATACAGGATAAGCAGTACCATATCCTTTATCCATTCCCATTTTTCCGGGGAAGTATTCACATCTTCTCCTCTTTCCTCTTCCTCTCGCTTCAAAATAGCGACAATGCTGTCTCCCAGACGGTAAAGCTGCCACTTGTCGGGGTATTCATCATAAAGCAGGCTGCCCTCATAATCCACTTTATCCAGGACCTCGGCAATCCTCTTCTGCAGCATCTTCGCCTGCCCGGGATACATCTGCTGCAGGTATTCCAAATCACGCAGGACGGTGCTGTCCTCCTTCATCAGGCAGGGCTGTGGGTATGCCATGTAAAAAGGCAAAATTCGGTTGGAAAAGTCCATATCTGACACTTCCGGTCCCTTTTCTCTTATGATATGCAGATTGCGGGGCGGTGTTCATAGCCGCCTGCCGGTTTCTTCTCCCGAAAGCATTTCTTTTCCGATACAGTTATGCATCTTCCGGACGTGGTTATTGCTCCCTCGGGTAATAGTTATAGATAGCCTCTTCCGTTATATACTGACACATCTGTCGCAAAGAAGGTACCACATCCTGCCGGTTATCCTTATCTACACGATATGACTCATCCCCCTGCGCCATGCAGGTCAACATGTACCGGTTGATGTCCGGGGAATAATGCACCTTGTCCATGTAAAGGTTCAGATTGCACACAATGTCCGTGTCCGTCTGGAAATAATAAATCTCCACATTGTCATAGGAAAGAAGTGTCCGCAGAGCCTCATCCAGCATATAGCAGTACTCGGAAAGTTCGCCCTGTCTGCAGGTATCGTCCCACATGAGCAGCGAGTACGGCGGGAAGAAAACCGTATAAAGGGTATCCGGGTGGGACTTAATTTCTTCTGCTATCAAAGCTATATTGGCTGCAATGGTTTCCTTGTCAGGCGCGCTTTCCTCGCTCTGTACATAAGGTCCCTCGTAGGCTTCCATGGCTTTTGCCGGACCGAAGGTTTTGTCCTCCGACCAGTCGTAGGCATGTCCTCCCGTATTTTTATCCGCAAAAGAATACGCCAGCATCAGCGGAATTTTCTTTAAGAGCACGTCCTTATTAAAAAGATACGCGCCGTCATCCAGAATTGTTTCCGTATACAGGTAATTCGGGCTATATTGTG
>OGXX01003603.1_pt1 | contig 12694 bp, 13 predicted proteins | sample 1576301 | NCBI WGS metagenome assembly OGXX01 (sample SAMEA3541469, study PRJEB24748) | human gut metagenome | biome: human gut; feature: human-associated habitat; material: faeces | place: China | collected 2012
GGCAGTCGCCAAGGTCTCGTGCAAGCACGGACTTTGGCTCGTTGCTCGCGTAAACTAAAAAACCTCTGCAACAGAAATATCTGCTGCAGAGGACGAGTTACTTTGTATACCCGCGGTTCCACCCCGCTTGTCCTGATTTCCAGGACCTCTTTGTGGATGATAACGGTATCCAGCCGGACTGTTTTACAGCCGCTCGGAGGTGGTCTTCAAACGCTTCTGTAATAAGAGGCTCTCAGCCTAAGACCTCTCTCTCTGGGATTCTTCCTGCGTTCTACTCTTCTCTTCATCGCATTTGCTAACATTATACCATGGGATTTTCATTTGTCAACACGTTCAAAAAATGTATTGAAAATTTCTATCAGAACCTATTTGTTCTTACCACAGCATTTTTTATATTTTTTACCACTTCCGCACGGACATGGATCGTTTGGATAAACTTTCTTTTCCACGTGGATTGTACGTGCGTTTTTCTGTTCTTTGTAAAGGACTTTTTTCTTTTCTTCTGTAAAGATCTTATCCCACTGTGGCAGTTCATACAGCCAGTCAGCTTTTGCATCTACCATGTTCTTGTAAAGCAGTTCTTTATCAAAAGCAAGACTTACCTCAGTGTCCTCATCCATTGTCTCAATTGGATTAGCCACTTTCAGGCTGTCGTTGATTCCATCAAGGAATCCTGTCATTGTAAATACATTAATGCCATATTTTTCAGCAAGTTCCTTTACAGTTCCTTTTACTTCTTCGTCTGGATTCTCAAGCAGCTTTTCATAGATCTCTTTTTCAGTCTGGAAATAGGTTCCCCAGAACTTCTGCAGAGAAGCTTTATCCATCTCTTTCGAGTAAGCGGTATCTCTCCACTGTTCTAATAATGTACTCATACTGTAAATTCTCCTTTTTATTCTTTATCACTCCATATATCATACAGCATTTTTCGACTGTTTGCAAAACATTTTCTTGTAGAAATTGTTTTTTATCTATATAATAGAGATAAAGTATAGTACGAAGGTGGTTGTTATGAAAAAATTCAAGCGTTTTGCAGCTCTTATCTGTGCAATTCTTCTGTTCCTGATGTACGTCAGCACTCTGGTATTTGCATTTATCGACAAATCCAGATCATTAGGACTTCTTAAAGCATCTGTTGCCTGCACGATTCTTGTACCGGTTATGAGTTACGCCTACATCCTGGTTTATCGTCTGATCCACAGGAATGATGACGACTTTCACAGTGAATATTAACATCTCATACATAAAGCTCTGCCATCATCCAGGCAGGGCTTTTCTCTTCGCCGAATCTGCCACCAAATCGTTTTTTCTCCTGTTCTCTGATCTTCTGTCTTTTATTTAGATATTCTTCCATGGAAATGACTTCCTGTGTGCTGATATTCTTCTCTTTCTGCATATCTTGTTACCTCCTGTCTACAGTTTTTTCGTCTGTCTGCCTTCTGGTATAAGCCTCATCCGGCATTTCCCCGACATCTTTAATATATGTTCTTATTTTCTGATTTATGACTTTTTCTTTTTTATGATGATACCAGATTGCTACGTGCTTTGCACTCTCGCAATCCTCAAAAACATTCATCATCTTTTTATTTTAAGAGTATAGCCGTGTTCTGTGACCTTACTATGGAGATTCTCTAAAAAAATCATAAGTTGTTTCTTAAGAAAATATGATTGACAACACCACGTCAATTCACTAAACTAGACATAGTGAGTAGTAAGAAAGGAAGAACATCATGAACAATTTGCAGATACCGGAGAATTACCATTCTCCACTTACGATCCGCGAGACTGAAGTGGCTATCAAAGAAGTAAAAGACCACTTTGAACGCGCACTTGCCAAATCTCTGCATCTGACGCGTGTATCCGCTCCTCTTTTCGTCCGCCCGGAATCCGGACTGAACGATAACCTGAACGGAGTAGAACGCCCGGTTGCATTTGGCATCAAAGAACAGGAAGACCGCGAAGTTGAGATCGTCCACTCTCTTGCAAAATGGAAACGTTACGCCTTAAAGCGCTACGGCTTTCATTCAGGAGAAGGACTTTATACTGATATGAGTGCTATCCGCCGAGATGAAGATACTGACAACATCCATTCCATCTATGTTGACCAGTGGGACTGGGAAAAAGTAATTTCCAAAGAAGAACGCAACATGGAGACACTGGAATACACTGTAGGAAAAGTATACAGTGCACTCAAAGAAACCGAAGCCTACATGGCACGCCGTTACAATTATATTGAAGAATTCCTTCCGGATGAAATCAGCTTCATCACATCCCAGGAACTGGAAACCATGTATCCTGACAAGACACCAAAGGAACGTGAATACCACTTTGCCAAAGCCAAAGGTGCCGTATTCATCAAACAGATCGGTAAGACACTTGCCTCCGGACAGCGTCATGACGGACGTGCACCGGACTACGATGACTGGGAACTGAACGGTGATATCATCGTCTACTATCCGGTACTCGATATCGCACTGGAGCTTTCTTCCATGGGTATCCGTGTCGATGAAGATGCACTCCGCCGTCAGTTAAAGGAAGCCGGCTGCGAAGAACGCGCCGAGATGGATTTCCAGAAAGCATTACTGAACGGAAAACTTCCGTACACAGTCGGAGGCGGAATCGGACAGTCCCGAATCTGTATGTTCTATCTCCGCAAAGCCCACATCGGAGAAGTCCAGTCCTCCATCTGGCCGGACGACGTCCTCGAAGAAGCCGCATCCCGCGGAGTGTACTTACTGTAATACATAACCAACCATTATCACAATTTGATAATTCGCCATAAAAAAATGAGGCAGGACTAAAAAAGTCCTGCCCTATTTTTACATTCCTATTTATTTCTGAAGATGATATCATGTCTTCCCGGTCCATTAGAAACCATTGTGATCGGATATCCGATCTCTTTCTCGATAAATTCGATGTAGTTTCTGCAGTTCTCCGGAAGATCTTCGTATTTCTTGATTCCTCTGATGTCGCATTTCCATCCCGGAAGTGTCTTGAGTACTGGTTTTGCTTTCTCAAGAAGATGTGTTGTCGGGAATTCTGTTGTAACTTCTCCGTCAATCTCGTATCCTACACATACCGGAATTTCATCCAGGTATCCAAGTACGTCGACAACAGTAAATGCTACATCTGTAGTTCCCTGCATACGGCATCCATATTTGGATGCTACACAGTCAAACCATCCCATACGTCTCGGACGACCTGTTGTTGCGCCATATTCTCCACCGTCTCCGCCTCTTCTTCTAAGTTCATCAGCTTCTTCACCGAAGATTTCAGAAACAAAGGCACCTGCTCCTACTGCACTTGAGTAGGCTTTACATACTGTAACGATCTGTTTGATCTCATACGGCGGGATTCCGGCACCGATTGCACCGTAAGCTGCCAGTGTAGAAGAAGAAGTTACCATTGGGTAAATTCCATGATCCGGATCCTTTAATGTTCCAAGCTGTCCTTCAAGAAGAATTTCTTTACCTTCCTTGAGTGCTTCGTTAAGATACAGAGAAACGTTACATACATACGGTGCTACCATTTCTTTGTATTCCATCAGTTCCTTATATAAATCATCAGGATTGATTAACGGTTTGTGATACAGATGTTCCAACATGACGTTCTTCTGTTCTGCTATGCGGTTTACCTTTTCTCTAAGTTCAGCTTCATCCTCGAAAAGCTCACTGATCTGGAAACCAATCTTTGCATACTTGTCTGAATAAAACGGTGCAATACCAGACTTTGTAGATCCGAACGACTTTCCGCCCAGTCTCTCTTCCTCATATGCATCAAAATTCTTGTGATAAGACATCACCATCTGTGCACGGTCTGACACCAGAATCTTCGGCATCGGAACATCTCTGTCAATGATTGACTGGATTTCCTTGAAAAGAACCGGGATATCTACAGCGACACCATTGCCGATGATACTGGTTGTATGTCCGTAGAAAACTCCTGACGGTAATGTATGAAGAGCGAATTTGCCGTAATCATTGATAATTGTATGTCCGGCATTTGCTCCACCCTGGAAACGAATGATAATATCTGCTTTTTCGGCAAGCATATCTGTGATCTTACCTTTTCCTTCGTCTCCCCAGTTCGCACCTACTACTGCTTTAACCATAATAAATCCTCCTGCGTGTTCTTGGCTATCTGTGAAATATCTCCACAGTGTCATCCCTCTTTTCATCGGGATAACTCCTACTTATAAATATAATCAATGTCCCTTATAAAGACACCGATTGAATTATACTACATTTCAAATAAAAAGTACACTCTTATTTTCAGCTACTTCCCGAAAATTCCGTATTTTTCTTGATTTTATGCTCCGTAACAGTCTTGCTACATCAGCGGTGCCACAAGTCTTAAAACCTGACCGTATATTTTCACAAAAGTACTCCGGTTTCTGACCTCCGTCATCGTCACCTTCTGACATTTTGTCAGTGTATCCTGGAAGTCCTTTTCAATATCACGCACAACCGGATTGCGGTAAATGAAAACACCGCATTCAAAATGCAGATAAAGACTGCGGTAATCCAGATTGATACTGCCTACTGTCGCCGTATCATCGTCTGAAGTAAATACTTTTGCATGAACAAATCCAGGCGTATATTCATAGATCTCTACCCCACCTGCGATCAGTTCCTCATAATAAGTCTTCGCAAGATAAAATGCATACGGCTTATCCGGAATATGTGGCATAATAATCTGCACTTCTATTCCACCCTTTGCAGCTCTTGTCAGCGCATCAATCATCTCATTGTCCAGGATCAGATACGGTGTCATAATATGCACATACTTCTTCGCATGATTCAGAATGTGGAAATACACTTCTTCTCCTACATTTTCATGATCGAACGGACTGTCTCCGTATGGGATGATATAACCATCTTTGCGGCTGAATCCCGGCTGCTTTTCTGTCAGATACTTTGCATAATCCTCCGGCTGTCTCTCCGTAATATTCCACATCTGCAGGAACATCATGGTAAAACTCTGCACGGCATCACCTTCGATTTTGATCGCTGTATCTTTCCAGTGTCCGAACCGGACTTTCTTGTTGATATATTCATCTGCCAGATTAACACCTCCGGTAAATGCAACCTTTCCGTCAATCACACAGATTTTCCGGTGATCCCGATTATTCTGGCTGGTAGAAAGGATGGGTACGATCGGTCCAAATTCCTTGCACTGGATTCCATATTCCCGGAGCTGCTTCGGATACTCATACGGCAAAAGGCTGATACTGCAGGTTCCGTCATACATCAGGCGTACTTCCACGCCCTCTTTCACCTTTTTACGCAGAACCTCCAGAACAGTGTCCCACACATATCCTTCTCCGATAATAAAATATTCCATGAAAATAAATTTTTCTGCCTTATTCAGTTCTTCGATCAGAACCGGAAATTTGTCATCTCCCAGTGGAAAATACTGTGCCTGTGAGTTCCCATAAGTCGGAAATCCCACCTGGTTATAAAGGAAATGTGACAGATTGGCATTTGCAACCCTTCCACCTTTCATCGCATGGACAACATATTCATTCTGCTGCATATAAGGTTCAGTCTCCACTCGAAGCTTCTCCAGTCTGGCACCCAGATATTTGGTTCCGATTCCTGCTTTTGTAAACAGATAAAATCCAACTCCGACCACCGGGACAAGGAACACAAACAGGATCCACGTCATCTTAAACGCCGGATTCCCTTTTTCATTGAAAATATAAATCGCTGTGATAAAAGAAAGAAGCGATATCACTCCGTTCATATAGGTACTGTAATTTCCCAGATATGTAAAAGTGAGAACCATAATACCAATCTGAAGAAGAATCAGCAGAAGAATAATCGCGGTATGGCTGTACACTGCACCAAATACTTTTGTCTTGGCACGTTCTTTGACTGACTTGCTGGTATCATGATATTTTGTAAATTCTCTCATTCGCGGTCTTCCTCTCTTTAGATACTATTTTATATCGTAACACAATTTTTATTCTTTCACAACATTCCAGTTGCTTATAATCGTACAACACTTCCTTATTTTTGTTGTTTTTCTGGTTCTTTTATAAATATTTTACTTTCCCTTTTCAAATAAAAGTATTACAATAAAATTATTCATGTATACTATATTTCATGACGAACTATCTCATCTGCCATATCTGACAGGACGAGATCAAGAAAGGAGCAGCAACATGGCTAAAAATTTTGGTAAAATCCTGCTCGGACTGACTGCCGCAGGCGCAGCTGGTGCCGGTGCATATTACTGGTTAAAGAACCGACATAATGAAGAACCGGAAGACGAGTTCGATGATACTTTTGAAGAGGATGATTTTGAACTGGATGATGATCTTGGCGAAGTGCCTGAGCGTGGTTACACAACTCTTACTCCATCTTCTGCAAAGGAAGAAACCTCTGAAGAGTCTGAAGAAAAAACTGACGATGCAGAAGCCGCTTCCCAGACACCGGAAACTGATTCCGAAGAATCCGATCCGGCTTCAGAAGAAGTTTAAGAAAGAACTTATCTTACAGCTTATCATTTTCTGCATAAAGCCAAACCCGGAAGAATTTTTCATTCTTACCGGGTTTTTCATTGCCATTTCTTTTCAAAAACTGTCGACTAACACATTATTTGCAATTAAATTCTGAGCAAGACTGCTTTCTTTATTTTGGCAGCTTGAATGAACTCTTCAGCGAAACGATTCTGTTAAATACCAGATGCTCTTTGGAAGAATCATGGGAATCCACGCAGAAATATCCCTGACGTACAAACTGGAAGCTTTCATATGCTTTTGCATCTGCAAAGTTTGATTCTACAAAGATTTCTTTCTCTGTAAGAGAATTCGGATTCAGGTTCAGGGAACCGTCTTCTTTATTGTAGACACCCTTTTCTTCGTCGATCAGGTTCTCATACAGTCTTACGGTTGCCGGAAGTGCTGTACTTGCCTCTACCCAGTGGATCGTTCCTTTTACTTTTCTTCCTGTGAATCCGGAACCACTCTTTGTCTCTGGATCATAAGTACAATGTACAACAGTTACATTACCGTCTTCATCCTTTTCAAATCCTGTACAGGTTACGAAGTAAGCATTCATCAGACGTACTTCGTTGCCTGGGAACAGACGGAAATATTTCTTCGGAGGCTCTTCCATAAAGTCTTCTCTCTCAATATAAAGCTCTCTTCCAAATGGAAGCTGACGGCTTCCAAGTTCTTCATTCTCAAGATTATTCGGTGCATCCAGATATTCAATCTGTCCTTCCGGATAGTTATCGATCACAAGCTTGATCGGATCAAGGACTGACATCATACGTGCTCTCTTAAGCTTCAGATCCTCACGGATACAGTATTCGAGCATTGCATAATCTACAGAGCTCTGCGCTTTGGAAACTCCGCACAGGTCAACGAACATCTTGATAGATTCCGGTGTGAATCCACGGCGACGAAGTGCTGCGATGGAAACCAGTCTCGGATCATCCCAGCCGTCCACAATCTTATCTTCTACAAGTTTCTTGATATAACGCTTTCCTGTAACTACGTTCGTCAGATATAATTTTGCAAATTCGATCTGACGCGGTGGATTTGCAAATTCACATTCTCTTACTACCCAGTCATAAAGCGGTCTGTGATCTTCAAATTCCAGTGTACAGATAGAATGAGTGATTCCTTCGATCGCATCCTCGATCGGATGTGCAAAATCGTACATCGGGTAGATGCACCACTTATCACCCGTATTGTGATGTGTCATACGTGCTACACGGTAAATAATCGGGTCTCTCATATTGATATTCGGTGATGCCATATCAATCTTCGCACGGAGAACCTTCTCTCCGTCTGCATACTTGCCTGCACGCATATTTTCAAAAAGCTCCAGGTTCTCTTCCACACTTCTGTCACGGTACGGGCTGTCCTTTCCCGGCTCTGTCAGAGTTCCTCTGTACTCACGGATCTGATCCGCTGTCAGGTCACAGACATAAGCTTTTCCTTTCTTGATCAGTTTGATCGCATACTCATACATCTGATCAAAATAATCAGATGCAAAGTAAAGGTGATCTCCCCAGTCAGCACCCAGCCATTTGATATCCGCTTTGATAGACTCAACGAACTCTGTCTTTTCCTTTGTCGGGTTGGTATCGTCAAAACGCATATGGAATGTTCCGTTATATTTCTGTGCAAGTCCGTAGTTTAAAAGGATAGACTTTGCATGTCCGATGTGAAGGTATCCGTTCGGTTCCGGTGGGAAACGGGTACATACATGATCGTATACGCCTTCTGCAAGATCTTTTTCAATTTCCTGTTCTATAAAATTCTTTGATACAGCTTCTTCTGCCATTGAAGTTCCTCCTCACGTCTCTCTATTACTTCAAAATCTGCCGGTATGTAGCAGTCTTTTTCATGTCATGTATCTCAATCATTGCCCTGTAGACAACTTTTGATTCATGTTCTTTAGTTTATCACACTTTCTATACATGAACAAGTGCAAAAAAAGCAGACATCGTAATCTCCAACCGGAAATACAACTCTGCTTCTTAAATAAATAAGCTGCCTAGCGGAATCGAACCGCCGACCTCCGCCTTACCAAGGCGACGCTCTACCGACTGAGCCAAGGCAGCCTGCGCATTTTCGCGACTCATTTAATATAGCATATCACTGCTTTGCTTGTCAACAATTTTAAAACTATATTTTTACTTTTTTTCAGACCGGCGCTTTTCTTCCAGAAGCTGGCGTGCTTTCGCTTTGATCCGCTGCAGGGCATTGTCGATCGTCTTCGGACTTTTGTCCATAAATTCTGCAATCTTCAGATACTCCATTCCCTGTAGATGAAGATACAGCACCTTTCGCTCCAGCTTACTTAATTTTTCTTTCAGTTCCTCTTCAAATGCATTCGTATACTCTTCTCCAAGAATCATCAGCTCCGGATTACTCTCTTTCCCTGCTTCGATCGTATCTACTATGGAAAGCCCGTTCTCCTCCGGATTGTCACTGGCAGACGCGTAAATCGACACATAGGAATTGAGCGGCAGATGTTTTTTCCGCTGTGAAGCCTTAATCGCCGTATACATCTGGCGTGACACACAAAGTCCGGCAAAACTTGAAAAGCTTGCACCTTCTTTCGGATCATAATCCTGCACCGCTTTAAAAAGACCGATCATCCCCTCCTGGATCAGATCGTCATTTTCTCCGCCCCACAGATACATGGCACGCGCTTGTTTGCGTACCATGTCTTTGTATTTTTCCATCAGATAATCCGTGATCTCGGTCTTACCTTCCCGAAGCAGTTCAATCAGCTGCTCATCCGTCATTTTCCCCAGATCCATTTTCATTCTCCGATTTTCCTAACTCATGCGCTGACGCACGATCTCATAGGCAAGGACACCTGCTGCCACAGACGCATTCAGGGAGTCAATATCTCCCTTCATCGGAATGGCTGCAGTCATATCACAGGTCTCTTTTACCAGACGTCCAACACCTTCGCCTTCGTTTCCGATCACCAGACCAATCGGTCCTTTCAGATTCACGCGGTACATCACATCCCCATCCATATCTGCACAGACAAACCAGAGTCCCTTTTCTTTCAGTTCTTCCATGGTTTTCACCAGATTGGTAACTTTTGCTACCGGTGTGTAATTCAGCGCACCTGCTGATGTCTTTGCAACGGTTGCAGTAAGACCTGCTGCGCGGTGCTTCGGAATGATCACACCATGCGCACCTGCAAGATTGGCAGTACGGATGATTGCGCCGAGATTATGTGGATCCTCAATATTGTCCAGAAGGATCAGGAAAGGATCTTCCCCTTTCTGTTTTGCAAGCTCCAGCATATCTTCCACCTGCGCATACTCGTAAGCCGCTGCCTGTGCAATGACCCCCTGATGTCTTCCGGTCTCTGAAATCTGGTTCAGACGTTCTTTGGTTACAAAATTCAGGATCGTATCATGCTTTTTTGCTTCTCTTACGATACTTCTGATCGGTCCGTCCTGACATCCGTCAAGAATATATACTTTGTCAATCGTTTTCCCGGAGCGAAATGCTTCCATTACTGCATTTCTTCCCTCGATCTGCTGACTGTTCATCTTTTTTTCTTCCATTCTATTTCTCCTGCTTCTTTTCTTCTTCGCATTCGCTTAAGTGATCCAGACCGATCTTGATCAGATCTGCCATTCTTTTCCATTCTCTTTTCAGGTAAAGCCATCCCATCAACGCTTCAAATCCGGTTGCACGTCGGTAATCGGTCAGTGACTGGTTCTTTGCCGGCGATACTGATTTAGCATTTCGGCCTCTTCTGTAAACAGCATGCTCTTCTTCAGTAAGCAATGGCTGAAGGGCACGCATCATCTCTGACTGGGCAGACGCCTGCACCATACTGCTTGTCTCCTGATGTAATTTTTTTACCTGTTTATTTCCTTCGCTGATCACCTTTGTCTTGATGATCAGATCATAAATGCTGTCCCCTATATAAGCCAGGGTAAGAGGTGAATAGCCTTCCGGCTCCACCTCTTTCATCTCAAGCACTTCTTTTATATAGTCAGCAATTTCAAATTCTACGCTTTTTTCCATTGTACTCCTTCTCTGGTATCCTTCAGGATAATTCCCTTTTCCAGAAGCTCGTCACGGATCGCATCGGCTCTTGCAAAATCTTTTGCTTTTCTTGCTGCCTGACGCTCTTCGATCAGTTTCTCAATATCTGCATCCAGAAGTTCTTCCTTCTTATCCAGGATCAGTCCCAGGACATCACCGAGTTTTACGATTCTGTCCAGTAATCCCCGGAGATATTCCTTTGAGCTTTCTGCTGTCGCAGTGGTATTTGCATATTTTACAAGTTCAAAGATTGCTGCGATTGCGTCTGCTGTATTGAAATCATCATCCATTGCTTTTTCAAATTCTTCTACATATGCATCAGTTTTTGAAAATGCTTCTTTTTCTTCGGCACTCATCTCTTCTGCTGCCACTGAAGCGATAAGATGTTTCAGATTATCGGTTGCATTGAGAATTCTCTCCAGACCGTTCTTGGATGCTTCCATCAGCTCTGCACTGAAGTTCAGGGGGCTTCTGTAATGTGCGCTCAGCATGAAGAAACGAAGCACCTGGAGGTCATACTGCTCGCTGATCTCTCTTACCGTACGGAAGTTTCCGAGTGATTTTGACATCTTGCGGTTGTCAATGTTCAGGAATGCATTGTGCATCCAGTATTTTGCAAAAGGAACTCCATTGCAGCATTCACTCTGTGCGATTTCATTTTCATGATGTGGGAATATCAGATCTTCTCCACCTGCATGGATATCAATCTGTTCGCCAAGATATTTCCTCGACATCACAGAACACTCAATATGCCATCCCGGACGTCCATCTGACCAAGGTGACTTCCAGAAAGGTTCTCCTTCTTTTTTCGGCTTCCAGAGTACGAAATCCAGCGGATCTTCTTTTTCATCCTCACCGCTTACCAGAAGAGAACGTCCACCGGAACGGAGATCATCCAGATTCTTGTGGGATAATTTTCCATAGTCTTTAAACTTTCTTGTGCTGAAATAAACGGTTCCGTTTTTCTCGTAAGCGTAACCTTTTTCAATCAGCTCGGAAATCATCTCCACCATGCCGCAGATTTCTTCTGTTGCAAGCGGATGCTTGGTTGCAGGCTTTACATTCATTCCTGCCATATCCTTTTTGCACTCTGCAATATAGCGCTGTGAAATTTCCTGCGCGGATACCTGCTCTTCGATTGCCTTTTTGATGATCTTGTCATCAACATCCGTGAAGTTCGATACATAATTGACATCGTATCCTTTGTATTCAAAATAACGGCGGACGGTATCAAATACGATCATCGGTCTTGCATTACCGATATGGATGTAATTGTATACGGTTGGTCCGCAGACATACATTCTTACCTTTCCTTCTTCCAGAGGAACGAATTCTTCTTTCTTTTTCGTAAGTGTGTTAAATACTTTCATAAAGCTACTCCTTCTTTTTTCTATGCTTCCTCGATTATTTTTTCTTTCGCGAGTTTTTCTTTTAATGCTTTCAGTTCTTTCTTCAGACGGATATTGTCAGTCTGAAGCTGACGGATATCATTCAATACCGGATCTGGCAGATGGATCTGATCCAGGTCAGCGCTCGGAACTTTCTGGTCACCCATGCGTACAATTCTTCCCGGGACACCAACAACGGTACAGTTCGGAGGTACTTCCTCAATAACAACAGATCCTGCTCCGATCTTGGAATTCTTTCCAATCGTAAAGGAACCGATGACTTTCGCACCGGCACTGACCATGACGTTGTCTTCCAGCGTTGGATGGCGCTTGCCCTGCTCTTTTCCTGTACCACCCAGGGTTACTCCCTGATACAGTGTAATATTATCGCCCAGGATTGCAGTCTCGCCGATAATAACGCCACTTCCATGGTCGATAAAAAGCCCTTTTCCAATGGTTGCTCCCGGATGGATCTCAATTCCTGTCTTTCTGACACCACGCTGTGACACCCACCGTGCCAGAAAATAATGTTTTTTCAGATACAACTTATGTGCGATCCTGTAATGAAGCATTACCTTAAAGCTTGGATACAGAAATACTTCTATATCCGATTTGATTGCCGGATCTCGTTCTTTTACTACTTGGATTTCTTCTTTGATATAGGAAATAACTCCCATTTCATTCACCTCTGATTTGGAATTTCCTGTGAAACTATGAGAAACACGCTCCGCGAGTTTCTCAAGTTATCGCGGCAGTCGCCAAG
>OGXX01003608.1_pt1 | contig 12684 bp, 15 predicted proteins | sample 1576301 | NCBI WGS metagenome assembly OGXX01 (sample SAMEA3541469, study PRJEB24748) | human gut metagenome | biome: human gut; feature: human-associated habitat; material: faeces | place: China | collected 2012
AGTCCCGCGTGCCCGAAGGGGTCAAACGCACGCGCCTTTTCCATGGGTGATGTAAGCGCAGAGAAACTCAATCTGAGCCATACTGAATTTCATATCCTCCTCTTTGAGTTCCTCGTGGGCGGCATTGCACAGTTCATGCTGCGAGAGAAGTTTCAACTGGAGTTCTGACTGTTCCTTGTCTGATTTCAAAGCCTTTATAGCGGCCTCCAGTTGATCGGAGTAATAGACATCGCCATCGGCAGAGATATACGCTTCCTCCTCCCATTCCTCAATGCGGATATTGCCGTTATCTTCCTTGATGCGTTTTTCTTTCGCCGTCTTCGTGAAACAGCCGATACTGTCGTTGGACTCAGGATAGGCGCGAACACGATAAATGCCAAGTTCCAGCTCTTTCTTGATATGTTTGGGCTGGAGGCTTACCCATTCGTTGTAAAGAGCATCCGATTCCAAAACCTCGTCAAGTCCGTGACCGCCCATATAATCCTCGAAATAGGGATATTCGCCGCGAGCCTCTATGCGCTCCTGCAAACTGCTGTATTCACGGATATTATGTTCGAGTTCTACGAACACGACATCATCAACGTCAATAGGCCCTTCATATACTTTTTTGCCATCCATCAGGACATATCGGGCTTCATCAGGCTCTTTATCCTCAACGATTTCTCCGCCACTATAATCTTCCGGATAATCATCGTCGGTATAGTATGGCTTTTCTTCCATTACCGTATTTTCAACAGATGCTGAAAACTCCATTCTGCTCTGAGGGTCATCGGCAACTGTAACCTCAACTTCTTCTCCGGCAAGAGTGCTCATTATGGCAACTCTCTCCTTTTTACGGAAGATACGGTCAAACAGACTTTCGATTGCCGACTGGAATCCGCAATATAGACCGATGGTGAGGACAAGGAAAACGGCAAAGAGAACATTGCCGGTAAATTCGTCAGTGCCGAAACGGGCTATGGCGGCATGACGACCAAGTAATGCCATGATGCCGCATCCGGCAATCACGGCACTCCAGATAAAAATTTTGTCCCGGGTAGGGGGAGCGAGGCTCCTCAAGCGCTGGGGCGTTTCCTTCATAAATAAACAGTGGGTTAAATATTCACGTCTTTATTGACAATTTAACCCACTGAATTGTTCGCTGAATGTTTTCTATTTCCTACTGATCTTCCTCATTCTATTCCATGACGGAAGTCCGCGTACAAGATGAATGATTGCGGTGATGCCCATTGCCATGCCAAACCAGTAATGCCACAATCCCAGATGCGGGATCTTGACTGGCGAAAGCAACTTGACCGTACCTGTAAGCAGCGTGGCTATGAACAGGATAACCAGAAGCCAGGTGTCGGTATAGAACCATCTGAATTTCTTCTTAAGGGCGTTCAGCATTTTTTGGAACTGTGCCCAGTGGATAAACAGAAGTACCGTCATGGCATATCCGAATATCCAGTGAACAGCTTTTAATACACCACGCGGCTGGAAAATTATTCCGTGACTTTTAAGATGTAGTATAATGCCGATAACCACTGTGACAGCAAAGGTAATCACCAATGCAATGCCGATGTTTGCTTTTGATTTCATATTCAAGGATATAACAAATTTATGACTTGTAATTGGCCATTTAACCCACTGAATTGTTTGCTCTGGTAAGGTCGCAATTAATCGTGTTGAATGCGGAGATATTCCGCTATATCAATTTTTGCCTGGGCTATATCAGGATTTGAGAGTAAAGGAATCAATTTATCAACCTCTTCAATGGGACGGTTCCACCATTGTAGACGCTCCAGCAGGTCTATCATTTCATCGTCAAATCTGCGGTGTATGACTTTTGCCGGATTGCCCACGGCTATCGAATACTGGGGAATGTCGGAGGCAACCGTGGCATTTGTGCCGATTATGGCTCCGTCGCCAATATGCACGCCGGGCATGATTGTCACATTTTGCCCGATCCACACATCATTGCCGATAACTGTGTCACCTTTGAGCGGCAATTCATCCATTACCGGAGCAATCGCACCTCCCCAATCTCCTCCCATTATGTAGAAAGGATAGGTGGTGGCGCAATCCATCCGATGATTGGCACCGTTCATAATAAAAGTAACTCCCTTAGCAATGGCGCAAAAGTTACCGATTATCAGCTTATCACCGATGAACTCATAGAAATGTGTAACGTGTTCCTCAAATCTGTCGGCTCCGTCTATATCATCGTAATATGTATAATCTCCGATAATGATTCTCGGATTCTTCACCACATTTTTTATGTAGCAAATGCTCGGAATCGCAGGATTTGGAAATGCTTTGTCTTTGTCAGGATATATTTTCATGATTATAGAAATCTTTGCGAATAAGGATGTATTATGGTGTATTATATAGAGAGCTTCAAATTCGGCATAATGGCATCTATCATGGGCTGGGGAACTTCACATTCCCTTGCCAAGAGAGGCCAGCGTGAAGACACTTCGGCAATACGGTCAATTATTTCAGTAGCTTCCTTTATATTGTTGTGTCTCGCAAATTCCAAAAGGTCCTGGCGGGTGATGTCGTCAAACTTTCCGTTTATTGACATCTGGTGCTGTGCTGTCCATCCACCCTTCGGATTATAGGCAAATCCCATGTCGTATGCCGGCGAAAGAGTCCATTTCCCTTGTCTGTCCATAAGGAAGGATATGTTTTTTGTGTGGTCATCCTGATTGCGGATTACAACATTGAATACCATGCGACGATACATTTCCTGCGCCTGTGAGTATGGCAGTCTCAATGCTCTCATCACGTTGAACGCCTGCTCGTAAGAGTATGAACGGGGATTACGATAATCATAATGCGCTATACCACAGAGTGTCTGCATATGAATTTTCTCACCATTCTGACGGTCAAAACGCTTGGTGAGAAAATGGGCGCGTCCATTCTCTTCTATCAGACTGCAATCCGACATTTCTATGCCGCATTCCTTTACAAGCCGATAGAAAGAGTATTCCAGTCGGCCGAAATTCTGAGTTTCCCTGAATCCGGCTTCAGCGGTTACACCGTCGAGTTTTATCAGATAATAGTCAAAGCCTTCCGGGGCTTCAATCTGTCCTGAACGAACTTCCCCGGTCGATGGATTGTAGGCTATGATGGCTTTCGCCCTCTGTCCTCCGGCAGAGGTACCAAGTCGCACTATCTCGGCTATTGCCGCCTTCTTGTCCTCTTCAAGATTAGCTCCAAATTCTTCCTTTTCCGACAGTGCTTCGCTTGCCACTTCAACAAGGGAATCAAGTTCTATTCTGACATCGGGACCATAGGGCGCATCCATGGCCGGTTCAAACTCCAACGCTCCCATACAGCGTTTTCCAAGAAAACATAACGTCTCTACAGCGTTCCCGCTGCTACGCCCGGTCAGCGCAAGCCAGCGGTCGAACAATGCTCGTCCGTAAGTATCGGGCAATGAATCGGCAAGCATACCGGGAAGCCCTTTGAACGTCTCACGACCTATCTCGGAGAATGAATATATCCTTCCCTGACGCACAGGCATTAGAATCGGCGAGGGTTCAAGACCTTTGCCTATGAAGCTTTCGGCATACTCGAACTTTGCCAGCTGGCGGTTGTTGTCCCATCGGAATGTCCCGACGGGTTGACCATATAAGTTAACTCTTGCTATATCTACCATTCTGATTCCTGGGTATTAGGTTGTGTGTTGGTCTTGTTGTTACCACTTGCGCGTTTGCGCTGCTTCTTCTTGCTTGCTTCGACAAACTCGAAATATTCATTGGGACTCATCTCATCTTCCTTAATGAGTGACGAGAACACATCCAGCTCGCCAAGTATGCGAAGCACGCGCATCAGGGAATCGAAATAGCTTATATCGCCTTTCTCGATTCTCTTTAGTGTCGTCAATGAGACTTGCGCCTGTTCTGCGAGTGATGTCTGAGTGAAGTTCTGTCGGAGTCGCAGATGCCTTATTTTTTGTCCCAGCCGACGGCGGATTTCACTGTCAGGTAACATGTATATATTCTCTTCCATAGTCGTACTTGCGTCTATTAGGTTGCAAATATAGTAATAATAGCTCAAACTACGACTATTTTGTGCGATTTTTTTTGAGCCAGTCTGAAGATTATTGTCTATTTACAGGATGGTCAAAGATACCTTTCTGCCGAGACCCTCAAAGATTCGGAATAGGGTGCTGAGTTGGACATCGGCTTTGCCGTTTTCCAGACGGGAGATATAGGTTTTCTTCGTACCGATACGCTCAGCGAGCTGCTGTTGGGTCAGTCCGGCTTTGAGTCGTTCTTCTTTGAGCGTCTCTGCCAGACAGAACGCCGCCGCATCAGCGTCGAACTGTTCCCGCTTCGGGGTGCCGGGTTTGCCATATTCTGCATCAAGGAGCTCGTCGAAAGTTGAGCAATGCATTATCTTGTCATCGTGATTAGAGGTATTGCTTTCCATCACACTATATGGTTAAAAGTTTGACACCGAGAGCATCTGAAATCTTTGCTATCGTTCTCAGTGTGAAATTATGAGTGCCTCCAAGCCATCGAGAGACTTCTGCTTCGGTCTTGCCCATCTTTTTTGCCAACTGCTTCTGACTGATATTCTTTTCCCGAAGAATCATGTCAATCTTATCGGCAAGGGCAAACGACATATCAAGTTCCATCTTGACATCGTTCTGAACGGTGGCAAGACATTCATCGAATAGTTGGGCTGTAGTTTTCATAACTCAAATGTTTTATCGGTTATTCCATTCAGGACTGTTTCTTCGACAATGATGGATCCTTCTTTCTCAGTTGCTTTTAATAGCGCATCAAATTTCTGAAGATCCATGACATAACCATTGAGTTCCTGATTCTCATTGTATGTCTTTGTTTGCTTAATACCTCCATTGCCAAGAATCAATATTTTATCCGAAATTCTCAGGCAATATAATCTCAGTTTGCCTGAGTCAATCGGGAGTGCGCATACTCTGTCTGCATATTTCCCCTCGGGACGGAAATATCGTTCCTGCACTCCATTTTCCAGAATTTTTTGCAGGGCATACAGAATCAGCTGATAGTCACGCTGGAGTTTGCCATTGTCCTTGAAGCGGTTAAGGAATTTTGCGAACTCCGACATATCACCATCCTCAAAGATGATGGTGTAGAGGCTTGCCGATTCGGAAGACCTCACAGGCTCTATTTTTACTTTCTTACTCATAATTCGTCTACAAAGATATAACAAAATTTCGAGATTATTAGCTTATATGCTAATTATTTTATTTCAGGATAATTGAATTTTAGCGGCATCGCGTAGCTTTCTGCGTAAACAGGTTATGATGATTCAACACAAATCGGTGTTTTTGGGGTGATTCGCTTTTAATATTTGGGATATTCACTTGGAAGTTATTTCAGAGAGATGGAATTGGCTGCATCTCGCTTCTTCTGGCTGATGACCTCTGCGTAGATCTGAGTCGTGGCCACGTTTTTATGCGTGAGCATCTTGCTGACAGTGTATATGTCGGTGCCGTTGGCAATCAGAAGGGTAGCGTAGGTGTGACGCAGACCATGGAAGGTGATTTTCTTCTTTATGCCTGCATCTTTGAGCCATTTCTTGAATGGCTCGCGTGTATGGGCTCGGCTCAATCCCTTGAATACCATGCCATGTCCCGGTTCGCCACAGTACGACAACGCTTCATCGCTTAGCGGCAATGTCGCCTGTGTCTTTGTCTTCTGGGTCCGGATGCGCATACAGTAGCCGCCGTCGGGAGACACTTCGATATTCTCCCAACGGAGTTGCAGAATATCGCTGATGCGGAGTCCGGTCATGCAGGCGAACAACGATGCTCGTTTCAGCACATCCACTTTGCATGGCGTGGCGGCAAGGCGTTTCACCTCCTCGATTTCGAGATAGTTGATTTTCGGCTCCTCCCATTCGATAGGGTCGAGGTAGTCATTGACATTCTCTTTCAGCCAGCCTTCCTTATAAGCGATTTTCAGCAAGGCGCGGAACGTTGACCAGTATCCGGCGGCAGAGTTGCGGGAGATTATATTGCCAGTCTGTTTCACCCGGATTTTGAGAATGTATGTGCGGAAGTCGTTGCACAGACCGATGGTCACGTCTTTCATCAGACATCTGCCATTGCAGAAGTCCTTGAAGTGCTTATACACGATTTCCCATTTCTGATATTTCTCCTTGGTCTTTGCCTCGAAGTATGCCAGAAAGTCGGCGTGTTTCTTTGTGCGGTCGAGAAAACCGAACTCCTCGTTGATAATCGCCAACTCGCGGGTGGCACGGATGCCTCGGGCTTTGAGCATGATTTCTTCGTTGTAATCAAGCTCGAATTTATCTTTCGGATTGCCGATGAGATATAGGCCGAGGAACTCCCGGCGCGACATCTTTTTGATGTGCGGGTTCCAGATGGGAGGGTAGTAGTCGAGGTAGAGCGACAGTTTGCCGCTGCGCAGTTTTTCCTGACGGAGGGTTACTTTGGTGATGGTTGCTGATTCCATATTATACTGTTTTTTAAGATTTATAATGTGCAAAGGTAGAAGGTGGTTACATGGTGAAGAAAATCACCGGATTATAACCGAATCTCGGGGTTGAATAACTCCGCTAACTCCTTGGTGTTCAGCTTTACATACTTGCCACAACGGAGCTTGGTTATCTTGTATGTCTTGACATAGTGATAGAGCTGGTCGCGCGTCAGAGAGTATTTTTCCATGGCATCAGCCACCGAAATAAATTCGACATCCTCGGCTGACTTGGCACCTTTCGCTACATCGAAGTGATATTTGGAGTAATATACCTTCGGGCCCTCCTTGCGCTTCGGTATGCCAATTTTCGATACCAGCGAATAGATTGCCGAGAGGGTCATGCCATACTTTTCCTGTATGTCCTCTACTGAATACCATTCCGTAATTTCAGGGTTCTCCTTTCTCGCCGAGAAAAGCCGGTCGATATGGCTCTTGCTGAAATAAGCTTTGCCGCGAAGAATAGTCTTCGGTACATTATTCTCAGCAACAACCTTGTAAATCCATGAATCCTTCACTCCGAATTTCTCACGAATCTCGGCACGGGTGTAAAACTCGGATATTGTTTTCTGTTCGTTGGTCTCCCTTTTTGTATAGGGAGAACCATCAAGCATTGCATCTATACTTGTCCGTTTTATCAAAGTTAGACGTGTGCTAAGTTTCGACGCTGTTAATGAACCTCGGTGTATCAGTTTGTATACACCTTGTCTTGTCATACCCAGAATCTGGCCCGCTTCTGCTACGGTCAGATAATCTTTTTCTTTCAGTTCAGAATTCTTAGGAGAGGGCATAGCCTTAGCCATCTGTATCTTTTGCTGCCGTAGTCTTTCCTTGTAAGCGTGTTCTGAACATCGCTTTGAGCAAAAGCGTGTGACCGTTGTTTGAGCGGTGAATTGTTTTCCGCACCACTCACAAGTTTTCTCAATTCTAATGTTGCTACTCATTTCATTTGTGGAGTTTTCTCCGGTGTTTTGTAAATGTTCGTAAACCATTGACAACTATTGTCAACTTTCTCCACCACCTTGCTGACGCTTGGGGTGAAATGAGTCGCTGTCGTACAAAATCCGTACAAATTAGTGCATAAAAACGCCTGACACTGACAGTTATCAGCATCAGGCGTTCTTGTAAGAATTAAGTTTTATCGGTCAGTATCAGTCAGTTGTTATCAATACAAAGCGTTGATAATCAATCGATTACTTGCCGATGCAGAAGCGGGAGAAGATGGTGGTGAGGATGTCGGAAGGGGTTATCTCGCCGGTTATTTCGCCGAGGTGATGGATGGCCTGGCGGAGATCCTGGGCGATGAGGTCGGGTGGGAGGGTGTTGTCCAGTCCGTCGATCACACGCAGTATGTTTTCGTCGGCTTGCGTCAGGGCCTGATAGTGGCGGTGGTTTGTCACTATTATGTCGCTTTCGGAAATTTCCGGCATATCGGCTGCTTCCATTATGGCTTCGCGCAGGGCTGCGAGGGTGGCAGGATTTTGTGAGGTGTGCTGTATGATGGCAGAGTGCGGGCATAACTCCCGGATCAGGTCTATACTATCTTCATCCGGTTCTTTCAGATCTATTTTGTTTATTACGGCTATAACGGGTGTGTCGGCGGTCAGATGTGGCAATAGCGTTTCCCACGATTCAATTATCGACTCGCGTCCGGAGGTAGCGTCCGTGATCCATATCACTATTGCGGCTTTTGATATTTTATCTTTCGCCCTGGCTATGCCTATGCGTTCAACAGTGTCGGCGGTTTCGCGCAGCCCGGCGGTATCTATGATGCGGAACAGTGTGCCGTTGATTGTGAGGGTGTCTTCAATGGTGTCGCGCGTGGTTCCGTGTATATCGCTGATTATGGCTTTCTCTTCGTTGAGCAGCAGATTCAGGATAGTGGATTTACCTACGTTTGTAAGACCGGCCAACGCAACAGGTATACCGTTTTTCAGAGCATTGCCGGTGGCAAATGATTCGGCAAGCGAGCTTACAGTTTCATGCAATGATACCGATAATTCCCGAAGGTGTATGCGTGATGCAAATTCCAGATCCTCTTCGCTGAAATCAAGTTCAAGCTCAAGCAGCGAGGCGAGATCTATCAGTTGGCCGCGTATATTGCCGAGAGCCTGCGACAGATGGCCGCGCATCTGCGAAATTGCCATGCGGTGGGCCGCTTTTGACGAAGCGTTTATCAGATCGGCTACGGCTTCGGCCTCGGCCAGATCGAGTTTGCCCGAACTATAGGCGCGGCGTGTAAATTCGCCTCTGCCGGCGAGCCGCGCGCCTGCCTGTGTGAGGACTTCTATAAGTTGGCGCTGGATCCATACCGAACCGTGCACCGACAGTTCCACGGTGTCCTGTCCTGTGAATGATTTAGGTCCACGAAACACAGTTGCCACCGGACGGTCTATCACATTGTTGTCCGCATCAACCACTGTGCCTACGGCACATGTGTGGCTCTCCATATCTGAAAGCCTTCGGCCGCGCCATATCCTCTCCACAATGGTGAAGGCGTTGGGGCCGCTTACTCGTATGACGGCTATGCCACCTGTGCCCGGCGCGGTGGAGATAGCACAGATAGTATCATCTGTTGAAAATTCGTAATCAGTCATTATCAGGGAATTATACTCCAACGATGGAAATTTGCCGTGGATTCCACCTGTGTTTCTATGTCATCAGGCAGAGCTGAAAAGAAATCATATCCGGTTATGGCCTCTACCTCGTCAATGCTCATGGCACAGGCCTGCATGCCACCTTTCACTTTATGGTTGGGCATTATGAAACCTATCCCTCTGGGCGGATCGGTGAATGGCGACAGCACAACCTTGAAGAATGCTTCCGGCACAGCCACCCCGGTGGTGCCTATATGGGCTATTACCGATGGGGACGGCACAGGGCCGCAAACTATCACCACCACGCTGTCGGCTTTGGCTCTCTGACGGCATTTGCTCTCCAATTTGTTCCATGCACCTGTGTTGAGTTGCTTGGCCTGCGGACAGATGTTGGCCATCGAAAATGAGTGGCGCATAGCCTCATCGTTCCATTTCATATCTCCCGCAGGTGCCATGTGGCCGCGGTCATAGCCGGAATATTTATAGTCATCAGGGCTAGCGCAACCTTTCACTGCGTCATCCTCCCAGAATTTGTTGTAACGAGGCTCGTCACCTTGAGCCTCCTCTCCGGTAAGCTCCCATACGGCCCAGTTGGGTATGTGCAGCTCGGAGTTGAATGACACGCGATAGCCCTCATATTCCACAATCTGCGACGGAACAGTGTCGCTCATGACCACATAGGTCAGATCCGATTCAGAATCAATGTGCACTCTCTGATTAGGTACGGCACACGAGCCCGCCGACTGGATAAGAAAGAAAGCGGCGATAGCGTAAATCAGCGGCCTCATGGCTTGAACTCGTTGATTATACGCGCTATATCGGAAGCATCCTTAACGCTTGTGGCCGGTGATATCGGTAGTGAAAGCACTTCCTCGGCAAGCATTTCGGCAACAGGAAGTTTCAAGCCGCCAAGCGTTTCGCTGAAACATGGCTGCCGGTGAGGCGGGGTGGGATAGTGGATATCCGTTGCCACTCCGCGTGATGCAAGAAATCTTTGCATGGCGTCACGATGCTGCGGGATCCGGATCACATACTGATGCCATACGCAGTCAGTGACATGTGCTGTCATAAGGGGCTTTATCACCAACGGATTGTCGATGGTGTTGTCGTATGCCACCGCACGGGCGAAACGTGCTGCATTCTCATCGTCAGTGTGCTCTATCTTCACGTTCAGCACTGCTGCCTGCACCGGATCCATCCTGCAATTGAAGCCGGCATATACGTTGTGGTAGCGGCGGTAGGAACCGTAATTTGCCAACGCCCGCACAGTGTCGGCAATCTCTTTGTCGTGGGTGGCTACCGCACCTGCATCGCCGAGCGCCCCTATGTTTTTTGTGGGATAGAAACTGAATCCGGCGGCATGTCCCAAACCTCCGGCCACGTATGTGCCGAACAATCCTTCCGCAGGCGATTTGGCACCTATGGCCTGAGCATTGTCCTCCACTACTATGAGATTGTGGCGCTGTATGATCTCGGCAAGCTCCCGGCTCCAGCACACCCGGCCGTAAAGGTGCACAGGCATTATTGCTTTGGTGCGTGGGGTCACGTGGCTTTCCACTCCTTCCGCATCAATGTTGTGTGTGATTGGATTCGGGTCCACAGGTACGGGGCGAAGCCCTGCATCTGCAATGGCGAGCACAGACGCCACATAGGTGTTTGCCGGCACTATCACTTCGTCACCTTCACTCAACTGTCCCATGACCACGTAGGCTCGCAATATCAGTCGTAGGGCATCAAGGCCGTTGCTTACGGCCACAACGTGTGGCACTCGTGTAAGTTTTGCTATTGTTGCTTCTACTTGTTCCACTTCCGGGCCACCGACATAACGGCCGCTTTCCACCACGCGGTTTATTGCACTCTTTATATCATTAATATAAGGTGCGTTCACTTTGTCTAATTCAAGGAATGGATATGTTATATTCGCTTGCATTCGGTAAGTTCTAAAAAGCGGTTATAGTCACGCACATAATCTGCTTCATCGAATAAAGTAGGACATAGGGCAAGACAAACCGAACCTGATGAAAAATTGTCGAGCGTACGCCATATCCCCGCAGGTATGTATAATCCCATGTCGGGTGAGTTGAGCGTAAATCTGAATTTAGATGTTCCGTCATCAACTGTAACATCGAATGCGCCTGACACAGCCACGATAAATTCCTCCATTTCATAATGTGAGTGGCCTCCGCGCTCGGAATGAGCAGGGACATCATATATATAAAACACTCGTTTTACCTCAAACGGTATTCCATTTGAAGCATTGTCCGCAACGCATAGTGAACCGTTATGATGGCTGTGTCGCTCCACGGCAATCATACGGCATTGGCTTATATTAGAGTCAGAATGGGCCGAGGTCATCACACAAGATGTTTAAACGATTCATAGCTGCGGATATAATCCGCTTCATCATAGGGTGTCGATGCGAGAAACAGGGCCACAGAGTTGGTGGCAAAACCATCGATCCCGCGCCATGTCATAGGGGGTACATACAATCCGAGATCAGGGCGGAAGAGCCGTATCGTTTCCTTTGTTCCGGTGCCACGGTCAAGAGTGACATCGAAACTTCCGGATAAGCATATTATTATCTCCGCTCCGGTATGGAATGCGTGACCATCGCGCCACCTGCCGCCGGGCACATCATAGAGCCAATAAACACGGGCTATGTCGAATGGCAATGCTGCGCTGTTCTGAATAAACGACAGGTTACCGCGAGGGTCACAGATTTTGGCTATATCGATAATGCACGGTTCACTCCAGCGGGGTGCGTGCGAGCTCGTCAAGGTATTGTCCATATTCATTATTCAGCATAGGCCGGGCGAGCTCTGCGAGTTGGGCGGCTGTGATCCACCCTTTGCGATAAGCTATTTCCTCTAAGGCCGCAACTTTGAAGCCCTGGCATTTCTCTATTGTCTCGATGAAATTCGAGGCCTCCATAAACGAGTCGGTGGTACCCGTGTCAAGCCATGCGAATCCGCGTCCGAAACGCTGCACACACAGATGGCCGCGCTCCATGAAATCATAGTTCACGGATGTGATCTCCAGTTCGCCGCGGGCCGACGGTTTTATGCCTTTGGCCACTTTCACCACTTCGTTGGGATAGAAATAGAGACCCACCACAGCGTCGTCGCTCTCAGGGTTTTCCGGCTTCTCCACTATGTTTATGGCCCGGCCGTTGTCATCCACTGTCACCACTCCGTAGCGTTGCGGGTCGCGTACCTTATAGGCGAATATAGTTGCATCGCCCGAAGCTGCGGTCTGAGCGGCCTTTTTCAGCATACCGGTGAATCCCTGGCCGTAAAATATGTTGTCGCCGAGCACGAGGCACACATCATCGTCGCCGATGAATTCTTCACCGATCAGAAATGCCTGAGCCAATCCCTGTGGAAGCGGCTGCTCGGCATAGCTGAACTTCACGCCCATTTCCTCGCCTGACCCTAAGAGTCTTTTGAATCCGGGCAGATCGTGAGGGGTGGAGATTATGAGAATCTCGCGTATCCCGGCCAGCATGAGCACCGATACGGGATAGTACACCATCGGCTTGTCGTAGATGGGAAGCAGCTGTTTGGATATGCCACGAGTAATGGGGTAGAGGCGTGTGCCGGAAACTCCGG
>OGXX01003616.1_pt1 | contig 12665 bp, 7 predicted proteins | sample 1576301 | NCBI WGS metagenome assembly OGXX01 (sample SAMEA3541469, study PRJEB24748) | human gut metagenome | biome: human gut; feature: human-associated habitat; material: faeces | place: China | collected 2012
CGTAGGGCTGCTCGTAATTGAGCAGATAGCCGGAGTAAGCGGCCAGCGGGCTGTTGGCGCTGGACAGGTGCGGCAGACCCGCAGCATCCACACCGTCAAAAATCATAGCGTAGGTAGACATCACCAGATAATCCTCGGACACATAGTCCTTGATCAGTTCTGCGCCGTCAAACATGGCAAAGCCATCGCCCAGATTGCGCAGGGTGTAGTTCATGCCGGCCAGCGCGTAGGTAGCGCCCGGGTCCAGCGGCAGATAGCTGCCGGAAGCCTTATCGTAGATCTTCACGTTCTGCACGCGCGGAGTGCCGGTGGCGCTGCCGATCCAGACATTCTTCTCGTCGGTCTGCACGGTGTTGGGGATATCGGTGTGGATCTCGTAGGTAGCACCAGCCACCTGCAGGAAGCCGCCGTTCTCCTTGCCGCCCTCGCCTGCAAAGCGGGCTGCAAACTCCAATGCGTCCTGGATCTGCTTGCCGGTGACCGACATCAGGCAGGCCACGTTGCCAAAGGGACTGACCTGCTTGCAGGTCTTGAAGGTCCAGTCACCTGCAGGCACGTCGGCGCGGATGCCGCCGCCGTTCATGATGGCCACGTCACAGTGCAGCTTTTCCACCTCGTTGAAGTAGGCGTAGATGCCGTCGGCCACAAAGTCGCCGAGGTTGGTCTCGGCAGAGCGGATGCGGCGCTTGCCGGTGGCGGGGTCGGAAACATAGAAATCGCTGTCGCCCACAGCGATCTTCTCGCCCAACATATCGTCCACGGTGTTCACCCAGCTGGTCTGCATGGCGGCAATACCTGCATCCATGCCCTCGTGGGTGGGGATGAGCTTGGTGGTGATGGTGCCGTCCGCAGCGATGGTCATCTCGCCAACGTTGGCAAAGTAAGAGCCGGTCTGGGTCAGGGTAACCGCCTTGCCGGAGGCATCCTGCACCTGCTTGTTCTCCATTACGGTATGGGAGTGACCATCGATAAAGGCGTCAAAGCCGCTGGTGTGGGCAATGACTTCCTCACTGGTCCACGGAGAGGAAGAGGGGTCTACGCCCAGATGGCCCAGACCGATGACCACGTCTGCCAGAAGCTTTGCCTTATCAATGGCCTTCTGCACGGCGTCATAGAGCTTTTTGCCGTCCTCGCCGCCCTGAATGTCATAGATGTACTTGCGCTGTGCCTTGTCCATAAAGTAGGCAGGGGTGGACTTGGTAAAGGTCTCGGGGGTGGTCACACCCACAAAGGCAATGCGTCTGCCGCCGCGCACGAACACCTTGACGGAGGGCAGCACACGCAGGCCGGTGCGCAGGTCTACCCAGTTGCAGGACAGGTACGGGAAGTCCGCTTCCTTCATGATGGCCTTGGCGCGGTCCATGCCGTAGTCAAACTCGTGGTTGCCGGGGGTGGCGACATCGTAACCGGCAGCGTTCATCAGCTTGATGATGGAAGCGCCCTCGTCCATAGAGCCGTAGGCAGTGCCCTGCACATGGTCGCCTGCGTCCACCAGCAGCACATCCTTGCCGGCGTTCTGGTAGCTCTGCTTCAGGTCGGCAATGGCGGCGTAGGTCAGCTTGGGGCTCTGCTTGTCGATGTAAGTATGGACATCGTTGGTGTACAGGATGGTGACGTCAGACTTATCACCAAGCCAGCAGGCCGATGCGGCGGGCGCACCGATGGCCATGGATGCAGCGGCAGCGGTCACACCAGCAGCCTTTAAAAAGCTGCGACGGGAAATAAGTTGTTTCACAGGAAAACGACCTCCTTTTATTTTTGGCGTATCGCATTTGGGGCAGGCTCTTCCCTCCTGCCCTTTCAATAGCTCTAGCATAGCACAGAACGCCGCCGCAAACAAGCCAAAATCATTCTTTTGGCACAAATAATTTTCACGTTCTGCTTTATTTTGACACACATTGTACCATTTTTACACAAAAAAAGACCTCCCCGTGCCCTGTCGCAGAGCAGCGGAGAGGTCCTTTTCAGGGGGGATTCAGACCCGTTGCCGGGTCTATCGGAGGAGAGGAAATATCAGATGGCGTTATACTCCTTGAGGAACTTCTCAAGGTCGGTACCCTCGATCTTCTTCAAAGCTTCCTTCAAAGCCAGACGCGGGATCAGCGGCAGATCCATGTCGGTGATCTTTTTGCCGTCGCGCAGCTTCACGGTGGCATCGATCAGGGCGCGCACATCGTAGGTGCTGCCCCAGACCTCGGGCACGCCGCGGTCGATGTTCAGCAGGGTGTACACGGCCTCCATACCGGTGCGCATGGAGTACTCGGTGGTAAAGATGGTATCGCGGGCGGTCTCGGCAAACTGACCAAGGAAGGCAAAGTTCACAGCACCCTCGGGCACAACATCGGGACGGTCGCCCATGGCACGGGGCATGAAGAAAGCATCGATATAGGGCATCATCACAGGCACGGTGTTGGCGCTGTGCTCTGCCAGTTCAGCGATCTGATCCTCGGGCACGCCGATGTGGTACAGCCACTCCATGCAGATCTCGCGGCCGGTGCAGTCACGCATGGGCTTCTTGACGTAATCGCCGGGCTTATCGCTGAACAGGCCGTACACCCAGACGCACAGCTGGTTCTTGGGCTGATCCTTGAACTGCTGCTGACGGTTCAGCGTCCAGCTGAGCAGCCAGCTGGAGTCCTTGACGGTGACGATGCCGCCGGTGACGGTGTGGCCGCTGAAGGGGTCGCGCTTGCAGATCTTGCGGATATACTGGGGGATCTTGTCGTCCAGTGTGGTGATGGTAGCGCTTTCCCAGTTGCTCAGCTCCGGCTCGGAGCAGAACTTTTCCGGGTGACCGAAGGAGGGATCCTGTGCGGCGATCTTCTTCCACAGATCCCAGCCGTTGCCCGGCTTGATGGTGGGGTCGAAACCGGCTGCCTTGTCCTGTGCGCCGATGGTGCAGCTCTCGACGCAGCCGCCGTTGGTGATGAAGAGCAGGTCGTTCTCGGTCAGCGGCAGCACCTTTTCCTCGCCCTTGTGCTCCACCGTGATGGAGCTGGCCTGCTTTTTGCCGCCCTCGATCCGGAAGCGGACGTCGGTGACCTTGGTCTCATACCGGAACTCCACGCCGTGGTCCTTCAGGTAGGTGACCATGGGCAGGATGATGGACTCATACTGGTTGTAGCGGGTAAAGCGCAGGGCGGTGAAGTCGGGCAGACCGCCGATGTGGTGGATATAGCGCTTGAGGTAGAGCTTCATCTCCAGTGCGCTGTGCCAGTTCTCGAACGCGAACATGGTGCGCCAGTACATCCAGAAGTTGGAGCCGAAGACCTCCTCGTCGAAGATGTCGGTGATCTTCTTGTCCTGCAGCTGCTCGTCCGGGGTAAAGAAGAGCTTCATGATCTCCATCGCGCCCCGGTCGGAGATGCCGAACTTGCCGTCGGTGTGGGCATCCTGGCCGCGCTTTTCGGTGGCACGGCAGAGGGACTTGTTGGGGTCTTCCTTGTTCAGCCAGTAATACTCATCCAGAACGCTGGCCCCCTCCGTTTCCAGAGACGGGATGGAGCGCAGCAGATCCCACATGACCTCAAAGTGGTTGTCCATCTCGCGGCCGCCGCGCATCACATAGCCGATGTCGTACTTGTAGCCGTCGCAGGCACCGCCGGGCAGCGGATCCTTCTCGATCACATGGATGTGGTCGCCCTGCATCTGGCCGTCGCGGACCAGATAGCAGGCAGCGGTCAGTGCCGCCAGACCCGAACCGATGATATAGGCCGATTTATTGTCAACGCCTTCCGGCTTTTTGGGGTGTGCAAACGCTTCGTAGTTGCCACTGGAATAATACATAACGCAGACCTCCTGAAGTTTTGGTTCTTTCCGGGCGGCTTCCGCTCGCCCTTTCGTTGTGCTTAGTATATCCCATCCCCTGTGACAGAACAACATACAAAAGATGACCAGTGTATAAACTTTATGCAAAACCCAACCTTTGTCGGAAATATGGCGAAAGTGTGAAGCGCAAAAAAGCTCCCGCCTTCCTGACAGAAGACGGGAGCGGATGAAATCCATTCGGGTTACTGTTTTGCCTCCGGGGCGACCTCAAAATCGATCTTGCCGAGGTTGACGTCGGCGCGGACGATGGTGATCATCATGCTGTCGCCCAGGTTCCAGTTCTTGCCGGAGACCGGGTCGGACAGGCGGATGCCCTCGGTGAGCATGGTGCCGGTGGGGGTCAGGCTGGAAGCGGGCACGAAGCCCTCCACGCCGTTCTCCAGTTCGATGAACAGGCCGCGCTGGGTCACGCCGGAGATGATGCCCTCGTAGCACTCGCCCAAATGGCGGCGGGCATACTCGGCCTTGTAGCAGTCCTCGGCCTTGCGCTCGATCTGCATGGCAATCACCTCGCGCTCGCTGGCCTGCTTGCTGACATCCTCGGCAAACTCGCTGTAGCGCAGGATCATGGTGTCCTTATCGGTGCCCTTGAGCTGGGCGGTCATGATGCGGTGGATGGCCAGGTCCGGGTAGCGGCGGATGGGGCTGGTGAAGTGGGCATAATCCTGCAGAACCAGACCGTAGTGACCCTTGGGCTTTTCCTCATACACGGCCTTGGACATACAGCGCAGCATACCGGTGTTGATGATCTGCTCATAGGCAGTGCCGCGCACGCCCTCCAGAATAGCGCTCAACTCCTTGGGGGTGGGCACGTCCTTGGCAAAGTGGTCGTTGACGCCGCAGGCCTGCAGCAGACCGTGCAGACGCTCCAGCTTTTCGGCGTTGGGCTCCTCATGCACGCGGTACACAAAGGGGATCTGCTTCACCCGGGCAAAGTGGGCGGCGCACTGGTTTGCCAGCAGCATGAACTCCTCGATCATGGCTTCGCTCTCGCCGGAGGTGCGCTTTTTTACATCGATGCAGTGGCCGTCCTCATCGAGGATCAGCTTTACCTCGCCGCTCTCGATATCCATGCAGCCGCGCTCCTTGCGCAGGCGGGCACGGTGGCCGTACAGCTCCTTCATGGCAGGCAGCTGTGCCAGTACCTCGTGATACTTGCCGGTCAGCTCGTCATCGGCGTTGCCGGCCAGCAGGGCGTTGATCTCGGAGTACACGCCCTTGACCCGGCTGCGGATGACGGACTTGACAAAGCGGTAATCGGTCAGGTTGCCGTCCTTATCCAGCCGCATCAGGCAGGAGAAAGCCAGCCGCAGCACGCCCTCGTTCAGGCTGCAGATGCCGTTGGACAGCTGCTTGGGCAGCATGGGCACCACCTGATCGGCGTAGTAGACGCTGGTAGCGCGGCTGAAGGCTTCGTTGTCCAGCTCGGTGCCGGGCTTGACGTAGTTGGAAACATCCGCGATATGCACGCCCAGCTCAAAGCCGCCGTCCGGGGTCTTGGTCAGGCTGATAGCATCGTCGATATCCTTGGTCTCGGCGCTGTCGATGGTAAAGATGGGCAGAGCGCGCAGATCCATGCGGCCCTCGCAGTCCGCAGCAGACACCTCGGCGTTGTCCAGCTTTTTGGCTTCGTCCCGCACCTTGTCCGGGAAGCGGCTGCGGATATCCTGCGCGTAGAGCAGTGCCTTTGCGCAGCGCTTGGCTTCGTCACAGCTGCCAAAGCGCATGGCCACGCCCACGCGGTGATCCTCCTGACGGTTGCCGCGCAGCAGGATCTCCACTGCCACCTTGTCGCCGTCCTTGGCGCTGCCTTCGCAGTCCCGCATGACCTGCATGGAGATAGCGGGGCAATCGTCCGGTACGAACTTCAGGCGGCCCTCCATGCGGTGCATGGTACCCACCAGCGCGTTCTTCTCTTCCAGAACAGCAAGGATCTCGCCCTCATCGCTGCCCTCTACCCGGGGGTGTGCAAACTTTTCCACCAGCACCTTGTCGCCGGGCATTGCGCCGCGGGTGAACCGGCCGGGGATAAAGATATCGCTGGTGCCGTCCTCCAGCATGACGAAGGCAAAATTCTTGCCCAGCTTTACCACCTTGCACAGCAGTGCCTTATCGGCACGGCCGCTGCGCACGGTGAAGAACACGCCCTGACGCTGGCAGATGACGGCCTCGTGCACCAGCTGGTCCACGGCCTCCATCACCTTGCGGTCTGCGCCGCGATCCCCGCCGAACTTATTCTTCAGATCCTTTACGGTGCACGGCTGATTCTGGATCGCGTGCTCAATTTTATCGCGCATTGCCATAAAATATTTTCTCCTTCACTTCCGTGGCCGTGCATCTCCTGCGGAGCACAGCCCTGCCTTGGGACGGGCGCTTTCCCCTGTCCCCTCTTTGCGGCAGCCCGCAGAACCGGCTGCCCGCACTTTTTTCTGCACAGAAAAACAGCCCCGTCCGTTCACGGGGCTGCAACGCCTTCTCAGCCTGCCAGACGGCCTGCGAACAGACAGGCCAGAATAGCGACCACAAAGAACACCACGCCTGCAATGCGGGTGACCTTGGCCAGCATCTGGTCTGCCGGGGTCAGACGTGCATTGTTGGCACCGCCCACGCTGCCGTTGATGGCACCGGACAGACCCTGACCGTGGGTGTGCTGCATGAGGGTGAGGAAAACGATGACCAGCGAAGCCACCAGCAGAATGGCACCGCCAACAATTTCGATAACAGACATGAATCGTAACGCTCCTTTTATTTGTAAATACGGAAATCCACGCAAAAACACAACTATATAGTAGCATAACAAAGCCAAAATTGCAAGCGGAATCCGCGCATTTATCCCGCCGCTTCCAGCGCGGCGCACACCTGTGCAAAAATGGCTGCACCGGAATACGCCGTATGCACCGCGCCGTCCTGCAGCACCACAATGGTGTAGCGGGGCTTTTCTGCCGGCCAGAACCCCGCAAACCACAGGTTGCAGCGCTCGGTGCCCTCCGGTGTGAACTGCCCGGTCTGAGCAGTGCCGGTCTTGCCGCCCGCCCCACCGGAAACCCCGGCGGCATCCTGCGCGGTGCCCTGCTGCACCACCTGCACTAACATAGTGCGCAAGAGCGCTGCGCTCTGCGCCGGGAGCACCCGCCGTCCCCGAGGGTGGCTAAGGGGCTCCACCGGCTGCCCGGTAGTCTCGTCCAGTGTAGCTTGCAACACATAGGGCGCGCGGTATACGCCGTCCGCTGCAATGGTGTTGAACAGCGCCGCAACCTGCATGGGTGTCGCCAGCAGACTGCCCTGCCCAAAGCTGAAATTGGCCAGCTGTCCGCTTTGCACCAGCTCCTGCGGGGCAGGCAACTGCCCGGCCTCGGCGGCAAGCCCTTCTGCCAGCGGCAGGCTCTGTCCAAAGCCGAACGCCTGGGCGGCGTCCAACAGTTTTTCCGCGCCCAGCTGCTGCCCCAGGCAGATAAAATAGCCGTTGCAGCTTTTTTCCAGCGCAGCGGCAAGGTCTACCTGCCCATGCGGCACCCCGCCCGCGCAGCGGAAGATCTGCCCATCCACCACCACCGCGCCGGTGCACTCGAAAACCGGCTGCAAGCCCGCTTCCAGTGCAGCCGCCGCCAGCACCGGCTTGAACACCGACCCCACCGCGTAGCTTTGCAGCGCCCGGTTCAAAAAGGGGCTGTTCGCCGCCTGCAAACTGTCGGCAAGGTGCTCCGGGTCGTAGCCCGGCACACTGACGCTGGCGCGCACCGCCGCCGTGGCGGTATCCAGCACCAGAATGCAGCCGCTTTGCATAGTGGTGGACGCCACCGCTTCCACTGCCCGCTGCACCGGACGGGAGATGGTCAGCTGCACCCCCAGTGCCCCGCTGTCGGCTTGCAAAAGCTTAGGTGTTTCTCCGGTGCGCAGCGTGCCCTGCGCCGTCACGGCGCAGACAAGACTGCTGTGCTCCCCTGTGCCGGAAAGCACGCCGTCCAGCGCCTTTTCCAGCCCGGCAGCGCCGTGACCTGTGCCATCCAGATAGCCCAGCAGATGCTGACACAACGGCACCGCCGCATACCGCCGGGCGGTGGGGTAACCGGTCAGTCCAAGGCGGGCGGGGTCGCAGTTCACCTCCAGCAAAAACGGCGCAGCGCGGCTGCGGCTGCGGTACAAAAGCGCCTGCCCGGCGGCGTCCGTGCAGGCATACAGCCGGTCGTAATTGCCCTGCCCGGGAAAACACACCACCTGCCAGCGCTCCTCTAACCCGGTGAGCAGCTGCCCCTGTGCATCGTAAAAGCTGCCCCGCCGGGCGGGCAGCTGCAGGGTGACCGTGCTCTGCGCCGCCGCCCGCGCGGCATAGGCGGGGTGCTGCGCCAGCAGATACAACCGGCACAGCACCACCATAAACCCCAGCAGCAAGGCGGCATACACCGCTAATACCCGTTTGCCGGACATCCCCGCGCCCCCTTTCCGTATGGTTAGGGTGGGCAGCAGGGGTGCAGGGTATACATAAAAAGAGGTGGAACCTCTCCGAAGAGAAATTCCACCTCTCTGGCGTATCTTATTAAGAAAGACTGGTACGGATTAGTACATGCCGCCCTTCCAAACCACATTTTTGGAGCCGGATCATGCGTATCCAGAAACGTAGACTTTTGTAGAATTATCAAGGTCACAAGCCGATTTTTCCAGATTCTCCGTTTTTGCATGATTCACGCATTTCTACGCAAATCTACGCCACTTACCGGGTGATTGGCGTAAGTTTTGGCGTAAGCAATTCCGCTTCATGCGTCGGAAATCACAGGTTGCCGGCGATCTGTTCAAAGGCTCTTTCAACCGATTCAAAGCTGCTGTGCGTGTAGACATCCAGCGTTACACTGGCATTGGAGTGTCCCATCAGGTATTGCAGGCTTTTTACATCCAGCCCGGCCTGCTGAACATTGGTGCAGAAGGTGTGTCGCAGCACATGAGGTGTAATGCGCGGAACAGGTTTGCTGTACGCCTTCTCAAACTTTCCCTGCACGCCACGCATATAGTTTTCCAAGTGCATTGCCACCTTCGGCATTCCGGACTTGTCCAGAAAGAGGAATCCGCTGCAACCATCCACCAGCGCTTCCACTTTCGTGGACGCTCTGGCTTTTACTACACGCCGCAACGCTGCACAAACGGTATCTGTCATGGGAACATTGCGGATACCGCTTTTTGTTTTCGGCGGTGTGACAAAGTAGGGCTTTTCAGCCGTCCGGCAAAGCTGCCGCCGGACATGGATACAGTGCCGTTCAAAGTCGATATCTGCTCGTGTCAGGCCGTACAACTCGCTTACACGCAAGCCGGTTCCCATAAGAATGACGATATCATCATAATAGTTGCCGCCATAGTCCTGAACGAATTGCAGATATTTCTCCTGCTGTTCCCTGGTCAGTGTATCACGCACATAAGCGTCCTTCGGCACAACATCCGACAGCTTGAACTTGAATGGATTCTTGCGGATGATGTCATCCTCCACCGCCATCTCAAACGCCGGTCTGACAACGCTTTGCAGGATTCCTATGGTGTTTTGCTTGAAACCGCTGTCATGCAGAAACACGAACCAGCCTTTCGCATCGGACAATTTTACCGTTTTGATGGCTTTTTGCCCGAAAGGGTCAGCATGAATCCGCTTGACCGCTGTGTTGTACGACCGAAGTGAATTGGGTTTCAACCCACGTTTCAGGTTCATATAGCGGTCAACCAGATCAGCCACCGTCATCTCTCCGGCGGCGTAGTCGATGCCGCCTGCCAGATCGCGCCACAGTTCTTCCTCTTTTTTCCGCAGCTCTGTCAGGGATTTAGCGTAAATACAACGCCGTTTCTTGTGGATATCGGTATAACGATAGTCGTAGGTGCCGTTTGCTCTCTGGCTTTCGCCATCCTTCAAAACACGACCCTTGCTATCTTTGCGCTTTTCAGACAATCTCAATTACTCCTTTCCAGCGAAAAGCGCATGTAGGGTTTGTATTAGTATACCATACCCCACACGCGCTTTCCACTTATTTTTATATCGAATAGGACGAATCCAAAAACCTTTCAAATGCTCTACGCTTAATAAGGCGTTTGTTCCCGTTCCACAGTACAAACGGGCAGTTATTCTCGTTTGTCATATCTCGCAGTTTGTTGATGCCGATTCCAAAGTAGGCAGCAGCTTCCTCAAGGTTAAGATTTGCTTTTTCCCATACAGGGACACTATTGACCGCCACGAGGATCACCTCACAGCTGCTCCTCGTCGAACAGATAGCCTTGAAATACCGTACCGTCTCCGGTAATGAAACGGCCTCGCGCATCCTTGGGTATCTGTTCGGCGGCGCTGGTGTTGTCGAGTATGATTTGCGAAAGTACGCTGTCCGCCCTGCCGCAAACACGGAAATCCATGTTGTTGCGTATCTGGCCGGGGATGATCGTTGCATCCGGTCTCTGCGTGGCAAGAATAAGGTGGATACCAAACGCCCGCCCCTGCCGCGCGATGGTGGACAGCCTGCTTTCAATTTGCGCCAGTAGCTTCTTCCGCTCGTTGTCGGCTCCGGTCTTGTCCAACATCTCCGCCACCTCGTCACAGGCGAATACAAGCCTCTGAATGGGTTGCTCTGCGGTTTCGTTGTAGGCGTCGATGTTTGGACAGCCCAGCGCCTTGAACGCGCTCTTGCGGTGTTCCAGTACCGCCGCGAGCTGGTCGAGGGTATCGCGCAAATCTTCCTCCGTGAAGCACATCCGGCATTTCTCATGCCAGACCTTGGGAAAGTCCACGCCGCCTTTGAAGTCGGCAATGTAGACCTCCGCGCCCTTGCGGAGCGCCTGCATAAGCAGCAGCTTGAGCAGTACGCTCTTGCCGCTGCCCGTGGAGCCGCCTAAGAGGATATGCGGAATGTGCGTGAGGTTGACCGTCACAGGGCCGGTGTAGCTCTCCCCCAACACCAGCACAAAGCTGTCCAGCGAAAGATAGCTGTCTTTCCATTTCAGCACTTCCGGTAAATCGTCACCGGCAGGAACAGCATACACCAGCACACGGCTCTTGCCCTTGGCGTAGGTCAGCTTGACGATAGTGATTCCCAGCGCCGTTTCGATGGCAAGGCGTTTCTTCTCCCACTCTTGGAGCGGGATGCTCTGATTGCGGAACTCCCACACCGTGACACGGGCATTATCCTTGTCGCGGCGCTTGCGGAGCAGGTCGGGCGGCATTCCCGCATGGTTTACCAACCCGATGCATTGGAGTTGGTCCTTCGCGGCCCGTCTGCCAAAGGGATAGAGCAGGAGCACCGGCAGCGTCGCAGCGCCCGCCAGCAGATAGGCGGTCAAGGCGTGTTCCATCGCGGCCTTGAGCAGCGGAGAGAGCAGAGGGATATTGCCCGCCAGCGTGCGCCACGCCGCTTGCTTGACGCAGACATACGCAGCACCCATGAGGTACAGCGCAGCCAGCACCAGCTTTACGAGAAACTCCGGCGTTCCGCTCAATTTCTGCCACAGGTTACGGAGTGTATTTCTTCTCTGAATTTGAAACTTTTCATTTTGTGTCACAGGGAAAGCCCCCTTTCTTGTGCTGGACGGTGGAGTCGTCCGGCAGATACTCAATGACATTCTGCACCCGCCGGAGGAACGCCCGCCATGTTTCCATCTGATACCGCTGAATATCCCGGTACTGTTCCTCTAAGGGGATATTGCTGGTGATATAGACTTTGGTATAGCAAGCGATTCTGTCGGTGTATCGTGCAGGAAGTGTCAGCGGATAAATGTCCAGATAGTTGAGCATGGCGCTGATGGGGATTTGCGAATGAAATTCCTCCAGCACCAGCACATCCTGACAATGATAGGCGTCGAAGCGAACGCCGTTCCTGCCACCGTAGTCGGTGATACGGCAAATGCTTTTCCTGTCATGCGTTTCGAAAATGCCCCGTGTTTTTCCCGTTCCGCTTGCGCCATAGAGATAGGTCACTTCCAACGCCCGATTCTCGGCGCTGTACTTTTCCTCCAAAATGGCTTGACGGAGGGTTTCAATCTCCCGAATACGGAAAGCGAGTTTAGGATTATCTTCGATGATTTCCATAACAGACTTTCCGGCCCGAAGGTCTTGAATGAGCTTGAACATTTCCGGGGCCTCTTCCTCCTTTTCAGCGGGGAGGTCTCCCCATTCCTCAAAGGTGCCGGGAACGGAGGTCTCCGCCTTGGCGGTATCAGCCCAGCGCCCCTCTTTGAGAATGTAGGCCCGGTTTGCCTTTGCGCTCCCGTATGCTTTCTCAATATGTGCCGTGGCGAAACGGTTTTTGACCGTGGAAAAGCGCATGGGCGAGGGAGAAAACAGGAAAATATGCGTGTGATAGGTTCCGGTTGTCGCTATCTCGTCCGCCATGCAGAAATAGGTCGGAGAAAAGCGATATAGGATTTCCCGGATAGCAGCGTGGTCGAGTCCGGCCTCCAATGGGTTATTGATGACCAGCGCCCACTTGCGGGCTTGTGTATTGTTTTCCATGTCAGGCTCCTTTGTGATTGCTACGTGCTACATGGTTGCCATAAGGGTAATACTAACCCTTATGGCAAGCGGGCGGCGCTGACGCTGCCGCCGGGGGATATTTTTCTTGAGGAAAAATATCTGTTCCCCGTCTGCGCCCCAGCGCCGCCCAATGGGTCAGGGCTTCGGATTCACGATATGGATTCCGGTTGCCTTTGCCCCCACATGGTAGTCACCCTTGGACCAGTAAATAAACACTTCCAGTCCATCAAAGCGCACTTCCACATAGCCATTCGGAGCCTCTGCCTGCCGCTGTCCGTCAATGCGTACATCGACTTTATCCAGGCCCTTTTCGGGCAGCGCGACAGAGTAGCGATAGCCGAGGACGGTATCG
>OGXX01003622.1_pt1 | contig 12652 bp, 10 predicted proteins | sample 1576301 | NCBI WGS metagenome assembly OGXX01 (sample SAMEA3541469, study PRJEB24748) | human gut metagenome | biome: human gut; feature: human-associated habitat; material: faeces | place: China | collected 2012
TATTATCTGTTAAAATTATATTAAATGGTGCGGTTGAAATTACAATATAAAAAAACACTGAACAAAAACAGTGTTTTTTTACAAATATATAGAAAAATTTAGATCATTTCCTCTTCTATTTTTTCCTTATTTTTTAATAGTTCAACAAATTCATCAATTTCTTTTTCCGTATTATAGAAAAATAAACTAACTCTTAAAGTATTTGTAACTCCAGTTGCATTTTTAAGTATTTTAGCACAATGATTACCTGCCCTTACACAAACATTATATTTATTTAAATAATAAGCAACATCTTGACTAAATATTCCATCAACATTAAATGCTACAATTCCACTATCAGCTTCAAGATTTATTATATCAACATGACTTAAAGGCATTAATTTTTCAATCAAATAATCTCTTAAATGTAATTCTCTTTCATGAATTTTATCCATACCAATTTTATTAATATATCTAACAGCTTCACCTAAACCAATTACACCTGCAATATTCGGAGTACCTGCTTCAAGCCTTGTTGGTAAGTCCTTTAAATAAACTGTATCAACTGTATCAAAAGACTCATTCATTCCTCCACCTAAATTAATAGGTTCTAATTCTTCAAGTAATTCTTTCTTACCATATAAAACTCCAACCCCTGTTGGTCCAAGCATTTTATGTCCTGAAAAAGCCAAAAAGTCAATATCTAGATCTTGAACATCAGTTTTTAAATGGGGAACCATTTGAGCTCCATCTACTACTACAAAAATATTATGTTCATGAGCAAGTTTAGTAATTTCTTTAATAGGCCTAATATCACCGACCACATTGGTAATACCAGCTAAAGCAATAACTTTAGTATTAAGTGTTATACTTTTTCTAACATTATCTAAAGTTACATGTAGTGACTCATCCAAAGGAATAAAGTTAACAATACAACCTAAATCTTTACTTAACCTAAACCAAGGAAGAACATTTGATGCATGTTCACTAGTTGTTATTAAAATTTCATCTCCAGCTTCTAGCAAGTTTGCAAAAAAACCACTAGCAATCATATTTAAAGAATCAGTTGTCCCACTTGTAAATACTACCTCTTCTTTAGATTTAGCATTTATAAAATTTTTAACTTCCTCACGAGCATTTTCATATTCAACATCAACTTTAAAAGAAATATCATAATCTCCGCGATGAGCATTTGCACTATAATTTTCATAATAATCCGTCATTTTATTTATAACACATTGGGGTTTTAAACTTGTAGCACCATTATCAAAGTATATTATATCTTGTTTTAACATAGGAAAATCTTCTCTATACATATATTTACCTCTTTTCTATTTATATAATAATTTATTCGCTATAAAAAAAGCTAATTATAACAAATGCCTTGTCCAGCTTTTTATTTATTATTTTTCCAAAAGAAAAATACATACATATTATAATACAAAAATTTAAATAAAACTAGTATTATAATTTGACATAATCTTCATTATAAAATATAATTAATTTGTAAGAAACATCTCTTTTTCATATTTTTTACCAAAGGCGTGACCTTTAAGATGTTTCTTTACACATAAAAACACAAGTTTTATTCTCTTGTGTTTTTCTTTTTTAATTTTAAATTAACATCTGTTTTTAAAATGCTATAAATAATTGATGCTAAAGGAACACTTAATAACATTCCTAAAATTCCATTAATACTAGCACCTACAGTAACAGCCACTAAAACCCAAATACCCGGAAGACCTACAGACTTACCCACTACATGAGGATAAATCAAATTACCTTCAAGTTGTTGAAGAACAATAATAAATATAACAAATATTACTGCTTGCAACGGATTTACCATAAATATTAAGAATGCTCCAACAATCGTACCAATAAAAGCTCCAAAAACTGGAATTAATGCTGTAAACCCTACTAAAACTGAAATAGCGCCAGCATACGGAAGCCTTAAAATAATCATTCCAAAGAAACATAAAACACCAATAATTATAGCTTCCAAACATTGACCACTAACAAAATTAGCAAAAACTCTATTAGATAATTTAGCAATATCAATTATTTTATTACAACTCTTGCTAGGCAAATATGCTTTCATTATATTATTAAATTGTCTACTTATTTTTTCTTTATCAAGTAAGAAATATATTGCAAAAACTATACCTATAAAAACATTTACAAATGCATTTAATACATTACTTGCTATTCCAAATGTAGCTTCAATTACTTTTCCACTATTATTTAAAACATATTCTTTAGCTGTATCTCCTAAATTACTTAAAGTTTCCATTATATCATTAATTACATTATTAGATACATTTAATTTTAATAATAACTCTTTTAAATTACTTAAATAATCAGGTATATTATTAGCAAATATAACTATAGTATCTTGTAAATTTGGAATTATTAACAACATTAATATTATAAAAAATCCAATGACAATAAAAATAGATAATGTTAAACTTACTGCCCTTTTAGTATTTTTATTCCAATTTAATTTTTCAAACCATTTATTTTCAATCACTTCCATCAAAACATTTAAAACAAAAGCAATCATTATTCCAATTATAAAAGGCATAAATATTTTAATAATATATCTTAATATACTAAATATTTCTTTGATATAAATAAATCCAAATATTAACAAAACAGTATAAAGTATTAAGAATCTTATATCTTTTTTATTTAATTTCATCTAATCCCTCCAAATACATCTTTACATCTTCTATTTCATATACAGCAAATTTAATATCTTTATTTACTTCCTTTTTTACTAATAATTGATTATCATTAAAATCTTCAAATATTAAAGAATATTTATCACCATTCTTATCACAATTTACTTTTAAACTATATTTATTTTTATAATCAGTTATTACGGGTTCAATTTTTTTACTATTATAAACTTTATCTATTAATCCACTCATAGCTTTTTCACTTATATCGCCATCTAAATAAGCACTTAAACTATTATATTCATAAACCCACATATCACTTAACTTATAATCACTACTACAATAATTTTTCTTTACATAACTAATATTTACTTCTTTATAATATTTATTACTTTTTATTTCATAATTAGTTATTGTAATATCATTATCTTTATCATAGTAATATTTACCATAACAATCATCTAATGATTTTAAATATTCATCTTTAACTCTTTCTAACTTTTCTACACCTACAAAAGTATAAAATATTATATCTAAATTATTCTCTTTTACATACATAAACCTACTAATAGGTATACCAATCTTTACATCATCACTTTTATATGTATCATAAACAAAAGTCTTATTAGTAAGTAATAAAAACAAACCTCCAACAACTATTACAAAAATTAACAATTTAATTAATTTAAACAACTTCATTTACTTACTCCTCTATTAATGATAAATTAACTCTTCCTTTTTCTTTATCTATTCCACAAACATAAACTGTTATTATATCTCCGACTTTAAGTATCTCACTTGGATGTTTTACAAACGATTTACTCATTTTAGAAATGTGCACAAGTCCATCATCATGAAGACCTATGTCTACAAAAGCCCCAAAAGCAGTTACATTTCTTACAGTTCCTTCCAATTGCATTCCAACTTCTAAATCATCAATTGTTAATACATCACTTCTTAAAGTCATTTGTTTAATTTCATCTCTTGGATCTATTACACCATTTACTAAGTTATTTTTTATCATTTCCCATAATTCATTAGAAATATTATATTTATTTATTACATCATTATCTTTAATATTATTTAGTTTACTTTCCATATCCTTGGTACCAACTAACTTTACATCTATGTTATTATCATTAAGTATATTACAAACAATTTCATAATCTTCGGGATGAATATTAGTTTTATCTAATGGATTATTTCCAAATATTCTTAAGAAACCAGCTGATTGTTCAAATACTTTATCATCCATACCTGCAACTTTCTTAAGCTCTTCACGAGATTTAAAGCCTCCATTTTTCTTTTTATATTCTTGCATTTTACCAATGACTTTTTTATTTAAACCAGAAACATGATTTAAAATACTATCACTAGCATTATTTAAATTAACACCTACTTCATTAACTACTTTACTTACCACAAATCCTAATTCTTCATCTAATTCTTTTTGTTTCAAATCATGTTGATATAACCCCACCCCAATGCTTTTAGGATCTATTTTAACAAGTTCTGACAAAGCATCTTGTAATCTTCTTCCTATTGAAACAGCACTTCTTTGTTCAACTGAGTAATCAGGAAATTCTTTTTTTGCAAGAGTACTAGCAGAATAAACACTAGCACCAGCTTCACTAACAATAACATATTTAACATCCAAATTATATTTTTTAATTAAATTAGCTACAAACATCTCACTTTCCCGAGAAGCTGTACCATTACCAATAGCAATTATCTTAACATTATGTTTTTGTATTAAAGCTAACATTATTTTTTCAGCCATATCCACTTCTTTTTTAGGTTCATGTGGATAAATTACTCCAATTTCTAATACATCACCATTTTCATTTAATACAGCAAGCTTACATCCTGTTCTAAATGCTGGGTCAAATCCAAGCACTACACTACCTTTAATCGGCGGAGTAAGTAATAAATTTTCTAAGTTATTCCCGAATTCATTTATACCAAATTCACTAGCTTTATCATAAAGTTCAGCTTTTATATCTCTTTCTAAAGATGGTTCTAATAATCTTTTCCAAGCATCTTCAATAAACATTTTTACATCATCAACTAATGGTGATTTTTTATTACCTATTACTTGTTCTTCTAAATATTTAATAACACCAGTCTTATCTAAACTAAGTGAATATGTAACAACTTTTTCTTTATCAGCACGAGCTAAAGCAAGTACTTGATGTGGTTTAATATTAGTTATCTTACATTCAAAATCATAATATATTTCATATGTTTTATTTTCATCTTTAGCACCTTTTTTAATCTTACCTTTAACTATTCCATTATACCAATAATAATTTCTAATAGATTTACGATACTTAGGTTTATCACTAATCCAGTCAGCAATTATATATCCCGCATTAGTTATTGCTTCATCAACACTTTTAACATTTTCATTAATAAAATCTTTAGCAATTTCATCTCTAGTCTTATTTGGTAAACTCATAATTATTCTAGCTAAAGGCTCTAACCCTAACTTAATTGCTTCCGTACCTTTAGTTTTTCTCTTTTCTTTAAATGGAGCATATATATCTTCAACTTCACTTAACTTACTAGCTTCATTTATTGCTTTAACTAATTCTTCCGTAAGCATACCCTTTTCATCAATTAATCTTTTTACATCTTCTTTTCTATTTTCTAAATTAACCATATAGTTATATTCAGTTTCAATTAATCTTAACTCATCTTCATTTAAATTACCAGTTACTTCTTTTCTATATCTTGCCATAAAAGGTATTGTTGCTCCTTCACTAAGCATACTAATAACATTCTTAATTTGATAATCTTTCAAATTAATTTTATCACTTACTTTTCTTATTACTTCTTCATTCATACTATAAACCTCAATTCTTACCTAATTATATCAAAAAAACATGGACATTGCCATGCTTTTATATACTTTAGTTGATAACTTTTTTGCTGCCAGCTACCCCGCCTCGCACAAACCGCGAGCCACGACTGACATTTTTCTAGCATAATTTACTGCTGTCCTTCTTGCCACTGCATAATTTTTTACCCCGTTTGCCTAGCACCTTCGTCGCTAGACAAACAATATGTCCTAACTTAGTTTACTCGCACAGGGTCACTCATACTTCCTGACCCTGATACATATTTTACCGAAGACTCAAGATTGAAGGACGGGCGCACACCATTGTCGCTCCTGACATTGCTGCCGAGGACATTGCCAGTGCTATTCACAAAGAACGCACTATTCGTATTGTCGGAATGGCGCGAAATAGTCCATTCATTATATCCCATATACATCCAATTTATTGTTTTTATTGATGTTCCATTTGCATCGGTACCATCATAATCACCCAAAATTTTAGTCCATGCACTTGGACTTGCTGCAAATCCATAATCACTTACATACATTAAACCTATTTTTTTATCTATTATTGTTGTTGATGCACTACTTCCTACTTCATTTTTATATGCTGTTTTAGGTACTGAAGCTGATATATTAGACCCTGAACCTCCTCCAACTTTCCACGTTGTTGTGGCAATTTTTTCTGCTATTGTTCCAAGACTGGTCAAATATGTTCCATTTAAATATGCATTTAAACTCGAACTTGACCATGTATTGTCAGCTGATGTATGCCATTGTTGGTATCCAACTGATTTTGCTCTTATTACTTTTGTTTGATTTCCAAATACTCCTATTATTCTAAATAAATTTGCATCTGGGCATGTTGTGGCATCTGAACCTAAACAAATATAATTATTTACACTATCACTTGCTCCTGCATATCTATAGCTATTATCTCCTGCCCCATTTGCTAAAGAACTATCATGATAATATATATTATTTTCCCCTTGGGTTCCTGTATATTGCGATTTTATATATTCAGCTAATGTTAGTTGATAAATGTCAAAATAAACATAACATTTATCTGACAAATTACCTGAAACTATCACTGCTTTCTTTGTATCATCCCAGCTTATTTCTCCTCCATTTTCACATTTAGATAATTCTGCATTAAACTTATATCCTTCTGTTGGCCAACTACTTTGTGTTACTTGTTTATAGTCTCCAGCTCCAGCTGTTTGTTCTAAATTCATGGATATTCCTTTAGTTATTTTAGTTTGATTATTACTATTATTTTCTACATAAGTATTTGAAGTTTTAAAATAATTAAAACTTGTAACAAATGTAATTAATAAAACTAAAGTAATTATTGATAATATAATATATTTTTTCTTCATTTAGCATCATCTCCATAACAATATCACGCACGGATATTTTATTTTACACATACATTTTAACATAAAAAAAAGAAAAAAAACACTATATTTGCACAAATGCACAATTTAGGGCTTTTTTATCATTCTTCTAGAATTTTAAAATCTTTTACATCGCCTTTATCAAAATCATAATCAATCCATATAATAGCATTTTTAGTACCAGATAAATTCCAAACATACCAACTTAAATACATTTTATCATTTATAATAATTGGTTCTAAATAATAATTATAATAATCATAATTAATATCTTTTTTCAAATTATCTAAAAAATTTAATTCATAATCATAATTATTTAATTCTTTATAGTATTTTGAATTATCAGCATTCATAAAATCCAGCAATGGTTTAAGTAAAAAAACAAACTTTTTATCACTTAAATAATCTTCTTTAATATTTTTCTTATATAAATCAATTAATACATCTAATAAATAACCTGTATGTTTATAAGTTACATCTAAAGATGTTGTATCACTTAAAGCATTAAGAACATTCATAACAATTTTTTCATCATTAAATCCATCATATAAAACTTTAACAAAATAATTAGTATCATCATAATACCATTTATTTAAAGCGCTTGAACCATAAATATACTCTAAAGCCTCAAGATAATATGTACCAAAACTATAAGCACTAACATTTTTAGTAAAATACTTTGAAGTAAATATTTCAGCTCCTGCTTCTGTAATATAATTAGTATATGTAAAACTTACATACTCACAATTATCTGGTATATTTAAAATAGCATCATATACATCAACTTTATTATCACATCTATATAAAGTTGTACTTTGTTTATTATTAAAAGAAAAATCTACGAAATGTATTAGTTCATGATATAAAACACTATCTTTATCCGTTACTAAATCAATTCTTGTATCAAAGTCTTGATAAGTTCCAAAGGCTTTTCCATCCTGTAAAATATCAGCTTTGTTAATATTCAAATAACCAAGTTTATGTAAAAAATAGAATTCATCTAAATATTCTTTCTTATCCACTATAATTTCAAATATATCATAAACCTCTTTTTTATAATCAAGTAGCATATCATTATTTTCTACAATATAAGCATATTTTTTAAATAATTCTTCATTTTTATTTATTTTTAATTCTATCTTTTCTAAACCATATTTTTCTATAATATCATCTAAATCTATGTCATAAAAAACATCAAAATTAATCTTTTTTATCTTATTATTTCCAAGTTTTATTATATATGTTTTATATAATGTTTCTAAAATTATATGTTCATCATTTATTTTAATATTTACAAAAATCTCATCTATAATTTCTTTACCATCTTTATATAAATAATGTTCATTTGCATTTTTAAATACATCACAATAACCATTATTATAACAATTTATATTGTAAAAATCTTTCGCTATTTCATTTAAATTTTTATCCAAAAAATAATATTTAAAGCTTTGATAGTCATAACCACTATATACATTATTAGTTAAATAACTTATATTTATATTTTCATTAATATTTAATTGTTTTAAAGATTTATCATAATATTTATAAGTTGTACCATCACCAAGTAAATCGAAAACTGCTGCTACTTTAATATAATCACCTTCTAAAGTAATTTCTCCTCCACTAATTTCTTTATCTTTATAAAAAAGTATATAATTATCTGTATCAATGCCTAAAATAGCATCATCAAATAGAATTTTATAAGCATACATACATTTATCAACAACAATTTTGTCGTTATTATCTTTTAATTTATAACCAGTTTGGCATTTATCTTTAGACATTTTATATTTATTATTTATTTTAGTATTATCTTTATAAATTTTGTCTCCATCTATATAATAAATAATATTATTATAAGTAAATATATTATATTCTATATAATTAGTATTATCATAATTAATACCTTCATATAAAACTTCTTTAGTTCTAGTATCAATTAAATAACCTTTATTATTTTTAGTAAATCTAAAATAAGTCATTCCTTCATCGTTATTATATAAAGAAGAATTTTCAAAATTTCTCCATAACACTTTTTTATTAATTAAATCAACAACTATACTTTTACTTTCCTTTTCATAAGGTTCAATAATTAATAGATCATTGCCAAATTCTGCAAAATATTCAAAATTACCAGTAAAATCTAATACATATATTTTATTTAAATAATTATCATAAACAGCATTATCTACCAAAACATATTTATTGTCATTAGCAACTTTTATTTGAGTTCCATTTATTAAAATTTTTCCATCTTTATTTATTATTTTTTTGATATTTTTATTAGTTACAATTATAAACCTTTTATCAAATATTTCATAATTAGTAAACTCTTCAGTATATTCACTAATTATATTATCATTAAAATCATATATAACTAATTTATTACCTTCATCTTTAACATAAAAATTTTCTCCAACACTAACATTAATATTATTTATTACAGTAACACTTTCAAATCCTAATACTTTTTCTTCATTTATACCCCTTTTGTCATTAAAAACAATATAAACAGTTACAAAACTCCATATTACGAATAAAACTAAAGTACTAATTAACAATCTCTTTTTATTCTTTTTCATATTATTTATTCCCCATATAATAAAGTCTTTCATTTAAATTATTTGCCACAAAATCTATTTCATCATATTCTTCATCATCTAAAAAAGAATCATCTAAATATCTATCAATAAGAAGTAATACTTCAGCTAAAGTCTTACATTTTGTTACATCAATATTACATTTATTTAATACACTAATTTCATAATCATTAATAACTATATTATCCCCATATTTTTTAAGTTCATCCATATCTTATAACCTCACCTTAATTCTATCACATCATAACAAAAAAATATAGGTCTTTTTATTTCATAAACACCTAAATCAGTATTGTCTGCTATAACTTAAAAAAAGATTAGTATTCTTCAAAAAATTAATAGCTATTTCAATTGAGTTTCTTCTTTTTACTCCAGCCTCATAAACATCTTGTTTTATTTTTTTTGTCATAAAGCAAAAGATCATCAATGTTTACTTTTAAACGATTAGCTTCTTTTAACACTTTCAACAAAAAATACCAAAACATTTAATTATCCAAAAAAATTATGACAAAAAAATAAAGACCATTAAGGTCTTCATAAACATTATTTTACTTCAATATATTTTTTATTTTTATCTTCATTTGCTTTTGAAACGCTTATTGTTAAAATACCATCTTTAAATTCTGCTTCCATAGTATCTTCATCAATATCTTCTAAATGAAAACTTCTTTCAAGTCTTCCAAACATTTTTCTTTCTCTATGTAAATATTTTTTATTATCTTCATGTTTTTCATGATGTTCTGCTTTGACAACAATATTTCCTTTATTGCATTCAACTTTTATATCTTTCTTGTCATAGCCTGGAACATCCATTTCAATAAACACTTTATTATCTTTTTCAAAGATATCACATTTCATCTTATTTTCTTTTTCAAAATCACTTAACATATCATCAAAAAACATTCTACTTGGTAACATAAATATCATCTTCCTTTCATATTTTCAAATCTTTACTATTACTTGAAAATGTTTTTTTATGTTAATCTTCTCAATTAACACTACCATTATATTACTAATATTAGCACTTGTCAATAGCAAGTGCTAATATTTCACAAAAATTTCACTTTTGAATACAATAGCCAAAATTAGAACTTAATTTTTTGGATGAACTACAAATTGGTGGATCAAATACTCTCTGGCAAGAATAATATGAACCTATTTTATATTTAGTATTTAATGTCCAACCACTATCACAACAATAATTAGTTCCTTCAACAATAACTTTAGTACCCCATGCATTTTTAGGACAAGGTACTTCTAAATTTTTATCAGCAATATTATATAATGCTAAATCATTATAAAGACATTTATATTTATCTGTTGTAATATCATAAAATTTATATCCGCCATAACACTCAGATAATTCTGTATTATAATTTATTTTTTCTGAATTACTATAATTCTTACAAACCGCATGCCCAATTGCAGAAACAGAACATTCATTATACTTATTACATGCTTTTACCCAAAAATAGGTATCTCCGGTTCGATTAAGGTTAGTACGCATTCCAACACATCTCGCTGGAATAGGATCTCCTTTTTTCAATCCAGAACAACCAGGAACCCAAGAAGAAGAACTCGCACTTGGTGCAGTTTTATTGGTAGTAGCAGCATACCATGTTCCTATAGAAAGTGCAATAAAATTAGTATTTGCTGATAAAAAATATCTTCCAGTTGAACAATCATATGAAACATCATGCTCTGCAGAGGCAGGAATATCTCTATCAATTTGCACTCTATAAGGCCCACCTTTTCCAATATTGCCAACTGCATCTTTTGCAAAAACATAATAATATGCGTATTCATTCCAAGTAATATCTCTACTAACATTTAAAGTCTTCGTAGTATTAACATCAATCCATTTTTTTGGTGTTTCATAACCTGTAACAGCATATGCAACAATTCCTGATTTACTATCTGTTATTTTCGCAGATAATGTGTAATTCTCCCTAATAGTTTTATATGTTAAATCAGTAGATGTTAATGTTATAACTGGGGCTTCATCATCCAAATTTATCATATATTTACTTATTCCTGAACATGTATTATTAACAGTACAAGCTTTAACGTAAACATAAATTCCATATTGAGTTTTCTTTGCAGTCATACTTATTCCAGTACTTGAAAGCTTTGATGGATTAGTTCCATAATAATATATCAAATTTTGTGAACCTTGATTCGTACTTTTCCATGATAATGTATAATCTTTGTCATGATATGATCCACTTACTTGACCATCTGATGCACTTATTACTGGATTTGTTGGGATTGTATCTACATTTATTTTATAACTACTTATTCCTGAACACAAATTACTTTCTCTTGTACAAGCTTTAACATACATTATTACATTATACTGATCTTTCTTGACACCTACTGAGGTTCCTTTATTTATCATTTTTGTTTTATCTGTTCCATAATAATATATTAAGTCTTGAGTTCCTTCATAAACGCTTTTCCATGATAATGTATAATCTTTACTATGAAACTTTCCACTTGTTATTCCATCTGATGCACTTATTACTGGATTTTCAGGTTTTGTATCTATCGTAGAAACTTTTATTACTTTTTCAGTTTCATTTCCAGCTTTATCCCTAATACATACTTTATAATTACCATTTGATTTAATTGTTATTTTATTGTTTGTATTATAGCCAGAACACTTTTCGTTTTCTAAAACTATTACATAACCTTCAACACCAGACCCTAAACCATCACTTGCTATTATTTCTATTTCTTTACTTTTACTCCAATTGATATTATACTTTATTTCATTTATTAACGGAGCTTCTTTATCTATATTTACTATTTGTGATGCCTCACTTACTTCATTATCTTTTATTACTTTAGCTGTATAATTTATATTGGCTATCAAGTCTACATTTGTTTTTATAGTGTCTTCTATTGATGATATTCCCGTATTACTTTTCCAACTTATTTCATATCCAGATTCTTTAATTATTCTCTTTCCATTTACAAATTTCAATCCTATTGTTATATCATCTTTAAACCATTGTTCATTTTTTATATCATTACAATTATTTCCTACGACTTGACATATCACTAAGTTTTTTCTTCTTGTATATTCATTACATGTTGTACCATTTTTTCCTACATTACTTCCAAATTTTGCTTTATATTCTCCATCTTCCCAGA
>OGXX01003625.1_pt1 | contig 12644 bp, 9 predicted proteins | sample 1576301 | NCBI WGS metagenome assembly OGXX01 (sample SAMEA3541469, study PRJEB24748) | human gut metagenome | biome: human gut; feature: human-associated habitat; material: faeces | place: China | collected 2012
AGCCGCCGGAGCGGTGCTTAAGCCGTTAGGCGGGAATTGTGCGGTGTTGCCTTAGTTGTTTTATACAATGTCCCACTCGACCGGCGTGGTAAACAGCCGCATGGCCTCGGCGCGGTCGGTGGTCTGGCCCAGCGCCCACATCAGTTTTACGGCCACGGCCTCGGGGGTCATGTCCTTGGCTTCCAGCACGCCGGGCAGCTCTTTCACCGAGCGGCCCACCTCATACACCGCCAGGTCGCACCCCTCGTGGGGGACCTGGGTGGTAAACACAGCCAGGCGGCCGCTGGTGCACCAATCCTGCAGGCGGGCGTACATTTCGCCATGCTCGCCGCCGGGCAGGCCGCCTACGCCGAAGCTTTCCACCACCAGTGCCCGGTAGTGAGGTGCCAGCAGCGGGATGATGTCCGCCCGCATGCCGGGCACCAGCCGCAGTACGAAGACGGCGGGGTCCAGCTGCCCGTAAAACTGCACGGGCGGCATCGGGTCGGGGCGGCGCAGAAAGGGGATGAGCCGCATATCCCGGAACACGGCGGTCTCGGGGTAGTCGATGCTGGAAAAGGCGTTGAAGCTTTTGGTGCGGGTCTTGCGGGCGCGGGTGCCCAGGATGACCTTGTTGTCAAATACCAGCTGCACGCCCCAGGCAAAATCGCTGCTGGCATACAAAAAGGTGCGATACAGGTTGTTGCGGGCGTCCGTATCGCGGTTGTAGATGGATTTTTGGCTGCCGGTCAGCACCACCGGCTTGGCGCTGTTCTGGATCATGTAGCTCAGCGCGGCGGCGGTGTAGGCCATCGTGTCGGTGCCGTGGGTAATGACGAAACCATCGTAGGCATCGTAGTTTTGGCGGATGGCATGGACCAGCTGCTGCCATTGTTCCGGGCCTACGTTGGTAGAGTCCAAACTGAACAGCTGCACCGCGTCGATCTCGCAGAGTTTGGCCAGCTCCGGCACGAAAGAAAGGAGTTCTTCCGATGTAATGGCCGGCGCCAGGCCGCCGGCGGCGGTGGGTTTGCTGGCGATGGTGCCGCCAGTGGCGAGGAGTAATATCTTTTTCATATGTGTTTTTACCTTTCGTGCTGCCTCGCAGCAGCGAGACTTTTTCGCTTCCCTTTTGGTCACAAAAAAAGAAGAACCTTACAGCAGGATGCTGTTATATACGGTTGTCACCGCATGGGGGTGACAACCATCAGCCGCAATCACAAATCCCACAATAAATGCTTTTCCGCCACCAACGCAGCATCTAATTTCTTGACCCGCATCCCCGAGAACTCCACAGTAACAAACCGTCCGTCAAATTCGGTTACGACCCCTCGCCCGAACACCGCATGCTGCACGGCGGCCCCTACGCGGGTCACAGCCGCTACATCCACCGGCGGCAACGCAGGCCCGGCAGCCGCAGGCTTATTCCGTCCCAATACCCGGTTGGTTTCGGCCTTGGCCAGCTCCCGTTCGGCACGGCTCTCGGGCAAATTAAAAATTACTTCCTGCACAAAAACCGAGGGCATCGTCTTGCAATCGAACAACACCAGCTTGTGCCGCGCACGGGTCATTGCCACGTAAAACAGGCGGCGGTCTTCCTCGTATTGGCGGGTGTCCTCGGGGGTGCGGCAGCAGATCTCCGGCTTGGCGGGCAGCACGCCGTCAAAGGCATCCAGCAGCACCACCCGGTCATACTCCAGACCCTTGCTGGAATGGATCGTCGATAAAACAAACGGAACATCGCTGTTTACATCGGCCTTCGCGGCAATCAGCATCCGCAGCTCTTCCAGCCGGTCCAACAGGCGCAGGGCGTTGGGCTCCTGCTCGGCCAGCATTTCCAAAATAGCCAGTTTGCCGGTGTCCATGCCCTTCTGGTTCAGGTACGCGCCGTAACCGCAGCCGTGGCGTACGGCGTCCAGCGCATCGGCGGCGTTCAGCTGCGGGATGCGCTTAAACGCCGCATAAATATCCCCCAGCGATTCCCGCATCCGGGTCTTTGTCTCGGGGTCACGGATCAGCTCCTCCAAAATCGGCCGCCCGGTGCGGGCACTGGCCCCGCAGGCCGCCAGCGCCCTCTGGCGGGAGAGCGCCAGCCCAAACTTGTAGTACAGCCGCAAAAACCGCTCACCGTTGGCCGGCTCGTAGGCAAAGCGCAAAAAATCCACGGCATCCAGCACAATTTTGTGGGTGAAAAACGTCAGGTCAGCCTTTTTAAAGCGGTAGGGCACACCCCGCCGCTCGCACAGGTCCACCAGCGGCAGCGCACTCTCGTTGTTGCGGAACAGCACCGCCGTCTCCCCGCCGCCGCGCCGGGCTTCCTCAAACAGCCAGTCGATCTGCTCCTCGCGCCGGGTGATGCGCCGTATCTCAATGGGGCACTGCGCCCCCTGGGTCGCCCGCAGGGTTTTGGGGCGGCGGTAGCGGCTGCGGGCCACAAAGGCGTTGGCAGCGGCCACGATCTCCTCACTGGAGCGGTAGTTTTCCTCCATCAGCAGCACCTGCGCGCCGGGGTAGACCTGCTCAAAGTCCATCAGCGCCTGGGGGTAGGCGGCGCGGAAGCCGTAGATGCTCTGATCCTCGTCGCCTACCATAAACAGGTTCAGACTGCGCCCGGCCAGCAGCCGTATAATTTCGTGCTGAATTTTGGAGGTATCCTGCGATTCATCCACGCAAAAATATTTATACCGCTGCTGGAAATACGCCAGCACCGGCGGCGCGGCCCGCAGAATTTGCAGCGCAAACACCATCTGGTCGTCGTAGTCCATCTGCCCGGCCCGTTTCAGCGCGGCCTGGTAGCGGCGGTACAGCTCCGGCAGGCTGGCCAGGTCGGTTTCCAGTCCCTCAATTTCCTCGTCGGTCAGCGCCATATTTTTAATGTAGGTGATGGCCGTGCGCAGCTCTTTCAGCGTGCTCTCGGTGGGAAACTCCCGGTTCACCTGCTGCCAGATGTCGGTCAGCATCCGGGTGATGTCGCCCTCGTTGGTCAGCAGTTCAGGCTGGCGGCGGCCGTAGACCCGGCTGTAATACTGCAAAATCACCGCCGAAAGCCCGTTAATGGTGCGGAAGGTCATCTGCCCGGCCAGCTCCGCCCCAAAACGGGCGGCAAAGCGGCCGCGCATCTCGTGGGTGGCGGCCACCGTGTAGGTCATCGTTAAGATCTGCGCCGGGGGCACATCGCAGCACAGCACCATGTAGCCCAAACGGGTTACCAGCACGGTGGTTTTGCCGCTGCCCGGCACGGCCAGCAGCAGCACCGGCCCATGCACGGCCTGCACGGCGGCCAGCTGTTGGGGGTTCAGTCCCGCCGCATATTGCTTGATAAAGGTCTCTTTCTGCAAAAGGCAGCCTCTTTCTATGCCCCGCCCATAGGCGGAAAAGTTCGATACTACAAGCATACCATGCCGCCGCGGCGGGGGCAAGTGTTACTTTTTTATCACGAAGCAGGGCAGGGGAGCGGTGCTGGCCCAGTTGGCAAACTCACAGACCAGCACGGTGTATTTTGTCAGCGGCAGGGCGCGGAAAAATCCCAGCGCCGCCTGCTTTTCACTGTCACCGATGACCTGCCCGCTGTACAGCACCGCCGCCAGCACACCGCGCGGCTTCAGGGCATCCAGCGCGGCCTGCAGGGCGGGCAGGCTGCCATCGGCGGTGGAGTGCACCTCGTGGTCGGCGCCGGGCAGCCAGCCAAAATTGAACAGCACGCAATCCGCCGTGCCGGGGGCGACCAGTTCGGCCAAACGTGCATGGTCGTGCACCAATGCCTGCCCGATGGCCCCCAGCCCGGCAGCGCCCAGCCGTGTGTTGGTGTTTTCCACGGCGGCAGGCTGAATATCCAGCGCCAGCACCCTGCCCGTGGGTCCTGCCAGGCGGCACAAAAACTCGGTGTCGTGGCCGTTGCCGCAGGTGGCGTCCACATACAGTCCGCCCGGCTGGAGGTGGGCAGTCAAAAATTCATGGCAAAGCTGCACCGCCGAAAGATCCGGCACCCGGCGGCGGACCATCTCGCCGCCCTGGGGCAGAAAGCCGAACTTTTTCAATAAGGCCCCGGCGGCTTCGTCAGCGGCAGGGCCGGCGGTAAAGCGGGTCTCGCGTTTGACGTCATACCCGCCGTTTTGCTGCAAGATCTCCTTGACCAGATAGCTGCCGTACCCCCGCTGCCGCCAGGCCGGGTCGATCTCCACCCACAGTCGCCCATCCTCCAGCGCAGCCATGCCGATGACGGTCTTTTCTTTGTATAATACGTATTTCCCGGCTTCGTGGGTGATTTTCATAGCAGGCACTTCCTTTTACAAACTACATCCAGCATACAGGCCCCGGCACCGCCTGTCAAGCGCCGAAATGGGAGCATTTTCACATTCTTTTCACCCGGCCGAGAAACCTATTTCACAATTGGCCGGTATACTATAGGCATAGAAAGCAAAAAGGGAACGAAAGCCCCAGGGACATTGCCCTGACGCTTCCCAAATCTCACGCGAAAGGATGGACCAGTATGAGCAACGAATACGATTACTCCGGTCTTTACAATAACGGCCAGGGCGGCAATACGCCCGACCCCAATCAGGGCCAGAACAACGACCAGCCCCGGAACGAAGCCAACCAGGCTTCTGCAACCCGGCCCGATCAGCCCAGCCAGCCCGAGCAGGACGGCTACCCCAACGTGGGCAGCAGCGGCATGAACACCGCCAACACCGCCCGCACCGATTACTCGGCAGGCAGCAACACCAATAACACCGGTGCCAACACCTACAACCAGCCGAACAACGCCTACGGCCAGAACAACGGCTACACCAGCAGTTTCAGCGGCGGCAATGGCGGCAGCAACGGCGGCTACAATGGCTACAGCTACGCCAGTGCCCCGCAGCAGCCCCCCAAGAAAGAAAAAAAGCATAACAAGGTCCTGCTGCGCGTCCTCGCCGGTGTCGGCGTGGTGGCCCTGGGCTTCGGCAGCGGCATCGGCGGTGCCGTGGTGGCCAGCCGTGCCGGCCTGACCGGCAACCAGGTGGTCGTGCAGGAAGTCCAGCGCGACACCAGCACCGATGCCTCTAACACCGGCAGCACCGATGGCACCTCTATGACCATGCAGCAGATCGCTGCTGTGGCCTCCCCCAGTGTGGTGGCCATCACCACCGAGCAGATGAGCAGCAGCCAGACCTGGTTTGGCGGCTACTATGTGCAGAGCGGTGCCGGTTCCGGCATCATCATCAGCCAGGATGGCTACATCCTCACCTGCGCCCATGTGGTCAGCGGCGCTACCAGCGTGAAGGTCCAGCTCAACGGCAGTGACCAGAGCTATGACGCCACCGTTGTCGGCGTCGACTCTACTTCCGATATTGCCGTGCTGAAGATCGATGCCACCGGCCTGACCCCGGCAGTCATCGGCGACAGCGATAAGCTGGCTGTCGGTGAGACCACCGTGGCTGTGGGCAACCCGCTGGGCACCTTGTCCAACACCGTTACCCAAGGCATCGTCAGCGCCCTGAACCGTCAGGTCACCGTGGAAGATAACAATATGACCTTGATCCAGACCGATACGTCCATCAGCCCGGGCAACTCCGGCGGCGGTCTGTTCAACGCAAACGGTGAGCTGATCGGCGTGGTCAACGCCAAGAGCAGCTACAGCGAGGCCGAGGGCATCGGCTTTGCCATCCCCATCAACACCGCTATGGACATTGCCCAGCAGTTGATCGAAAACGGCGCTGTGGCCCGCCCGGTGCTGGGCGTCAGCATCCTGGACGTTCAGGATTCCTCCACCGCACAGCAGTACGGTGTGTCCGCTTTGGGCGTCTACGTGGCTGATGTCACCAAGGGCGGCGGCGCCGAGGCTGCCGGTGTGCAACGCGGCGACCGCATCATCGCCATCGATGACACGGCTGTCAGCAGCACCTCCACCGTCAAGAGCTACCTGGCCGACAAGCAGGTGGGCGACACTGTCACCCTGCAGGTCGAGCGCGACGGCAAGGTCCTGACTCTCAGCGTCACTTTGGGGAATAGTGCGCAGTAAAAGTGCCGCAACCCAAAGGCCCCCTTGTGCAAAGGGAGGCTCTCCCTACCCCGCGTTTTCTATAAACATTTCCTCCTTCTTTTTTCTTTCCATATAATCTTCTGATCTTGCAAAAATGTCCTGCAATGCAAATCTTGCATTGTGGGACATTTTTGCTGTTTTATACAGCTTGTTCATAAAAACTTTGTTTGACAGGCCATACAGCCGTACTGTATAATTTAAAATGTACGCAACGTATAAAAAAAGTTCATATCCGGGAAAGAATCTGGACGAAACGCGCACAAGATGCCGAACCGTCCGCGAAACAGGGGAACAGAAGAAAAGGAGGTCATACCCATGAGCGATTACGCTGCTATTGCAAAAGAAGCTGCCGTTTTTACCGAGGAATGTGTCACCAACAACCGCATCGACCCGTCCCTTTTTGGCCAATACAACATCAAGCGCGGCCTGCGCGACCAGGACGGCAAAGGCGTGCTGGCAGGCATTACCAACATCTCCCGCATTGATGCCTTTGAGGAGAAGGACGGTAAAAAAGTGCCCTGCGACGGAAAACTCTGGTACCGCGGCTACAACGTGTATGACCTCATCCGGGGCCTGCGCGGCAAGCGCTATGCCTTTGAGGAAGCCGCCTACCTGCTCCTTATCGGTGACCTGCCCAACGAGGCCCAGCTGGATGCTTTCAAGGACAGCCTGGTCAAATGCCGCGACCTGCCCACCAACTTTGTGCGGGACGTCATCATGAAAGCCCCCAGCCGCGACCTGATGAACTCGCTGACCCGCAGTGTGCTCACCCTCGCCAGCTACGATGACGACATCGGCAAGACCGACCTGCAGACCCAGCTGGAGCAGTGCATCAAGCTCATCAGCGTCTTCCCCATGCTGGCCGTCTACGGCTACCACGCCTACCATTATTATGAGTGCGGCGGCAGCATGTACATCCACCGCCCCAAACCGGAGCTTTCCACCGCCGAAAACCTGCTGCAGATGCTCCGCCCCGACCAGAAATACACCGAGCTGGAAGCCCACGTGCTGGACATCGCCCTGCTGCTGCATATGGAGCATGGCGGCGGCAACAACTCCACCTTCACCACCCGCGTGGTCAGCTCCTCCGGGTCGGATACCTACTCGGTCATTGCGGCGGCGCTTTCCAGCCTGAAAGGCCCCAAGCACGGCGGTGCCAACATCAAGGTCATGCAGATGATGGACGACATCCGCGCCCACGTCACCGACCCCACCGACGAAGCCGCCATGCACGACTACCTGTCCCGCATCGTCGACCGCCAGGCCTTCGACCAGAAGGGCCTGATCTACGGCATGGGCCACGCGGTCTACTCCCTCAGCGACCCCCGCGCCGTGGTATTCAAAAACTTTGTGCACCAGCTGGCCGATGCCAAGGGCCGCGCCCTCGATTTTGAATATTACAACACCATCGAGCGGCTGGCCCCCAAAGTCATCGCAGAAAAACGCCATATTTATAAAGGCGTGTCTACCAACGTCGACTTCTACTCCGGCTTCGTCTATGACATGCTGGGTATCCCCGTGGAGCTGTACACCCCCATCTTCGCCGTGGCGCGCATCGTGGGCTGGTCCGCCCACCGCATGGAGGAGTTGGTCAACGTGGATAAGATCATCCGCCCCGCCTACCAGAGCATCATGACCCCGCGGGACTACGTGCCGCTGGAAAACCGCTGATGCCCGCCTGACCCCCTTACATGCAAAAGGAGGCCGAATGAACGAAAAACTCAAAGAAAAGACCCGCGAAGCCCTGACCAGCGTGCTGCCCATCACGGTCATCGTGCTGGTGCTCAGCGTCACGCTGGTGCCCATGGAGGTGGGGACGCTGGCCCTGTTTTTAACGGGGGCGGTGCTGCTCATCGTGGGCATGGGCTTCTTCCAGCTGGGTGCCGAGATCTCCATGACCCCGCTGGGCCAGGGGATAGGCGGCAGCATCGTGCGCCAGAAAAAAACATGGCTGGCCGTTGTCATCTGCTTTGCCATGGGCGCTATCATCACGATCTCAGAACCCGATCTGCAGGTGCTGGCCAACCAGGTGGCGGCCATCCCCAACGCCGTGCTCATCTGGACGGTGGCGGCGGGCGTCGGCGTGTTCACCGCCGTGGCGGTGCTGCGCATTTTGTACCGCGTGCCGCTGTCCAAAATGCTGCTGGGGCTGTATTTGCTGCTGTTCGTGGTGTCCCTTTTTGTCCCCAATGAATTTTTGGCCGTCGCCTTTGATGCCGGCGGCGTCACCACCGGCCCCATGACGGTGCCCTTTATCATGGCGCTGGGCATCGGCTTCTCAGCTGCCCGCAGCGATAAGGACAGCGCCAACGACAGCTTCGGCCTCATCGCTCTGTGCAGTGTTGGCCCCATCCTGATGGTCATGCTGCTGGGCATCTTCTACCACCCCACGGAGACGATTTATGACGCCGTGCAGCTGGCCCCAGTCATCACTACCCAGGATGTGGCACTGGCCTTTTTGCAGGACCTGCCCCATTATACGGCCGAGGTGCTGCAAAGCACGCTGCCCATCGTGGGCGTGTTTGTGCTGTTCCAGGTGCTGACCCGCAGCTTCCAGCCGCGCCAGTTGGTGCGTATGGTGCTGGGTTTTGTGTATACCATTATCGGGCTGATTTTGTTCCTCACCGGTGTCAACGTCGGGTTCGCGCCCGTAGGCAATCTGCTGGGCAGCGGCCTGGGCAGAGGCCCCCTGCGCTGGGCGCTGCTTCCTATCGGCATGCTCATCGGCTACTACATCGTCAAGGCCGAGCCAGCGGTGCAGGTGCTCAACGAACAGGTCGAGGAGATCACCGGTGGCACCATCTCCCGCCATGCCATGAACCGCGCCCTGCAGGCCGGTGTGGCCGTGGCGGTGGCGCTGGCCATGCTGCGCGTGCTGACCGGACTTAGCATCTACTGGGTGCTCATCCCCGGCTACGCGGCGGCGCTTATCATGAGCCGCTTTGTCCCGCCGGTGTTTGTGGGCATCGCGTTTGACTCCGGCGGCGTCGCCAGCGGCCCGATGACATCCACTTTCCTGCTGCCGCTGGCCATGGGCGCATGCAGCGCGGTGGGTGGCAACGTCGTCACCGATGCCTTCGGTATCGTGGCACTGGTCGCCCTGGCTCCGCTCATCGCCATCCAGATCATGGGCCTGCTGTATGCCCGCCGCACCCAGGCGCAGACCGCCCCCAACCTTTTGGACGACACCGTGGTGGAACTGGAGGAATACTGATATGGCTGCAACGCAAAAACGCACCCCCTGCCTGCGGCTGCTCCTTTCGGTCACGCAGGCCGAGGATGAGCACCGCGTGGTGGAAGTGCTGCAAAAAAACGGCATCCCCCTTTGTTTTGAAGCCCGCGCCAAGGGCACAGCCCCGTCTGAGCTGCTGGATGCCATCGGCCTGGGCGGCACCACCCGCGTGCTGACGGCGGGCCTGCTGCCCCGCGCCAACGTCCCGGCGGTGTTCGGGGCCATCAACAGGGCGCTTTCTTACCACAAGCGCGGCGCAGGTATCGCCGTGACCCTGCCGCTGACCGGCGTACAGAACAGCATTTTGCAGTTGACCGCCCCGGCGGACTGTGCCGGACCCACTGCTGAAAAGGAGGAACACACCATGAAGGACCATCCCTACGCCCTGCTGTGGGTTTCCGTCAAGGCGGGCCACGGCGACGAAGCTGTGGACGCTGCCCGCAAAGCAGGAGCCCGCGGCGGCACAGTGCTGAAAGGCAGCCGCTGCAGTACCGAGGAGGCCAGCAGCTTTTTGGGCATTTCCATTCGGGAGGAGCAGGATTTTGTTATGATCGTCGTCCCGCAGGAGCAGAAATCCGCCGTCATGCAGGCAGTCACCGCCGCCTGCGGCCTGAACACCCCCGCCCACGGTGTAACAGCCGCCCTGCCGGTAGATGAAGTGATGGGATTAGAATAAGTACCCCTTAAAAGGCCCCCTTGTGTAAAGGGGGCTCCGCGAAGCGGTGGGGGATTGTGATCTTACCCCATACATCGACCTACCCTCGTAAAATCACAATCCCTCCGTCACGGCTACTGCCGTGCCACCCGCTTACGCGTCGGGCCCCTCTGTCGCTTCGCGACATCTCCCCACACTGTGGGGAGTCACCCTTTACACAAGGGAGGCTTTAGGGGCCCGCAATAACGATAAAAAAGGATGCAAGGAACTTACTCCTTGCATCCTTTTATTATTGTTGAATTGTTAAAAATTACCCGGCAATCGCACCAAAGGCCGAGAAGCCCAGCAAACTGACCACACCCATGATGCACCCGGCCAGCAGCACGCCGCCCATGCAGGCACGCACGCTGGATTTGAAATCCATGTCCAGCAGGCTGGCGGCTAGTGTGCCGGTCCAGGCACCGGTGCCCGGCAGGGGGATACCCACGAACAGCAGCAGCGCCCAGGGCAGGCCGCGGCCGGCCTTGGCCTTCAGCTTCTCGCCGCCCTTGTGGCCCTTCTCCAGGCAGAAGGTGAAGAACTTGCCGATGACCGGCTTATCCGCGCCCCACTCCAGCACCCTGCGGGCCAGAAAGAAGATGAACGGCACCGGGAGCATGTTGCCGATGATGGAGATGATGTACACCTGCCACAGCGGCAGGCCCAGCCCCACGCCGATGGGGATCGCGCCGCGCAACTCGATCAGCGGCACCATCGAGACGAAAAATACAGTCAGATATTTAGTCAGCATAATAAACCTCGTTGTAGTGTTGCTTTCTATAAACGATAACTTTCTAATTATACAGGATAACGACCAATTTGGCAAGTACTACTTTAAAGGCTCCCCTCAAGGGGGGCCATCTCTGCTACCGTATGCCTTAACCTTATTCTATATACACATCCTCAAATTTGTCCTGTTTTGTCAAATCCGGCCAATCTTATGAACATGTTGTAAACTTTTATAAAATTGCACAAGGTTAGTTGTATAAAACTAGCGTCCTGCACGAAAATAAGTTAATTTTCTCTAACTGCTTGACTTTTAGGTGTTAGTTATGCTAAACTGCTATCGCAAGCGGTTAGAACGTTCTAACCGCCCACTTTTGCTTGACCTGTTAGCATATGCTAATGGGCGGGCCAAACAGCATATAAAGGGGTGTTTGTGCTATGCCTTTGACAATGGCAAAAGCAGGTGAGACCGTCACCATCCAGAAGATCACCGGTAAGGATGAAGTTCGTCTGCACCTGGCAGAGTTGGGCTTTGTTGTTGGCGAGACCATCACGGTCGTCAACGAGATCAGCGGCAACCTGATCCTACAGGTCAAGGAAGCCCGCATCGCGCTGGATAAGACCATGGCCATGCGCATCATGGTCGCCTAAAATTCGGAAATCCGTCCCCGCGCAAACGGAGGCTAGATTTACAGTATTGAGGAGGAATCGTATATGAAAACTCTTAAAGACGTTAAGGTCGGCGAGACTGCTACGGTCAAGCGCCTGCACGGTGAAGGCCCTGTCAAGCGCCGCATCATGGACATGGGTCTGACCAAGGGTGTCCAGGTCTACGTCCGTAAGGTCGCACCTCTGGGCGACCCCATGGAGCTGACCGTCCGCAACTACGAACTGAGCGTTCGTAAGGCTGACGCCGAGATGGTCGAGGTCGAGTAAAATGGCTGCTTTCCCCGCCTAAAAGCGGGAAAACATAGAAAGGGGTATATGAATGGCAATTAAAATTGCATTGGCCGGCAACCCGAACTGCGGTAAAACCACCCTGTTCAACAACCTGACCGGCTCTAACCAGTACGTCGGTAACTGGCCCGGCGTTACGGTGGAAAAGAAAGAGGGAAAACTCAAGGGCCACGATGATGTCGTGATCCAGGACTTGCCCGGTATCTACTCTCTGTCTCCCTACACGCTGGAGGAAGTTGTCGCCCGCGGCTACCTCGTCAACGAGAAGCCCGATGCCATCCTGAACATCATCGATGGTACCAACATCGAGCGTAACCTCTACCTGACCACCCAGCTGATCGAGCTGGGCATCCCCGTTGTCATGGCAGTCAACATGATCGACCTGGTTCGCAAGAACGGCGACAAGATCGACCTGAACAAGCTCTCCAAGGAACTGGGCTGTAAGGCTGTTGAGATTTCCGCCCTGAAGGGCGAGGGCTGCCAGCAGGCTGCCGAGGCTGCTATCGCCGCCGCCAAAGAGGCCAAGGGTGTTGAGCTGCCCCATGTCTTTACCGGCAGCGTTGAGCATGCCATCGCTCACATCGAGGAATCCATCCAGGGCAAGGTCGATGACCGCTTCCTGCGTTGGTACGCCGTTAAGCTGTTCGAGCGCGACGACAAGGTCGAGGCTGAGCTGAACCTCGGCAAAGACCTGCTGGATCACATCGGCCAGCATGTCACCGACTGCGAGAACGAGATGGATGACGATGCCGAGAGCATCATCACCAACCAGCGTTACGCTTACATCAACGGTGTTGTCGACAAGGCCGTCAAGAAGAAGGCCCGCGCCGAGCACCTGACCGTTTCCGATAAGATCGACCAGCTCGTTACCAACCGTATCCTGGCCCTGCCCATCTTCGCAGCCATCATGTGGCTGATGTACGCCATCGCCATGGGTACCTCTGTTGCTGACGGCGGCATCGGTATCGGCACCTTCGCTACCGACTGGACCAACGATGTTCTGTTCGGCGAGATCGTCCCCAACGCTCTGGGCG
>OGXX01003627.1_pt1 | contig 12641 bp, 10 predicted proteins | sample 1576301 | NCBI WGS metagenome assembly OGXX01 (sample SAMEA3541469, study PRJEB24748) | human gut metagenome | biome: human gut; feature: human-associated habitat; material: faeces | place: China | collected 2012
TTCTGTCTGTCTCCCAGACCAACGATTTCCAAAAGCTCTGCCGCTCTCTTTCTGGCTTCCGCTTTCTTCTTTCCTTTAATATAAAGTGGAAAACAGACATTATCGATCACTGACTTCTGCATCAGCAGATTGAAATGCTGGAAGATCATACCGATTTCTTCCCTCTGCTTCCTCAATTCCTTCTCTGTCAAATCTCCAAGAGCCTTCCCATCTATCAGAACCCGGCCCTCTGTAGGAACCTCCAGAAAATTCATACATCGTACCAATGTACTCTTACCTGCCCCCGACATACCGATAATTCCATATATATCACCGGAATCGATATTCAGGTTCACATCCTTCAAAGCCTCGACCACGCCATCTTTCGTGTCAAAAGACTTCCGGACCTTCTCAATCACAATCCCAGACATCTCATTCTCCCTCTCTCTTATTCCCCGCTCCGTTGAGCATGAACATACTATACCACTACACTTCCAAATATGCCAATTCATAATATCTAGCACCAGCTATAGTTTAAAACTATATTTTTATCGCTTTACCACATTAAATTCTATATCTCCTGGATTTATTTAATTATCTTTGTGAGAATAACCTACTAAACTACGAGGATTTTCAGAAGCATATCGCAGATATGGACGGTTCCGTTGCCTCCGCCCGGGACAAGATTGATGAAATCGGCCAGCAGATACAGACGAAACAGCTGATCAAAAAACAATGCTCCGCTTACCGCGCTTTCAGGGAAATCGTAGAAAATGAAAAAAATACCTAAAATCCTGCCCTCTATCGCGGACAACATCAGAAAGAGTATGAGCTTCACATTACCAGCAAAGAGGCCCTGAAGGAGCTCGGCGTAAAGGCTCTGCCAAAGCCGGAGAAACTGGACGCACAGATTGAAAAATTAGAAGCTGAACAGGCCACCGCCCGAGACGAATGGAAAAAACTCCGGAAACAGCAGGATATCCATCTTCACTCTGAAAATGTTGAGGAGCAGATACCGTCTGCGCCTGATATTTCCCAGAACCAGGAGACGCTCCATCCAGCATTTGCTTCAAGAAGCAACGCTGTTGTTAAAAATAATAATCACGAAAAATCATAACGTATTTATATCAAAAGAAGGAGAAAATTTCAACATAACTATTGGAAAAAGGATTAAGATATGCAGAAAATTCAGAGCTATGACCGGTAATCAACTTGGCCGCGCCATCGGTCTGAACAAAGCCTTCGGCACAAGAATTACTCAATACGAAACGAATGCCCGGATTCCCAGACCGGAAATTTTAAAAAAATTGCAGATGTTCTTAACATTAGTCTGCTTTCAATCTCACCGCTCTTCGGAGACATGCCGGAGGAATTTATGGAAATCCTGTTCTGGCTGGATGAAGAATTCTGGATTGCCTTTTCCCACCGCCATACACTTCCATCACGCATATTAATCGGAATCAGGACTTTCTCACCGGCATGAGCAGCAATCGTACTTTTCCTTAAGATCATCTCATCCGTATCAATGTAATTGTGGATAGTATGAAATACCTTCTGGCACTTCATTCTTATCTTTTCCAAAACACTCTCCACCATTTCTTCACGGTTCTAGCAGGCAAAGCTCTGGCATATCTCTACATCATGCAGATAATCATCCGGATAGTTTCCATACTGACCGATCCCCGCTACATAAACCGCTGCCCATATATAGTCTTTCTTTAGTATTTCCCGTTTTTTTTAAAACACCATTTACCATACATTTATCAAATAAACAAATGCAGGAAGTAGATTCTAAAAACTCTACTTCCTGCATCTGTCATTTTTATCTTATATCCATTTTACAATTTTGCATATAAAGCATTAATTTTCGCCCGAGTAGCAGGTCCAATAATTCCGTCAACGGATAAACCATTTGCTTTCTGAAATTTGCAAACAGCGTTATATGTTCCCTGTCCAAAAATTCCATCTGCGCCAGAGGAACCACAACTGTACCCTAAAGCAATAAGTTTTTTCTGCATATTTTTCACATCAGTTCCGCTTGAGCCCATAGACAGATTTGTGCCGGAACTACTTCCTCCTAAATTTGAATATGCGGAATTTATTTTAGATCGTGTCGTAGGCCCAATAACACCATCCACCGTCAAGCCATGGTCTCTCTGAAAATTGCAAACGGCATTATATGTTCCCTGTCCGAAAGACCCATCTGCACCTGAGGAACCACAACTATAGCCTAATGCAATAAGCTTTTTCTGCATATCCTTCACATCAGTTCCACTTGAACCCATAGAGAGGTTTGTGCTGGAACCAGATCCACTTCCATATGCCGGTCTGCAAAACGAAGCCTTGGGAGAACCAACAGTACGATTAGTTGTTCTTACCTGATCTTTAGAATTTCCATCAATTGTTACATACGTATTTCCGCTGACTGACTTAACAATACCAACATGACCATAAGTTCCCCCCGCAGACGTAGTAATAATTGCGAGGTCTCCGACCTTCGGGCTTGAATAAACACGTCCTAATGAATTATAATATCTCCAAATTTCATAGACAGATGCTGTTTTTCCGCCTCCATAAAAAATGCTAGATGCGCCGGAATGTTTAAACACCCACCATACGAACACTGCACACCACGGATAAGCATCACCATTTACCGCCTTTCCATAATACTCCGTATTGTACTTTACGTTGTTATTGCCGGTTTCTTTTACTCCAATCTCATTGCTCGCTGTTTTGATAATTGTACTCGCTGTTGCCATATTATATTACCTCCGTTTTTTATTTGTGATAACCGGTTATCTGTCTTATATAAAGTAACTTACAGGCGAAATGTAAACCATTATTTTCATTAAAAACAAATATTCAAAAATAACCGAAATTCTACTCATTTCTAAAACATATTTCGATAAGTCAAAATTACAATTTTCACACTTTAATTGATATAATATTCAACAACTAAACAAGGAGGCCATTTAACCATGAATAATGTAAAAATTCTATGTATCGCAGGCAGTATCGTACTCGGTAGTATATTGCTATCCGGACAAGCTTTTGGCAAAGCCCCCTCAGATCTAATCACCCTTTCCGCCCCTAAGGAGCCTGAGGGGCAACATGTATCTTATGATATAGATGGTTCCGGCTCTTATTATGACAGTGAGTCAGATACAACTTACTATTTTGTCAAGGGGATTGTCACTTCTTATTCTAATCATACCAAAACCTTTTCACTGACTTCCGACGTCGGTGAAACTTATGAGTTACCGGCAGATACGGATATTAATATAACCGACTATCTCAACACAGAAGCACATATATGGTACTCAGAAGACTCTCAAAAAAACTTAAAATTACTTGTGTTCTCTCCTCAAATTTTTTGGGAACATATTAATGAGCTGGAATCAGATGAACAAATTCCGGATGGTGCCACAGAAATCGATGGGACTCTTTCAAAATATATCTCTTTCTGGTTAACAGAAGATAAAATAGATGTTACTCTCTTATTTGTTGAGGACAACGATGGAAACACTCATATATATGCAGAGGATAACACATGCAATAATTGTAATAGTTCTGTTTTTGGCAAAACAATCGGCGACTATATCAAGTTATATGAAGATATGCATTTAAATTCTCAAGTATATGATGATTTTAATGTTGCATATCTTATATCAGAAGCATCATCTTGACTTACCCAAATGTCTGGTTGAGAACCTGATGTTTTTTACATCAAACATATCATATATTTTAAATGCCGCAGCCAATATTTTCAAAGGCTGCGGCATTTTTGACTTAATTTTTCTTTCAAACATGTTGCTTCTTCTTTTGACTGCTGCAAATATGTTTATGTCACAAATTCAAGCAATATTCAGCACTTACTATTTATGTAAAAAATCATTTCAGAAATTGATATATTTTTTTCTTTTCTCTGTTTACATATTGACGGCTAAAGTGTAAGAAAGATGCGATTTCACTATCTGACCACCCTAAAATCAAGTATTTTAAAATATCCCTTTGGTTTGAAGTCATTTTTAAGGTTATATTTTTCAGATCAAATGCTAATTCCACAGATGAATAATCCGCTCTATAGCTTTCTTGTAAATCACCTTCATTATCCATATATGCACATTCGTATTTTTCTTTTTTTAAGTTTCTCTTGCAAAGATGAGCAAATTTATATTTCACTGAATTGGTAATGAATTTCAAGCACTGATAATCGTCTTCACAAGTGGCGATTGTTTTTACTGCTTCTATAATTGCCAAATTCAATTCTTGAGTTGCGTCATCCCAATCTAGAAAGAATATTTTTTTTGCATATGATTTTACTAAAGGTTCCATTATGCAAAGTAAGCTTTGCATGTATTTTGAATCATTTTTTGCCTGTATAACCAAATCTTTATATCCCTGCATCATATACCCTTTTATTTTTTAAAGAGTATCTGGGCATAAAAATGTAAACTTATTTTTTATTTTTTTGTTCAGAATCAAAGGTTTCTTATATCTATAAAAAAAGGAATATTGTATTTAAACAATATTCCCAATTTCCATCCTGCATATAATCCTCACTACAGAAGCTATATATTTTACAGCTGCTTCCCGCCATCATTACCAAAAATACTTTCAAAATCTATTTTTACAATCTTTTTTGGGTTATTCTTATTATTTTTACTCATCAAAATATTCCTGATACCAGAACAAAAACGCCAGCACCGTCCAGATTTTCCGGCTGTTGTCCTTCTTTCCCGCGTGATGCTCCTCCAGAAGCGCCGTCAGCTTTTCCGTGTGGAAATACTGACGGGATATGGGGCTTTGAAACATTTTTTTAACTCTCCCGTACCAGTCGTCGTCCCGCAGCCAGACACGGACAGGCACCGGAAATCCCAGCTTTTTCCGCGCGGCCGTGTCTTCCGGGATGTATTTCCGGGCCACCTTCCTAAACAGATACTTCGTCTTTCCGTGGGCAAATTTTGCCTCCGGCGGAAGTGTCCGGACAGCCTCGAACACATCCCGGTCCAGGAAGGGCACGCGCACCTCCAGCGAATGGGCCATGCTCATGCGGTCGGTTTTCTGCAAAATATCCCCGGCCAGCCAGTATTTCAGGTCGATGTTCTGCATTTTCTCCGGGTCGGAAAGCCCGGCGGCTTCTTCATAAGTCTTTCGCAGAAACTCCTGACAGGACGGCGTGTCGGTCGGATTTTTCAAAAGCTCCCGGCGCTCCTCGTCGGTGAAAATATGGGCGTTCCCGATAAACCGTTCCTCCACCCGTTGGCCGGCCCGGATCAGAAAGCTCTTGCCGCGGCGGTCCGGCAGTTTTTTCGCCTGCCGGGAAACCGCACGCCGGATCTTTTCAGGAATCCAGGCCACTTTCTGAAGAGCCAGAGGCTCCCGGTAGATATTATAACCGCCAAATAGTTCGTCCGCACCCTCCCCGGAGAGCACCACCTTCACATAACGAGACGCCTTGGCAGCCAAAAAATACATGGCGACGGCAGAAGCATCACCGCTGGGCTCGTCGAGGGCGTACATTACCTTTGGAAGCACATCCCAGAACTCCTTTTTCCCGATAGTATGCATGTGATAAGAAAGATGCGCATACCGGGCCACCTCCCTGGCCCTGTTTTCCTCGTTGTAGCCGCTGTTCCCATCCAGAAATCCCACCGTAAACGCCATTTTTGCCCCGGACAACACGGCAATAAAACCCGAATCCACACCGCCGGACAAGAAAGTTCCCACTTCCACATCACTGACCATATGGCGGCGGACGGATTTTTTAAGCACGCTCTCCAGTTTTTTCTCCATATCCGCCAGCGAACACCCCGCCTCGGGCTGTAGCTTCGGCTGAAAATATCTGCAGATTTCATACTTTCCCTGGCGGTAAAACAGCATACAGCCCGGCGGAAGGCGGTAGATTCCCTCAAAAAAAGTTTCCTCCAGCACGGAATACTGAAAAGAAAGATACTGCTCCAGCGCCCGTTCATTCAACTTTTTCGGGACGCCCGGGAACTGCAGGATGCTCTTAATCTCCGACGCAAACACGAAATTTCCATCCACCACTGTGTAAAACAACGGCTTGATTCCGAAAAAATCCCTCGCCAGCATCAGTTCTTCTTTTTTCTCATTCCAGACGGCGAAGGCAAACATTCCACGAAGCTGCTCCACAAACGCCGGACCATAAGCCTCAAGACCATTCACCAGCGTCTCCGTGTCCGAGCGGGTGACAAAAAGAATCTTCTTTTCCCGTTCCATCTGCTCCCGCAGTTCCTGGTAATTATAGATTTCTCCGTTAAACACCACTGTCAGGTTCTGACTGCTGCTTTTCATAGGCTGCAGGCCGCCTTCCAGGTCGATGATACTCAGGCGGCGAAATCCAAGGGCCACGCTGTCATTTACAAAACTGCCCTGCGCATCTGGACCTCGATGTACCAGCTTTTCCTTCATTTTTTCCACAATCTCTCTTTTGTTCTTTTTCTTTCCGAAAAATCCACAAATTCCGCACATGCTTTTCTCCATCTCGTATAATAAGTTTGTAAGCAAGAGAAATCTCTTACAGACTTATTTCTTTTTATGGTATAGAGGTAAGGACATCTAAGAGGTATTCCCCTCATCCCATTCCCATCTATACAGTCAATAGTTACATTGACATATCGTTTATCCTTGTTGTCAACCTTTACTTCTTTATTTTACCTCATATAACACCCCATAATATATTTCTGGCACTAACAACACCTAAAAGTCTTCCAACAGTAACAACTGTCTCATTTTCATTCTCAAAAGTCATTGCGCAGTAGCATACGGTACAGCCCAAGGGCTTTTTTCGTTTTCAGCCATCAAATTTGCTCTTCATCACTTGCCGAACATGAATCCTGCTTTTGCACTTCTGCTCATTGGATTTCACGGCACTTTTTTGTCAAAAATCTTGATTAGCGGTTTACATTTTGAGACTATTTTTCTCCTTATAAAATGAATTTGCAAATTCCAAAATTTCAAAAGGAGAAAAAACACAATGACAGATCATGAAAAACTTGTAATGCGAAATATTATTTATGCAGTGGAAACTGGCGGACAAGTATATGGACAAAAGGACTATGCTGATTTTACGGAAGCATATACCAACAGTTCTGCGGAACATGCGATCACAATCGGTGCCGGACAGTGGTATGGCAATGAGGCTCGTACACTTCTTCTTAAGATTAAAACTACTGATGCCGCAACTTTCAGCAAGTATGATACGGCCGGTGTCGCGGCGGATCTTAATAAAACAGACTGGTCAAACTATCAGCTCTCAAAAACCTCGGCAAAAGCGAAGGCAATTGTACATATTATCAATTCAACAGTTGGTCATCGCTGCCAGGATCAGCTTATGGATGGACAGATGGAAACTTATGTGAAGGAAGCAGCTTCTCTGGGCGTTACAGCAATGGATGCCAAAATGATGTGTGCAAATTTTCGCCATCAGGGTGGACTTTCTGCGGTGAAAAGGATTCTTGCCAAGACTACAAAGCCTTACACACTGGATCATCTTTATACTGCCTGCCAGACAGATACCGGAAATCAGGTCGGAGCATATAAGAGCCGACAGAAAATGGTATATAATGCATTAAAGACCTATATCACTAATTATAAGGTGACAGCATCCGATGCAATTCAGGCAGCGATAAATATTGCAAAAGCAGAAATCGGTTATCGTGAGAAAGCATCGAATGCAAATCTTGACAGCAAGACCGCAAATGCAGGAACCGCTAATTATACAAAGTATTGGCGGGATGTTGCACCAGAATACCAGGGTCAGGCATGGTGTGCCTGCTTTATAAGCTGGGTATTTATGAAAGCCTTTAACAAGTCGAAGGCTTCGGAATTATTAAAGCATTGGCCGTATATAAGTGTTCCAAACATTTCAACCAAATTTACCAATTATTCTACGCCGAAAGCTGGAGACATCGTAATGTATCATAATGGGTCGGTATTTAATCATACTGGACTTGTTATTGCTGTTAGTGGTAATTCTTATACTACCATTGAAGGCAATACAAATGACGGTTCCGGTGTGGTAGCTGAAGGGATCGGCGTATATCAGAGAAACCGTACATTGAGTGCGTCCTCCGGTACAAGATTCGCCAGGCCGGATTATAGTATTATTAATTCCATTAATAACTCTGGCGAAACAACAACTCCTTCTACCTGGACAACGAAAAGCACTGGGGTATGTACTGGAGATGGCGTTTATGTACGTCAGACGCCAGGCGGAGCCATCATGGGTACGGTATCAAAGGGAACCAGCCTTGAGCTAGATGGAACCAACTCTGGTGTATGGGTTCATGTGAAAGTGTCTGGAATCGGAATCGGTTATATGCATCAGGATTATGTAGGCAAAGGAACTGCTTCCACAGGTTCCTCCGCAGTTAAAACAGCTCAGACTGCATTGAACTCAAAGTTCAAAGCCGGATTGACTGTAGACGGTATCTGGGGATCTGCGAGTCAGAAAGCATATATTAAAGCAATCCAGACTGCACTTAATTCCGTATACGGCACTGGCCTTACAACCGATGGCATCTGGGGAACAAACACATCCAATGCCTGTGCTGCTCATGTGCTTTCAGAAGGGGCCAATAACCTTTATGTCGGAGTTCTGCAGATTGGTCTTTATGCTCATGGTATTACCCTGAATAACGGGATTGATAATGCCTTTGGAGCCGCCACAAAGCAAGGTGTGAAAAAATTCCAGACTTCTAAGAGATTAACTGCGGATGGAATTGCGGGAAGAGATACTTTTGCAAAGCTTGCAGGTGTTTAACGATTTTTGAACATGCGCCTGACGAGCGCACCTGAGAAAAAGGCGCTGCATATGCAGTGCCTTTTCCGAGAAAATGCGAGAAAATCTAATATTCACTGGGAGAGGTATCTTCAAAATCTTCGTTTTCCGATTCACTCACATCAGGTACATATTCGTCGGTCATTTTCTGCGCTTCCTCTAATGTACTGGAAGGTAAATATTCCTCCCCATCACTCGTAAGCATGATTACTATATTAACGTTATTCTGACTATAATACTCCAGGTCAACATTCAGTCCGGATCGTACAGCACTCCCATTAGCTATATTCAGGACGGCGTTTTCTATATTAAAAACCATATTATAATAATTTCCTGATTCGCCCACTTCTACTGTTATCGTATTTTCATCGGAATACAGAATATTACCAGTGATATATTGGATATCATAAGTTTCTTCCTGTGCAGATTCCTGATCTGCGGGATCTCCCTGGCTTTGGTAAATTTCCGCTTCTGCGTTATTTCCAGACTGTTGATTCTGCACACTGTCTCCTGGATTTGCTGCCACAGCTGTGGGCGTTGGCTTCCTGGTAACAGCCGTAGTAAGATTTGGAATAAACTTTACAGCATCCTTACCACTTTCGCTTTCCGTTTGCGCGGATTCGTTGCTTCCTGACAATTCACATCCTGTCAGGGTCACCGTGATACCTGTCAATATCACAAAAAACACTTTCAGAATCTTTTTTCTCATTTTTTATCCTTTCTTTTTTACTTTTTACAATTTTTATTTTACTCTAAATAACTTCCCATTACCTATTTCTGGCACTAATAACACCTAAAAGTCTTCCAACAGAAATAATAGCTGTTTTATCATTCCAAAAAGTCCGTGGCCTATCATACAAGGATACAGGCCACGGACTTTTTTCGTCATTTAAGGACATCAATTCTTTTTTTCATCTCATTCCGAACGTGAATCCTGCTTCGCCAGAAGATGGTTCTTTATTTCATTCAGGTCATTCTGAACGGTATAAAGAATCTGATATTTTTCTGTAAGCTTTTCTATTACAGACTGATAATTATTTTCACGTTCTTCCTGTTTCTTGTCCCTCTGCTCATTCGATTTCACTACGTAGATGAGCAGAAATACCGCCACCACTGCCCATATCCCCTGCGACAGAGCGGCATCGAGCATAGTTGTCTCCATGTCCTGTTTCCTCCTTCCCGCTATATTAAACGTCCTCTTATCTTTTCCCCAGCCGCCGGGTTCCAAATAGATACGTTCAACCTTTAAAGAGTCGCTACAATACCGATTTGTCAACTAACAGCCTTTTTTCTGCCGATGTTTCCATTTTTCCTTCATGCACGCCGGATTCTTTTAAAATTAGGTATCACTTAAATTTTTTCTGATTTTAAATTCTTCATCAAACACAAAATGTCCTTTAACAGAACGTCAATGTCCCTCAATTTATTCTGGAACCTGTTTTCAAGCTGTGCTTAGGAAATCTCATGCATCATATAAAAGTTTACCGTTCAACGTAAAAATAGCATTGATTCCGCCTGTCCGATACTGCCGAGGATAAAGCCTACATTTTCCGTCTCCCAGTCCTTTTCCGGAAGCACATAATAACGGAACTCCGCCCGAAGCTTTTCGCTGTTTTTTCTTTTTGGACCCCTGCCCGTCGAACCGCCTTCGTGGTTGCTGCTATAAGAAGCGTCTCCCACTCCCCGCAGAAACAACCCTGGCAGACCATCTAATATTTCAAAAATCTGTTGCCACTGCCTAATCCGTCTATTAAGATAAGAATATAAAAACGGAACCTTAATCTGTCTCAGAAAGATGGGATTTGATTGAAAACAACTGCAATTGGCATAATTCTTCTCTGTTCAATACGCCAGCCGCAAGGATTTGTTCGAAAAAACGGATATCTGGAAAAATAAAGAATACCGATCCATACAGGGAACTTATCTCGTCATTTTCCTTTCCTTCGCAAATGTAAAGGAAACTACGTTCGAGAGCGCCAGAAAAAAGATCAACCAGATTCTGCGGGATTGCTACCGAAATTTTGATTTTCTGCTGAATTCAAGCGCTTTGAATGAGGATAATACTTCTTATTTTATAAAGGCATCAGTACTCAACCCGCCATACGCCTCATTGCTACACCTACCGGGATCAGGATAATCGTACAACATAACACCAGGCCAAAAATCACGGGCATCGCCGCTATCGGCAGACCGATGCGGGCCACATAAGCCACTTTTAAGAATTAAAGGCGTTACACGGCTGTACTTTTATGAATCCTATTACGAAAATGGAAAAACCAGGCAAAAATGTGTGGAAAATCTCAGCCGTCTCGATGAGCTGCAAATAAAGTACGATGATCCTGTTTCACATTTTAAAAAGATTGCTGAAGAACGCACTTTTGAGAAAAAAGCTGCTCAGAAAATTTCTGTTCCCATTGATATGGAAGCTGAAATGGATATCAACGAGGACAATCTTAAAAACGCAGGTTATTCTGTTTTAAAAGAACTTTACAAACAGCTGGAACTGGATAAATTCTGGAAGCGGAAACTCCGAAACACTTCTATTAAGTATGATCTGGAAGCTGTTTTTCGGCTTCTGCTATTTTCACGTATCCTATTTTGATTGTACGAACTTCTATTTCGATATCGGAAGATCTGATATGGACACCTTTGACGACAACGGTAATCCGATAGACAAAAAAGGAAATCCTACTGAATTAAAATACAGAAAACAGGAACCTGAGAAAAACCACAGGCCAGACCCCAATGTGGTCAACTTAAGCCCAGAATGCTGAAAATTCAACGATTCTGGGCTTATATTCTGGATTTTTTTATATAAATATCTTGACATATCCTCCTAAATATGTGGTTTATAGATTAAGCAATATTACGTTACCAGCGAAATATTTATCTATTCCAATACGTAGGAGGTATGCCATATGAATCGAACTAATATTTGTAAAAATATCGTCCAATCCATTAAAGATTATATCACAGATCAAGTTAAACTGGAACCCCATCGGGTGGAAAAACATTTTGTACGGCGAAGAAAACTTTCACTTTTGCAAGTTATTATTTATCTGTTCTTCTCTTCAAAAGCTTCCATGTTCCAGAATCTTTCACAGATCAGAGAAGAACTGGGCACGCTTTCTTTTCCGGATGTTTCAAAACAGGCACTTTCCAAAGCCAGACAGTTCATTAATCCTTCACTGTTCAAGGAACTTTATTATCTTTCTGTTGATCTGTTTTACAGCCAGATCCCTTCAAGAAAGCTGTGGCAGGGTTATCATCTTTTTGCAGTAGATGGTTCCAGGATCGAACTTCCGAATTCAAAATCAACTTTTGATTTCTTTGGCGAAATGTCCAGCTATCCTGATCCAAACCGACGTTATACCATGGGACTGGCTTCCATAATTTATGATGTTCTGGATGATTATATCCTTCATGCATCTATCCATAAATTTCTTTCCTCTGAACGAGCAGCTGCATTAGAACATCTTAAAGTTCTTGAAGATATGGGACTATATAACAACAGTATTATTATTTTTGACAGAGGTTATTATTCAGAAGATATGTTCCGCTACTGTGTAGAGCATGGGCATCTCTGTGTTATGAGACTGAAAGAGGGAATCAATTTATCTAAAAAATGCAATGGTGATATGATTTCCATTCTTCAGGGAACTTCAAAAGAAGGTACTTCCGATGTACCTATACGTGTCCTTGAGATTCCGCTTGATGATGGCACAAAAGAATATCTTGCAACAAACCTGTTTGATCCTGCTGTTACAAAAGATATGTTCCGGGAACTTTACTTCTACAGATGGCCTGTAGAACTTAAGTACAAAGAACTAAAAAGCCGCTTTGCCATGGAAGAGTT
>OGXX01003633.1_pt1 | contig 12627 bp, 9 predicted proteins | sample 1576301 | NCBI WGS metagenome assembly OGXX01 (sample SAMEA3541469, study PRJEB24748) | human gut metagenome | biome: human gut; feature: human-associated habitat; material: faeces | place: China | collected 2012
TGACCCCGCAAGGGAGTTCCTCCCTTGACCCTTTCGCGCGATTGAGTTGGTGACGCTCTCATACTGCTTTCGCGTGTTTATGGGGGGAACCCAAGGGGCGCTGCCCCTTGACCCTTTCGCGCGATTGAGTTGAACGCGACTGCATACAGTGTCCGCGTGTTTATGAGGGAAACGGGCGAAATTAGAAGCGCATCCGCTCCTCAATGTAGCTGCGCAGATCTTTCAGCGACACGCGCTCCTGCAGCATGGTGTCGCGGTCGCGAACCGTGACCGACTGCGTCGCTTCGGTGTCGAAGTCCACGCAGATCGTGAACGGCGTGCCGATTTCGTCCTGACGGCGATAGCGCTTGCCAATCGAACCCGTTTCGTCGTAATCCACCGGGAAATACTTCGCCAAATCCGCGTGGATTTCGCTCGCCAGCGTGCCCAGCTTGTTCTTTTGCAGCGGCAGAACGGCAGCCTTGTAGGGAGCCAGCGCCGGATGCAGGTGCAGCACCGTGCGCACGTCGCCGCCCTCCAGCTCCTGCTCCTCGTAAGCATTGCACAGGAACGCCAGCACCATGCGGTCAACGCCCAGCGACGGCTCGATGCAGTAGGGGATGTAGCGCTCGTTCGTCACCGGGTCGAGGTATTCCAGCGACTTGCCGGAATGGTTTTGATGCTGCGTCAGGTCGTAATCCGTGCGGTCGGCGATGCCCCAGAGTTCACCCCAGCCGAACGGGAACAGGAATTCGAAGTCCGTCGTCGCCTTGGAGTAGAACGCCAGCTTCTCCGGCTCATGGTCGCGCAGGCGCAGGCTGTCCTCCTTGATGCCCAGCGAAAGCAGCCACTGCTTGCAGAACGAACGCCAGTAGTCAAACCACTGCAAATCCTCGCCGGGCTTGCAGAAGAATTCCAGCTCCATCTGCTCAAATTCGCGGACACGGAAGATGAAGTTGCCGGGGGTGATTTCGTTGCGGAAAGATTTGCCAATCTGCGCGATGCCCGCCGGGAGCTTCTTGCGCATGGAGCGCATGACGTTGGCGAAGTTGACGAAGATGCCCTGCGCGGTTTCGGGACGCAGGTAAATCTCATTCTCCGGCGTTTCCATCACGCCCGCATGGGTCTTGAACATCAGGTTGAACTGGCGGATGCCGGTGAAATCCTTCTTGCCGCACTTCGGGCAGACGATGTCGTGCTCGGCAATGTACTTCTCCAGCTCAGCGTTCGTCCAGCCGTCGCCAGTTTCCGCGCCGCCGGTGAAGTCCTCAATCAGTTTGTCTGCACGGTAGCGCGCCTTGCACGCCTTGCAGTCCATCAGCGGGTCATTGAAGCCGCCGACGTGACCCGACGCCACCCACACTTCGCGGTTCATCAGAATAGCGCAGTCAAGCCCCACGTTGTACTTGCTTTCCTGCACAAATTTCTGCCACCACGCCTTTTTCACGTTGTTCTTGAATTCCACACCCAGCGGGCCGTAGTCCCATGTATTTGCCAAACCGCCGTACAGTTCGCTTCCGGCAAAAATCAGACCGCGGTTTTTGCACAGCGCAACCAGTTTGTCCATCGTCAAATCAGCCATCGTGATTTCCTCCTGAAAAAGTGAGAATCTAACAAATGTAATGATAGGCGCAAACGCTCACTTTGTCAAGGCTGGAACGCATTTTTTCCTCCGAAAACGCTGATTTTCCGTGCTGAAATCTGCTGATTTTCCCGCAAACGATATTTTTCGCAAATTTCCCGAAAAAAATTTCATTTTCCCTCTTGCATTTTCCGAAGAAGTGTGCTATTATATCAATGTTGTCAGTGCGATTCACTCGCCGGCACACGGATGCTGATATAGCTCAGTTGGTAGAGCGCATCCTTGGTAAGGATGAGGTCACCAGTTCAAATCTGGTTATCAGCTCCATAAGCCTTGCATTTTGCAGGGCTTTTTTCGTGTTTTGGGGCGGAATTTTGCATTTTTAAGCAGCACACCATGCAGTCTTGACATTTTCCTGACCTCATCCCTATTTTTCTGCACCTGCCGCTTCCTTGACGGTGAATTTGCCCCCCAAAAAAGCACGGTGCGCAGGTCTGCCAATCGCCTGCGCACCGCGAGGTTCATCTATTTTCCTCCACTTCTACCGTCTGTACCGACTCCTTCTCCCGCCACGTCTCTTCCTTCACCAGCGTCGCGAACCAAATGCAATCCCCAACCATGCGGTTCTTGTGGCTCGATGGCGAGTTAATCTTCTGATTATTCAGCGCAATCGTGCTCGATGAGCCGCCGTCGAGGTTGTATGCGTTGTCCAGCCCAAACTGCACGCACAGATTCGCCATCTGCACAAGGTCGAAGCCGACGGATTTCGGGGCGGTGCTTTCCGGCCCCTCGTTCGTCAGTATCAGGTATTCCAGCTTGCCAATCTGCCCGATGACCATCCGCTGGGCTTTCTTGGCTTTGCCGTTGTCGATGGTCACGTCATCAAGGCTCGTGAGCGGAACGCCGTCCACCACCAGCGCAGGGCCGAAGCAGAAGGCGTGCAGAACGGTGCCGCCGCCGGCAATGTACTCGTCCCACTTCGCCTGCGTGGTGCAGGTGATGAGGTGGAAGTCGCCATTTTCGTCCACAATCAGCTCGTCACGGCCCTTGTGCGGACGCATCCGCAGCGTCTGACCGTTGCGGACGACGATGCCTTGCTCATGGTAGAGACAGTAGTCACCGTCGATGCCCATGACGGCGTTGAAGCGCTTCGTCATGTCGTTGACGTGGCGCGCCTGCTTCGACGGGTACTTGTTCGCGAAGCCTGTGCGGAATTGGCTCACGTCAGTCAGCTTGACGCGTGCGGACATGACGGTCGTTGTGCCTTCGCCGGGTGCATCAACCTGCTGCAAATCCTGCGTCCAGTAGGTGATGTCAATCTGGATGTCGATGGAATCATCATGGTAGCCGCCGTTATTGGGCAGGTAGCAATCCGGGTTCGGCAGGTTGGGGGAAACCTTGATATCCCACGGAATTGGCTCGAAATCAGGTGCGTCCTCCGCCAAAGCGGGAACAATCAGCAGCGCGCAGAGCAAAAGCGAAATCAGGCGTTTCATCGGGAAATGTACCTCCTACGGTATTCTACATATCAGACGAATCAAAAGGGGAAAACGTTGTCATGTACGAAAATTTAATTTTTTTGTAACAACTTTGCGGATGTGCGCCATTTCGCCCAAAAGTTGAAATTCCCTCTTGCATCAGCGCGCAAAATGGCGTATAATAAGCCTGTCAAATGACCCCGCTTGACGGGAGAAAAGCAGCTTTTGTCCTTCCAGAGAGCCGCCGGATGGTGCGAGGCGGCAGGGCGCGGGTGCTTCTTCCACTCCTGAATGGGGGCAGACGAGGAGTCTGCCGGGTTCGCCCGATACAGCGAGCATGAGTGGTCTGACGTGCGTCAGGCAAACTGGGTGGCAACGCGAGCTTCTCGTCCCGGAATTTTACGGGATGGGAAGCCTTTTTGGTTTCCGCCAAGCAAAAAAGGAGGATTTTTTCCGATGCTGGACATCAATCTGCTCCGTACCAATCCCGAATTGGTGAAGGAGAACATCCGCAAGAAGTTTCAGGACGAAAAGCTCGTCATGGTCGACGAAGTCGTCGAGATGGACAAGGAGTACCGTGCCGCGATTCAGCAGGCGGACACCCTGCGCAACCAAATTAAGGTTGCGTCCAAGCAGATCGGCATGCTGATGGGCAAGGGTCAGAAGGAAGAGGCCGAAAAGGCGAAGGAACAGGTCGCCGTTTACAAGGCGGATCTGGAGGGCCTTGCGGCGAAGGAAGACGAATTGCAGGCGGAAATCCGCAAGCGGATGCTCGTCATTCCGAACATCATTGACCCGTCTGTGCCGATTGGCAAGGATGACAGCCAGAACGTGGAAATCGAGCGCTTCGGCGAGCCCGTCGTGCCGGATTTCGCGATTCCGTATCATGTGGATATCATGGAGCGCCTGCACGGCATCGATCTTGACAGCGCCCGCAGGACCTCCGGCAACGGCTTCTATTACCTCATGGGCGATATTGCCCGCCTGCACTCCGCGATTCTGTCCTATGGCCGTGACTTCATGATCGACCGCGGCTTCACCTACTGCATTCCGCCGTACATGATCCACGGCGACGTGGTGACGGGCGTGATGAGCTTCGCCGAGATGGAGAACATGATGTACAAGATCGAGGGTGAAGATCTCTATCTGATTGGTACGTCCGAGCACTCGATGATCGGCAAGTTCATTGATACGATTCTGGACGAAAGCCAGCTGCCGCAGACGCTGACCAGCTATTCCCCCTGCTTCCGCAAGGAAGTTGGCGCGCATGGCATTGAGGAGCGCGGCGTGTACCGCATCCACCAGTTCGAGAAGCAGGAGATGATCGTCGTCTGCAAGCCGGAGGACAGCCCGATGTGGTTCAACCGCCTGTGGCAGAACACCGTTGATTTCTTCCGCTCGATGGACATCCCGGTTCGCACGCTGGAATGCTGCTCCGGCGACCTTGCTGACTTGAAGGTGAAGTCGCTGGACGTGGAAGCGTGGTCTCCGCGCCAGAAGAAGTACTTTGAGGTCGGCAGCTGCTCGAATCTGGGCGATGCGCAGGCGCGTCGCTTGAAGATTCGCGTCAAGGGCGACGACGGCCGCAAATACTTCGCGCATACGCTGAACAACACCTGTGTTGCGCCGCCGCGTATGCTGATTGCCTTCCTCGAAAACAACCTGCAGGCCGACGGCCGCGTCCGCATTCCGGAAGCGCTGCGCATGTACATGGGCGGGAAGGAATATATCGGCTGATTGGGCTGAAGGGAAAATTGCAAATGGACGGGTGCAGGGGGGATGCAATGCTCCCTGCACCCGTTTTTTCTTTTCCACACGCCCTTCTTTTCCGCCGCCCGCCCGCATACCATCCATCAGCCGAATCAACGGGCAAGGAGGCGGACAAACATGAAACTTCCCAAACTTCCGAAACTTCCATCCCTCAAATCCCTTCATCTCCCCAGCCGCATCACCATGGAACGGCTGCTCATTGTCTCTGCGGCGGCGCTTGTAGTTGTCCTCGCCGTCCGCGGCGGACAGCAGACCCAAACCGCCATGCAGCAGACTGACTTCACCCCCGATGTCAGCACCCAAACCATCGCGGACGCATCGCCGGATGTCGAAATGACCGCTACCGTCTGCTGGTATGAGGACGGCGAGGGGTATCTCGTGCCGGTCACGCGGCAGATTCCGCTGCAGGACGGCGTGGCGAAGGCGACGCTGAGCCTGATGGTGAAGTCGTCCGAGAACGACCTCGCGGCGGCGCGGATGGGGCTGCGGAACGTTATTCCAGAGGGCGTGACGTTCGATTTGGACATTTCCGGCGGCAAGGCGCGCGTGGACTTGAGCAAGGAGGCGCTGAGCTGCCAGAACGCGGAGGAAGAGCTGCTGATGGTGCAGGGGACGGCGGCGGCGCTGTGCGGATTTGACACGGTGCAGGAGGTAACGTTCCTCTTTGACGGTCAGAAGCGCTCGCAGTTGACGCACGGAACAGACGTGTCCGGCGTGTTCAAGGCGGACGGCGTGAATCTGGAAAGCGTGGAGACGACGGCGAACCTGACAAATGCGTCGCGGGTGCAGCTGTATTTCCCGTCGGCGGACGGGCGGCTGATGGTGCCTGTTACGCGGACGGTGTTTTCCCCTGCTGACCTGACCACGGCAATGCTGGAACTGGCGAAAGGCCCGGAGAAGGACAGCGGGCTGGAAATTCCGCTGCCGAAGGACTGTGGTCTGCGGTCGGTGACGCTGAAGAACGGTGTCGCGACAATTGACTTCACAAAAGAATTTGCGTCCCTTGCGACGGCGGAGGACGCGAGCGCGGCGACAAGCCAGGCGCTCCGGGCAATTGTGTTCACGGCGAGCCAATTTCCGGGCGTGAAGAAAGTTGAGGTGCTGGTGGAAGGAAAGCCGTTTGAGGCGCAGCCGTCGGCAGTAACGACGTTCGTGAATCAGGCGGACGAAGTGATGGCGCAGTATCCGGGGCTGATTACGGTGGACTAAGGCACCACCGCACAACTCGGCGGCGCGTCTGCCGATGTCTTTTCCGCCATCTGCGGCATGCAAATTTCTCGATTTACCGCCAGTAAACCTTCGAAATTTGCATTTGCATCTGACGAAAAATCCATTCGTCAGCCGACCACCTCATTTGTGCGGTGTTACCCTAATACTATTTCCTGCATTCGCCTGCGCCATCTGCTTGCGCCGCGAATTTGGAAATAGTATAAAAAAGGCGGGTGCGCGGAGATTCAAACTCCATGCACCCGCTTTGCGTATATCAATAATTACTTCTTGTTTCCCCCGAACAGACCCGTGATTCCGCCCAGAATCCCGCGCGTCACCTGCCGCGTCACTTCGCGGGTCGCGGTGCTAATCGCCGTATTCTGCACGCGCCCCAGCAATGAGTCGTTCTTCCGGGCGCGCGCGGCACGTTCTTCGCGCAGTTCATCCGCGTGCTTCCGGCGTTCTTCCGCCTGGCGTTCCTTCTCGGCTTTCTCAGCCGCTTTGCGCTGCTTCTCCGCCTCGCGCTCCTGCGCCTTCGTCGTTGTCGGCGCTGCTGCGGGCTGCGCCTGAGCCGGGACGTAATTGCCCGTCGCGGGGTCAAGCTGCATCGGCATCATCTTCTGCACATACTGCCCGCTTGTCGGGTCGTAGACCATCACCAGCATGTTCTGCACCTGCGGCTGCTGCTCCTGCTGATTCTGCCACGCCGGACGTGCGGGTTCGTCCGCCGCCATCCAGGCGGGACGCGGCGTGCTGCCCTGTGCGGCAGGCTGTTGAACAGGCTGTGCCTGACCCACAGGCTGAGCCTGAGCCATCGGCTGTGCAGCCTCGCGCTGCACATAATGCCCTGTCTGCGGGTCGAACACAAGGAACGCATCGGGGCGGCTGACCGTCGGCGCAGCGGTCGAAATCTGCGGCGCGGCGGCTTCCGGCGCGGGCATCTGCTCCTTCTGGAACGCGCTCGCCAGCATTTCGTAGGCGGAAACGCGGTCAACCGGCGTGTCGTAAACGCCGCGGAAGGGGCTGGTCTCGATGCACTCCTGCCGCACATCGCCGTCAATGGCGTTCATGGCGCTCTGCGGGGGGAGGATGGTCGCGCGCTCGACGACGCTCGGCGCACCGTCCGCATCGAGGAAGGAAACCAGTGCTTCGCCTGTTTTGAGCGTGGTGATGGCTTCCGCCGTATCGAACGCGGGATTCGCGCGGAAGGTCATCGCAGCGGTGCGGACGGCCTTCTGGTCAAGCGGCGTGTAGGCGCGCAGGGCGTGCTGGACGCGGTTGCCGAGCTGCCCCAGAATGCTCATGGGAATGTCGCAGGGGTTCTGGGTGACGAAATACACGCCGACGCCCTTGGAGCGAATCAGCCGGACGACCTGCTCCAGCGTTTCCAGCAGCGCCTTGGGGCAGTCGTCGAAGAGCAGGTGCGCCTCGTCGAAGAAGAACACCATGCGCGGCTTGTCCAAATCGCCGCATTCGGGCAGCAGCTCGTACAGCTCCGACAGCATCCACAGCAGGAAGGTCGAGTACAGCCGGGGCTTGCGGTAGAGCACATCTGCCGCGAGAATGTTGATAACGCCGCGCCCGCTTTCATCAAGCTGCATCCAGTCGGCAATGTTCAGCGCGGGTTCGCCGAAGAACGCATTGCCGCCCTCGTCCTCCAGCATGGCGACGGCGCGCTGAATCGCACCGACAGACGCCATGGACACGTTGCCGTAATCGAGCGTGTACTCCTTGGCATGCTCACCGACGTAGGCAAGCATGGCCTTCAAGTCCTTGAGGTCGAGCAGGAGCATGTTCTCATCGTCTGCGACGCGGAAGAGGATGCTCAGCACGCCTGCCTGCGTGTCGTTGAGGTTCATCAGCCGCGCGAGCAGCGTCGGCCCCATTTCGCTCACGGTTGTGCGGACGGGATGCCCCTCTTTGCCGAACACGTCCCAGAACACGGTCGGGAACGTGCGGTACTCGAACGTCGGCACGCCGCACTGCGTCAGGCGATTGGCGATATTGTCGCTGTGTGTGCCGGGCTGCACCATCCCGGCGAGGTCGCCCTTGATGTCCGCGAGGAACACGGGCACGCCCATGTCCGAAAATCCCTCTGCCAGCACCTTGAGGGAGACGGTTTTGCCCGTACCGGTCGCCCCGGCAATGAGACCATGGCGGTTTGCCATCTGCGGCAGCAGGCAGACGGGGTGTTCACCCGTTCCAAGCCAAATTTTGCCTTCGTAGAGCATGTGTGTTGTGTTCTCCTTTTTCCTTTTATAGTGGTACTATTGGTACTTCGATGATTGTCTTTATCGCGGCAGGGGTTTCGCCTCTGCGGAGGCGACCAGAGGGCTTTGCGGTCGCCCTCCGGACTCCTTCGCACGCACACCCATGTTACTTGGATTTTATCGAAAATGCGATTAGTGGGTGTGACGTTACTCCTTTTTCTCATCCATCTCCGCTGTGCGTTCCGAAATAATATACCGCGGACGCTGCTTGACTTCCAAGTAGATTTTGCCGATGTATTCCCCGATAATACCGAGAAACAGGCACTGCATCCCGCCAACGAAGCATACCAGACAAGCCAGTGACGCCCAGCCAGCCACCGAATGCCCGGCAATCGCGGCAATCACCGCCCAGATAATGCCGATAAATGACAGAATCGTGATAAACAGCCCGGCGAAGAACACCATGCGAATCGGTTTGACCGATAGGCTTGTGATGCCGTCGAACGCCAGCCCCAGCATCTTCTTCAGCGGATAGTGGCTTTCGCCCGCAATGCGCTCGTGGCGCTCGTAAGAGACGCTGGTGGACTTGAACCCGACCAGCGGAACCATCCCGCGCAGATACAGGTTTACTTCGCGGAATTTCGCCAATTCCTGCAGGGCACGGCTGGAAATCAGGCGGTAATCCGCGTGATTAAACACAACCTCCGCGCCCATTGCGCTGAGCAGCTTGTAGAAGCCTTCCGCCGTGAAGCGCTTGAAGAACGTGTCGGTATCACGCTTGGAGCGCACGCCGTAGACGATTTCGCAGCCGTCAAGGTACGCATCCACCATCGCGTCCATGGCGTTGATATCGTCCTGCCCGTCACAGTCGATGCTGATGGTGATGTCGCAGCGGTCTTTCGCCTCCATCAGCCCTGCCCAGACCGCTCTTTGGTGCCCTCGGTTGCGGCTCTGCGCAATGCCTTGGAAGCACGGGTCTTTCGCGGACAGCGCCGTGATAATCTCCCACGTCTTGTCCTTGCTGCCGTCGTTGACGAACAGAATGCGGCTCTCGTCGCTGATTTTCCCCGCGTCTGCGAGTTGACGCACCTTGTCGCGGAACATGCCGCTGGTAATCGGCAGTACGCTTTCTTCGTTGTAGCAGGGAATCACAATATACAATACAGGCTTGTGTGCCACGCAGAAACACCTCCAGTATGGTTGATTATGTCTTATTATAGCACATTTTCTCCTGCTTGAACAGGTTCTTTTTGCAACGGTTTCGACGCAATTATTGTTCACAAAATATTTACAAACACTTCCGACATTCGTTACAAAGTCGTGCTATGATACGGAAAGTACTCCAAGAGGGGTGCGGCTATCAAAGGAAGTGTGCTTATGAATCAGGCGGCAATTGGTCAGTATATCGCAGGCAAGCGCACTGCGCAAGGCATGACGCAGGAGCAGCTGGCGCAGAAAATTGGCGTATCGCAGAAATCCTTGATGCGCTGGGAAACGGGCAAACGTCTGCCCGATGCTGATGCGGTGGAAGCGCTCTGCGCAGCGCTGGGTATCACCCTGCCGGAACTGCTCAACGGCAAGGATTCGCCGCAGAAGGAAGAAATGCAGCTGACGCATGATGCACAGATGCTTGACCTGCTGCGCCGGATGCAGCGCACAGTCTATGAGCAGCATATTCTCTACGGCGTTCTGCTGATTCTGCTGGGCATCGCGAGCAACGCATTGTCTGCGCTGGTTGGCGGCAGCCATGTCAAGGAATTCTTTTCGGGTGTGCTGATGGGGATGTCCGTTGCGGAAATGCTGGCGGGGGTCGTCATCGTTGCCATCCATGTGATTCACGGAAAATGCGAGGAGTAATTAGCAATTTGAGAAATCATTGCGCATTGAAAAGCGGTCGTGCGACCGCTTTTTTCGTTTTGGGAAATCGCAGAAACATGCCTTTTTTCCTTGACCCCTTCGGCATTCCGATGTATAATAAAGAATGGTGTATTAGCGCATTGAGCAGAAAGGGGTGAGTGTCCTGTACGCACAGGTAATTGTGGACATTGTGCATGAGAATGTTGCGCACACGTTTACCTACCGCATTCCGGACGGCATGACGCTCACCGCCGGACAGCGCGTGGAAGTTCCGTTCGGGCGGATGCGCAAGGAGGGGGTCGTCCTCTCCCTGACGCAGGAGACGGACGTGCCGCCGGAAAAGCTCCGCGACATCCTCCGCCCGCTGGAGGATTATGCCGCTATCTGCCCCACGCTGCTGACGCTCGCCCAGCAGATGGCGGACGACGTGCATTGCCCACTGGCGGAAACGCTGCGGCTGATGCTGCCCGCCCAAATGCGCGGTGGACGCATTCAGGTGAAAACGCAGACGGTCGCGCAGGCCGCGAAGCCGCGCGAAATGCTGGAAGCGGCGGCACTGGCGGAGAAACGCTCGCCGAAACGGCGTTTGCTGCTGACGGTCTTATCCGACGGGCGGACGCACCCGGTGGAGGAATTGAAGCTGCTTGTCCGCGAGCCGCTGCAAGCGCTGCGCCAGATAGAAGCAGCGGGGCTAATTGCCCTGCGGGAAGAAGAAGTGCTGCGCCGACCGGGCGGCAATACGCCGGACACCGCCGTCCCTGACCCGCCCCTCACGCCGGGGCAGGAGGAAGCGCTGTCTGTCATGCTGCCGGATTTGCGCAGTGGACAGGGAAAATACCTGCTCCACGGTGTGACGGGAAGCGGCAAAACCGAGGTGTTCATCCGCCTTGTTCGCCAGACGCTCGTGCAGGGGAAATCCGCCATGATTCTCGTGCCGGAAATCGCTCTCACGCCGCAAATGGTCATGTGGTTCCGGGCGCGGTTCGGGGCGGTTGCGGCGGTGCTGCACTCGCGGCTCAGCGCGGGCGAGCGCTTTGATGAGTGGCGGCGCATCCGGCGCGGCGACGCGCGGGTCGTCATCGGCGCACGGTCAGCGGTGTTCGCGCCGTGCGGGAACTTGGGGCTGATTGTCGTGGATGAGGAGCACGAATCGACGTACATCTCCGACCGTCATCCGCGATATGACGCGCGCGAAGTTGCCATCCGCCGATGCGAAAATGAGCACGCGACGCTTCTGCTTGCCTCCGCTACGCCCAGCATCCTGTCCTTCGCCAGGGCACGGCGCGGGGATTATGTGCTGCTTGAAATGCCCTCCCGCGTCGGCAACCGCCCGATGCCGCAGGTCACGCTGGTGGACATGCGCAAGGAGATGGAGAACGGCAACCGAAGCGTATTTTCCGGGCAATTGGTCGCGGCACTCAAGAACTGCGTCGCGCGCGGCGAACAGGCCATGCTGCTGATGAATCGGCGCGGGTACAACAGCTTTGTCAGCTGCCGAAGCTGCGGTTATGTCGTCAAATGCCCGAACTGCGATGTCGCCATGACCTACCACGTCGTGGGCAGCGGGCAGACCGAGGCGAAACTCCACTGCCACTACTGCGGATTCGCCGCGCTGCCGCCGAACACCTGCCCGAAATGCGGCAGCAAGTACATCCGCTATTTCGGCGCGGGGACGCAGAAAATCGAGGAAGAATTGAAGAAGCTCTTCCCACAGGAAAACGTCATCCGCATGGATATTGACACGACCTCCGGCAAGGATGGTCACGCAAAGCTGCTCGATGAGTTCCGCTCCGGGCGCGCAAAGCTGCTTGTCGGCACGCAAATGATTGCCAAGGGGCTGGATTTCCCGAAGGTGACGCTGGTGGGCGTGATTGCGGCGGATATGACGCTGAATTTGCCCGACTACCGCGCGCGGGAGCGGACATTCCAGCTGCTGACGCAGGTCGCCGGGCGCGCCGGACGCGGCACACTGCCGGGGCAGGTCATCATCCAGACGTACAAGCCGGAGGATGAGGTGATTCAGACCGCTGCCGCGCAGGACTACCGCGCGTTCTTTGAGCTGGAGTTCGATCGCCGGCGGACGGGGCTGTATCCGCCGTTCACGATTCTGGCGCGCCTGCTGGTGGAGAGCAATTCGCCGCAGAAGGCGCGGGAGGTCGCGACGGCGCTTCATGCGCGGTGCGAGGAGCTGCTTAACGCGCATCCGCTGTGGAAGAAGCGGGCGCTGATGGTGCGGCTTGACCAGCCGAGCATCACGGTTTTGCGCGGAAAAACGCGCTGGCATGTGCTGATGAAGCTGCTGGTGCATCCGGAGACGGAGCAGTTCGCCGCGGCATTGAGTGAGCTGGCGCGGGAGAAGCAGGAGGGCGCGGAGGTGTACTTTGAGTACAACCCCACGACCATGATGTAAATGTGGTTTTATTTCCCTGAAATCGCGTGAATTGTGTGGGTATCCTGTGGATAAACGCGCGGAAGAAGTAAGAAGAAGTCACCAACTCAATCGCGAAAAGGGTGTCGAGAGGGTCGAAGACCCTTCGCGGGT
>OGXX01003645.1_pt1 | contig 12592 bp, 7 predicted proteins | sample 1576301 | NCBI WGS metagenome assembly OGXX01 (sample SAMEA3541469, study PRJEB24748) | human gut metagenome | biome: human gut; feature: human-associated habitat; material: faeces | place: China | collected 2012
AGGGCGGCGGGGGAGGGCTCGAGAAAGCTGCCGAGCATGACGGCAGCCTCCGCCGCCGTGATGCCGCGCTGCGCCTCGAACACGATGGCCGTGCCGTCGGAGCAGCCGCAGACATCGCCGTTCATGAGCGCGGTCGCAACATACGCCTTTGACCACGCGGGGATCTGCGCATCATCGCCGAAGCCCGTCGAGAGCACGCCCTGCAGCATTTCCGTCCCGGTCAGGTGCATGCACATAGCGAGAAATTCACCGCGCGGCACGCTGCTGTCCGGGTCGAAGAGATACTGCCCGCCAACCTGCCGGCCGACGCACACGCCCTGCTCGGCGAGCAGCACGGCGGCATATTCCTCCGCCCGCCCGGCCATGTCACTGTAGGTGACGTCCGGCTTCTGCTTCTTGATGGCAATGATCACGGTCGCCTCCTGCGACTCTCTGCCGCTGCTGTCGGCAGCGCGAAAGCCGAAGTAGTCGCGCCCGCGCTTGCCGTCGGCCGGGGTGTAAACGAACGTGCCGTCGTCGGTGAGCGTCACCGTACCCTTGATGGGCTCAGTCGTGATGCGGAAGGTGAGGGGACTGCCGTCGGGCACGCTGGCGCTCAGCGTACCGCCGACGGACGTGTTGCGGAACGTGGTCAGCTCCAGATTTTCCGCCACAGGTGCGGCGGTTTCCGCTTCCTGTCCGGCGTGGATGGCCGTACCCAGCGCCGCGCAGAGCGCAAAGGCGCATACGGCTGCGAACAGTTTCTGCTTCATCATGCAAAACCTCCGTGCAAATGTAGGTGACCCTAGTTTGCACGGAGGCTGTAGAAATATGCGTTTTGTATGCGTTTTGTATGCGTTTTGGGCTTATTCGGTGCGCAGCGCGACGACGGGGTCTTTCTTCGCGGCCATGCCCGACGGGATGAGACCGGCGATGAACGTCAGCGCCATGCTGATGAGGATGAGCAGGACCGCGCCGAGCACCGGCAGGATCGCGCTCAGCGTCGGCAGACCGGTCAGATGGTGTACGATGAGGTTGATGGGGATGAGCAGGATCAGCGTACATAGGATGCCTATGACGCCGGCCGTGAAGCCCTCGATGATCGTCTCGGCATTGAATACGCGCGAGATATCCTGCTTGCTCGCTCCGATCGAGCGCAGGATGCCGATCTCCTTCGTGCGCTCGAGCACGGAGATATACGTGATGATGCCGATCATAATGCTCGACACGACGAGTGAGATCGCGACGAATGCGATAAGCACATAGCTGATGGCGTTGATGATCGTCGTGACCGAGCTCATGAGAAGCGCCACATAGTCGGTATACTCGATCCGGTCATCCTCGGAGACGGCGCTGTTGTACTGCTCGATTGCATCGGCGATGGCGTCCTTGTCGGCAAAGGTCGAGGCGTAGATGTTGATGGTCTTGGGACTTGCGAGGTCGACGTCGCCAAGCAGCTTCAAATTGTCCTCATACGTGCCGTTCGAGACCGTCGCAGGCATGTAGTTATCATAAAGCCAGTTGTACTGCTCGCTCGTCAGCGGCGTGACAGCGGGCGATTTTTCGAGCGCCAGGTCGAGCGCCATGGCGAGTTGGTCGCTCGTCATGTTGGCAAGCCGCGCCTGCACGCCCGCGGCGTACTGCTCTGTCACCTGCTCGCGGATAGACTGCTCCACATAGCCAAACAGCGATCTCCTTTCCTCTTCCGGAACTTCTGTAGCAGAAACATTACCGATCCGTATGCTTCCACTCTGCGGCTCATACAGACCAAGCAGCAGCTTCAGGATCGTACTCTTTCCGGCACCGGTACGCCCGGACAATGTGACCTGTTCGCCTTTTTTCACCTCAAAACTCACACCTTCCAGAACCAGATGTTCGTCATAGCCAAAGACTACATTTTCAAAGGATACCGCGGTCTGATCTCCGGCATCTGCCGTATGTATCTTATCTGTTGTAACCTGTTTTTTCTGTTCACTGATATCTTTTGCTGTTTTCCGGACACCCTGTCGTTTTCCGTTCGCTCTGTCTGCTTCATCCGCCTCCAGATTGAAAAACTCATTGATTCTATGAATACCTGCCATCGCTGACTGGATCGTCTGAATCTCCATACCAAGGCTTTCTACCGGTGTGAAAATCTGGGAAATATAATTGATCACGGCTACTGCTGTTCCGGCAGACATTCCAAAGAATGCCAGAATCTGCTGATCGCCAGATGCAGATAACAGCATCACAACCGCAACCACAACCGCGTTCAGGATCAGAATCATCGGTGAGTAAATCGCATCATAGAAGTTCGTTCGTTCCATCGCCCGATAGCTGTCGCTGATATATTTGTCATACCGCTCTTCCATATATTTTTCTTTTCCAAAGCAATGGATCGTCCGAATATTGTGAATCGTCTCCGGCACATGACCTGAGGCACGGCCTACTGCTCTTCGGTTCTCGATCTGCGCGGTTAACATATTTTTCTGTACATGTCTGGTAAACCAGAACAAAAATGGCAATAAAAACAGTAAAACCAACGTCAATCCCTTATTCCGGAACCAGATCACAGCCAGGATACTCAGGATCTTACACGTATCCGCAAACATACTGATGATTCCGGAAGTAAACAGGTTCTCTACCGTATCCACATCTCCCACAAACCTTGATACCATCGTTCCCGGTTCCTGCTGATTGATCATATCCGCACTGAGGCTGACAAACTTTTCCATCCGGAGGCTTCGAAACGCATGCGTGATCTTCTGTCCGAAAACAGTCAGAAGACTCTCTCTCTCCGCATCCATAAAACCTGTCAGGGCAAGCACAACAAAATAGAGGACAAAGAACGAAAACGCTACCGCATGTCCTGCCGTAATACTGTCCACGATTTTTCCAAGAAGAAGCGGCGGGATCAGAGAGACTCCGATGGCTCCAAGTACCGCGATCAGGATCCCGCTGGACAGCCATTTTTGTTTTTTTACTGTATCGATCAGAATATTTCGTACATTTCCTCTATGCTTCATGACTGTCCTCTCCTTCCAGTGTGGTAAATAATGTCGCATATGCCGAAACTTTCTGTAACAGTTCCTCATGCGTTCCCACGGTCGTTTTTCCATCGTCCATCCAGATGATCTGATCCATCTGTGGAAACAGATACAGTCGATGTGACAAAAGCAACACGATCGAATCACGGGTCATCGCCCGTACATTGGCAAACACTTCTTTCTCCGTCGATTTATCCAGTGCGGAAAACGGATCATCAAGCACCAGTAACGGCTTTTTATGGCACAGTGTTCTTGCCAGTGCCACACGCTGTGCCTGACCTCCGGAAAGGCGAACCCCACCATTTCCGATCAGGGTATCCTCTCCATCTTCCATCTCAGAAACTTCCCGGTCAATACACACTGCTTTCAGATAGGTTTTCAAATCTTTTTCGTCTCCCAACAACACATTATCTCTGATGCTGTCATGAAACAGCTCCGGATCATGCCCCAGGTAGGCTACGATACCCTTACGTTCTGCCTCTTCCATCTGCAGCAAATCTTTTCCTGCAAATCGTACCGTTCCCTCATATGGACATTCACATAAAAATAACTTCCCAAGAGTTGATTTTCCACAGGCTACCGGACCGGTCACGCCGATGATCTGTCCCGGTTTTGCTGAAAAAGTCACATGTTCCAGCACGCGCTTTCCATCCGGATAAGCAAATGAGACATCTTTTACTTCCAGATATCCAGGTCTCCATTCTTTTCCGTCTTCTTCCTCGTTTACCGAGTCAAGCAGCGGACGGATACGATTCCAGGAAACCTGCGCTTTATGTACGGCATTGAAGAGTTTTGCCGCACTGGATGATTTTGTAGAAAGCTTCACAAAGCATGCCAGAAACGTGGTAAATGTTGCGATTGACCAGCTGCTCCATCCGCTTCCCAGTATGTTTTTCTGACCAAAATACAGAATAAACAATACACTGGTCATAGAAATCACTTTATAAATCGGAGGCATGGCACTGTTCCAGATATTTGCCTTTACCGCGGATGTTTCATAATCGGTAAGATTCTTCTCATAAGCCATCTGCCGGTCTCTCTCACAGCCAAACACCCGGTAGGTGACAGCGTTCTGTGCACGATCAAGAGTCACTGCGCTCAATACTCCGCACTGCTTTTTATATGCTGCTCCGGTTCTCTGGATCATCCGTTTCATCTTCTCCGCTGTAATATATGAAATCGGCGGAAAGATCATACACAGCAGAGCAAGCCGCCAGTCATACCACAAAAGCATGCCTGCATAGGCAGTCAGAGCCACACCGGTATCAAAAATCTCCGTCGTGAATTTACGCATACCCTCCACACAATCATCTACATCCAGGATGGCTTTTGTCATGATGGTTCCTTCCCCTTCTTCCCGAAGGCTCGCCCTCCCCCTGGTCACAAGACTGTGATACAGGATCTCTTTCATTCTCCGGTTTACATTATTTGCAAACCTGCGTACATAAAAACGTTTGACATATCTGGATACCTGTACGATCCCGATTGCTGCCACATAACCGATTACAAGAAACAGCATATTGGCAAAAGTTCCGCTGCCTCTCAGAATATCCACCAACATTCCCGTCATCCTTCCCTCAAACCACGGTTCCGCCAGAAGTCCCAGATTATAGATCAGGCCGGAGATTGTAATTGTAAGAAGAACTTTCCATTCTACCCGAAAATACGAACCGATTTTTTCCGGACAAAACTTCTCATCCTCTCTCTTCTTTTGCAGTTCCTTGTTTTCCATCCCCGTCATTCTCCTCTTTTGTCAAAATCCGTGTAATATTTTCAAATCCTGCCTATCGTTCTCTTTTTCTATTCGTATAAGAGCTTCAAATATCTCCCTCTTTATATTTTTTCATTAATTTAGCCAGTGCTTTATTTTCTCCTGCAAGAATCAAAATCTCTCCCCTGCACAGGTTTTCTTCCGGATTGATGCTGACGCAAATCGTTTCCCCCCTCTTGATTGCAATAACATTAATTTCATATTTTTTTCGAAGATTCAGTTCTTCCAGATTATGATCGATCCAACTATCCGGAACCGCAAGTTCTACCATCGAAAAGGAATCTGACAGCATAAAGAAATCCTGAAATCCTCCGGAAATCAGATTTTTACCAAGACGGATACCCGTCTCGATCTCGGCCATCACTACACGGTCTGCACCGATCTTTTTCAGAATCTTGGCATGCATCTGATTCATCCCCTTGGCGATTACCAGCGGAACACCTGCCTCTTTTGCCTGCAATGTCGCCAGAATACTTGACTCCATATCTTCCGAGATCCCTATGATCACCACATCCATGTTACTGATTCCCAGCGATTCAAATACACGGCTGTCCGTCACATCTGCCCTTGCAGCATAAGTCACATAATCTGCTATCTCCTGCACCAGTTCCTGGTCTTTATCCACTGCCAGAACCTGTTTTCCTGCCTGTGACAGCGTCTGTGCCACAGCATAACCGAATTTTCCAAGTCCGATTACTGCATATTGTTTATCCATGATTTTTATTATCCTTTCTGCTAATCTGTTCTCCCCTGTTCTCTTATCCAATCAGAATCCTCTGTTCCGGTCTCTGAATATTCGCATCCACATGCCTTGTTCTGCGCCCAAGGGCTACCGCAAGTGTAATCGGCCCAATTCGTCCCATATACATAACAAGTATGATAATGATTTTCCCTGCTGCCGGGAGCTGTGAAGTCAGAGAACGGGTCAGTCCCACCGTTGCCACCGCCGAAACAACCTCATAGACACAGTCCAGAAGCGGATGACCACTGACGGCAACCAGAAGGATCGTGGCCGTAAGAGCAGTAGTCAGTGCAAAAAAGAAAATCACCACCGCAGAGCGGATATTTTCTTCCACAACTTTTCTTCCCCATACTACCGTATCATGATTTCCACGGATATAAGAAGTAACCAGCACGATAAGAAGAGCAACCGTAATTGTCTTTACACCACCGGCCGTTCCCATCGGTGAACCGCCGATAAACATCAGGATCATACTCACCATCGCAGACCCATCCGAAAAATTTTTCTGTGGAATCGTCTCAAATCCGGCTGTTCTTGTTGTTATGGACTGAAAAAAAGCAGCCATCACTTTCTCTCCCGGTTTCAGACCTCCGAGAGACCCTGTATGATTCCAGTCCAACAGGAGGATCAGAAGTGCCCCGCCTGTGATCAGGATTACTGTCGTCGTCAATACCAGTTTTGTATGAAGGGTAAATCCGCGGATAAAATTTTTTCTGGTTCGTTTTCCTCTCAGCAGATCCTGCACATGCTCGATCACTTCCCACCAGACGGGGAAGCCAAGTCCGCTCAAGATAATCAGTCCCATGGTTGTAACATTCATCAGAGGATTGGTTACAAAAGGCGCAAAAGAAGATTCACCTACCAGATCGATTCCTGCATTGCAAAACGCGGATATCGAATGGAAAATACTGTACCCGATTCCTCTCCACAGCCCATAATGAGGAACAAACCAAAAGCCATAACATATCGCTCCTGCAATCTCAACCACCGCTGTTCCGATCAGAAGTCTTCTGACGATTCCCACGCTTCCTTTCAGCACCGGAAGATTATAGGTATCCTGAATCAGTTTGCGACTCTGCAAGCTGATTTTTCTTCGAAAAACCAGAAATATCATGATCATACATGCCATGATTCCAAGCCCGCCAAACTGAATCAGCCCCAGAATCACAATTTTTCCAAACACGCTCCAGGTGGTTGCAGTGGGCACGGTCACAAGGCCGGTTACACACACAGATGTAGTCGCCGTAAATAACGCATCAAGCCAATATACGCCCTTTCCACTGGCCGATGAAACCGGCAGACACAAAAGAAGCGTTCCCAGTATGATCACTACACCAAATCCAGTCATCATAATTCTTTCTGTCGGCGTATGCCACTGCCTTTTTTTCTGTTTTTCAGACATCCTCTTTTTCTCTTCTTTCCTATATTTTTCCCAAAATATCAACTTTCTGTTTCATTTCTGATATTTTACAACCAATGATTCTTCTTTTAGAATCCGAAATCTGCATAATCCTCCGGAAGAAATCTGTGGTAAATGATATGGCAGTCCTCATCTTTAAAGCAGTAGTAATATGGATCTTCCGAGTCCACAAAGCGGATCATCAGGTCAAATTCTCCGTTGTCCATCGGTTCCATCGCGCACTCAGATGTCTGACTGCGGAATAATTCTTTTACCTCATCCAACGTCGTTCCGTGCTTTGTAAGTAACTGTACCAGTGCAAAGATAAATGCATTCTCGTCCCGGTGTTCGTGCACATATTCTGTCGCATGTTCCGACAGGAAGAAGCAGAAACGATCTCCTTTGTGAGATACCTGTACTTCCCCGAATATTTCTTTTGTTGCCTCCGGAAATCCTCCCAGTGACTCCTGCATCGCCTCCGCATCACCTTCGCTTTCAAAAAAATGATTCAGAGAACTCAAAGGATAATACAGTCGGATCGGTTCTTTCATATATCCAAGCTTTGCCTGTTCCTCTGCAATCACATCAATCAGACTGTCCTGCAGTCTTTTATATCCATTTTCGTACATGATTCTATAATCCTTTCTGGCTGGCCCCTTCGACCGCCGGTCGTCGATGGTGTCAGGCACCATTAAATTTTTATGAAATATTTTCACAGCTATGTGAATTATATAATCTCACGGATATTTTCGCAAGCAGAAAGAACATCCTGTACATTTAAAACTGTACAGGATGTTCTCCCTTACACTTTTATTCTTTATTTCATACTGTCGGGTTATTCTTCCCCTTTGTCTACCTTGCTGGCTCTTGCTTCAATTTCTCTTTCCTGTACATCGCCAGGTGCCTGCTCGTAACGGGCAAATGTATAAGAGAAATCACCGGCTCCACCTGTCATGGAACGAAGTACCGTTGCATATCCGTAGATCTCCAGTTCCGGAACATCTGCTTCTACGATGGTATATCCCTGTTTATCCGGGTTCATACCAAGCACACGACCACGCCGTTTGTTCAGATCACCCATAACATCACCGGTAAATTTATCCGGTACACGGATCTGCATATTTACGATAGGCTCTAACAGAACCGGCGAAGCTGCCAGGAAACCGTCTTTGAATGCCATCTTTGTTGCTGTCTTGAATGCCATCTCAGAAGAATCTACCGGATGATAAGATCCATCATACAGAACCGCTTTCACACCGACTACCGGGTATGCCGCCAGAGGACCGGATACTACAGATTCCTGCAGACCTTTTTCTACTGCCGGGAAGTAGTTCTTCGGAACGGCTCCGCCGACAACGATCTGCTCAAATACATATGGTGTATCCAGATCACCGGATGGTTCAAAGGTCATCTTTACATGACCATACTGGCCATGTCCACCGGACTGTTTTTTATATTTTTTATCAATATCTGATTTTTTACGAATGGTCTCACGGAAAGCTACTTTCGGTTTGGAAAGTTCCACATTCACTTTATACTGTTCCTGCAGTTTGCTGACGATCACGTCTATATGCTGGTCACCCATGCCATAAAGAAGAGTCTGACGGTTTGCAGAATCATTGACTACTTTCATTGTCAGATCTTCCTGACACATCTTGGAGAGTGCCTGGGAAATCTTATCCATATCTGCTTTGTTCACTGCTTTGTAGCGTTTGCAGGTATATGGAATGGAAATCTCCGGTTTGCCGTAGAATACCGGGACAGCTTTTGTTGCCAGAGTATCGCCGGTACGCAGTTCGTTGATTTTGGCTACGGCTCCGATATCGCCTGCATGAAGTTCCGGAACCTCGATCGGTTTGGATCCTTCCATGACATACAGCTTGCCGATCTTCAGTTCTTCTTCTCTTTCTACATTATATAAGGTATCCCCGGACTTGATAACACCGGAACAAACTTTCAACAGTGAATATTTTCCGATAAACGGATCTACGATCGTCTTGAATACCTGTGCGGATTTCGGCATGGTGAAATCATAGTCAGCTTCAAAAATTTCGCTGGTTGATTTTACGATACCGGCACGTTCTCTCAGATTCGGGCTTGGGAAGTATCCACAGATATCGTCTAACAGGATCTTAACACCCTGCAGGTTGACCGGAGATCCCATGCATACAGGAACCAGACTTCCATCGCCTACGCACATGGATAATGCTGCGGAAATCTCGGTTACGGAGAATTCTTCGCCCGCAAAATAGCGATCCATGAATTCTTCACTGGTCTCTGCTACGGCTTCGAGTAAGATCTCTCTGTATTTTTCCAGATATTCTTTGGAATATTCCGGGACCTCACATTCTTCTTTTTTGTCTTTTTCGATGTAACGACGACCTTTGTTCTTTACGATGTTGATATATCCGACAAATTTTCCGTCTTCACGAAGCGGCATATGCAGCGGAGCGATCCGCTTGCCATACAGCTCGGTCAGATCTTCTACTACCTGACGGTAGCTGACATCATCCATATCCATCTCTGTTACGAAGAACATACGCGGCAGTCTGTATTTTTCACACAGTTCCCATGCTTTCTGGGTTCCTACCTGTACGCCTGATTTACCGGAGATCACGATCACTGCTGCGTCGGCGGCTGCAACTGCCTCTTCAGCTTCTCCTACGAAATCAAAGAATCCAGGTGTATCTAAAATATTTACTTTTACCTTATCCCATACAACCGGCACGGTGGAAGTACTGATCGAGAATTTTCTCTTGATCTCTTCTTTGTCGTAATCACTGATGGTATTGCCATCTGTCACCTTGCCTAAACGATTTGTAATACCTGAAAGATAAGCCATAGCTTCTGTCAGTGTAGTCTTACCTGCTCCGCCATGACCAAGCAGCACTACATTCCTTATTCGGTCAGTTCTAAAAACGTCCATATGTAATACCTCCCAAAAATTAGTATGGTTATATATTACTAAATTTCTTCGAATATTTCAAGTTATTTATGAAATATTGACAATTATTTTCCGAACTTTTTTGATTTATGTTTGTATATTTTATGTTTTTTGTGTCTAAATTGTTTCTTTTTTGTATATTTTATCTTCATTTTATGAAATTTTTCTCAGAGGAACTGTTTTTTCTATACTGTGTGCCTTTTTCTTTTCTCTTTTCCTTCTATGCTTTTTGGCGTTAAAGTTCCATAGTTTAAAGTGCTAAATCATTGACTTTTCCCCTCCTGTGTTTTACAATGGTGAAAGTACGCAAAATACACGCGTAATTACGGAGAAAGGATTTTGACAGACAACTATGAGTGATTCACTGAATATAGGATTTATCGGTCTGGGGCTGATCGGCGGATCCATCGCCAAATCTCTGAAACGTTTTCACCCGCAGACTAGAATTTTTGCATATACCAGAACGGAAGCTACGCTGGATCTTGCCGTGTCTGAGGGTATTGTGGACGTAAAATGTACGAAAGAAGATGAGGCATTTGCTTCCTGCGATTATATTTTCCTCTGCGCGCCGGTTCACGACAATATTTCTTATCTTGAATGGCTGAAGGATCATATAAGTCCGGACTGTATTATTACGGATGTGGGAAGTGTAAAAGGTGAGATCCATCAGGCGGTTCAGAAACTTGGTCTGGACGATCATTTCATCGGAGGACATCCAATGGCAGGTTCCGAAAAGACCGGTTTTGAAAATGCTACCGACATGCTGATTGAAAATGCTTACTATATTCTGACGCCGGGCGGACAGATTGATATCCCACGCCTGACACAGTTTATGGAGCTGATTTCTTCTCTGGGAGCGATCCCGCTGGTACTTACTTATGAAGAGCATGATTACATCACCGCAGCTGTGAGCCACCTGCCACACATCATCGCTTCTACGCTGGTCAACGCCGTACAGAAGATGGATACGCCGGAGGAAAATATGAAACTGATCGCAGCCGGAGGTTTTAAGGATATTACCCGTATTGCCTCTTCTTCTCCTGTGATGTGGCAGCAGATCTGCCTGGAAAACCGGTCAATGATCTCCAAAGTGCTCGACGAGTATATCCGCCTGATCGTACAGGCAAAATGCTGGGTGGATAATGGTGATGCAGATGAAATCTATAATATGTTCAGTAATTCCAGAGAATACCGCAATTCTCTTCCGGAAGCGAGCAAAGGGGTAATCGAGAAGATTTATGCCTTTTACTGTGATATTTATGACGAAGCCGGTGGTATCGCTACAATTGCCACACTGCTTGCGATGAATTCAATTAGTATTAAAAATATCGGCATCATTCACAACAGAGAATTCGAGGAAGGTGTTCTTCGGATCGAGTTTTATGATGAGGAATCCTGTGTGAAGGCACAGGGTGTTTTGAAAGAACGGAATTATACACTTCATATTCGGTAAGGAGGATGTACATATGGAACTTATGCAGGCAAAAATGCCTCTTCGCGGAGAGGTGAAGATTCCGGGAGACAAGTCGATCTCCCACCGCGCTGTGATGTTTGGTGCACTGGCTGACGGTACGACAAGAGTGACGAATTTTTTGCAGGGAGCAGATTGTCTTTCTACGATCTCCTGTTTCCGCAAGTTAGGAATCGATATTGAAAATACGCAGGAGGAAATCCGAATTCATGGGAAAGGCCTTCACGGGCTTACTGCTCCGACAGAGATTCTGGATACCGGTAACAGTGGAACTACAACACGACTGATCTCCGGTATTCTTGCCGGTCAGAATTTTACCACAACACTTACCGGTGACGCATCGATCCAGAGCCGGCCGATGGGAAGAATCATCAAACCGCTTTCTATGATGGGTGCTACGGTCGAGAGTCTGAAGGGAAACCAATGTGCACCGTTACAGATTCAGGGACACCCATTGACTGCGATTCATTATCAGTCTCCGGTAGCCTCTGCGCAGGTTAAATCCTGCATCCTGCTTGCCGGACTGTATGCGGACGGTGTCACATCGGTTACAGAACCTTATCTTTCGAGAAATCATACGGAGCTGATGCTCTCCCACTTCGGTGCACAGGTCACCAGTGAGGGAACCACGGCTTCGATTGCTCCGGATCCGGAACTTCACGGATTGGATATTTCTGTTCCGGGAGATATTTCTTCCGCTGCTTATTTTATCGTGGCTGCTCTTTTGGTTCCGGGTTCTGAAGTGCTGATCAAAGATGTGGGAATCAATCCTACCAGAGATGGGATTCTTCGTGTCTGCAAGGCGATGGGCGCAGATATCACCCTGTTAAACGAACGGACAGCCGCCGGCGAACCGGTTGCTGATCTTCTGGTTCGACACAGTGAACTTCACGGTACGGTCATTGAGGGGGAACTGATCCCGACTTTGATTGATGAAATTCCGGTTCTGGCGGTTTTGGCTGCTTATGCAGATGGAACTACGGTGATTCGAAATGCGGAAGAACTGAAGGTGAAGGAATCGAACCGACTGGATATTATGGTGAACAGTCTTGGGGCTATGGGCTGTGATATCGAGGGTACCGATGATGGTATGATTATCCGAGGCGGCAAACCGTTGCATCATGCTTCTATTGACAGTCATCTGGATCACAGGATCGCGATGTCGTTTGCAGTGGCTGGGTTGGCTTCTGAAGGAGGAGTCGAAGTGCTGCGGGCGGATTGTGTGGATATTTCTTATCCGGAGTTTTATGCGGATCTTGG
>OGXX01003647.1_pt1 | contig 12582 bp, 5 predicted proteins | sample 1576301 | NCBI WGS metagenome assembly OGXX01 (sample SAMEA3541469, study PRJEB24748) | human gut metagenome | biome: human gut; feature: human-associated habitat; material: faeces | place: China | collected 2012
CCGCCGGGGGAATTTTTCAGCCCCTGCCGCCGAATTGGCGGCAGGGGCTGATTTGGATTATACCGGGGAATTGCGTCCGAAGAGGCTTACTCGTACAGCGACCAGTTGGGGTCGGAGGTCAGAGCCGTCCAGGTTTCGGAACCCTTGACCGTGTAGGAATGGCTGTTGGTAGCTTCCTGCACGTCGAGGTAGTACCACTTATCGGCGGTGTTGTCGCTCCAGGTCTTCATGCCGGGCAGGAATGCGTCGGCGGACTTGGGGGCGCGGCCGGTGGCACGGTTGATCATAGCCATGAGTTCAGCACGGGTCACGTTTTTGTCCGGACGGAAGGTGCCGTCGGGATAGCCGGTGATCCAGCCGAGCTTGGCGCAGATCGCGATGGCGTTGGCCGCCCAGTACTTGGCGGACACGTCATTGAAGTAGTTCGCAGCGCCGGTCGTCTCGGAGAACTTGGCGAGCATGGCGGCAAGCTCTGCACGGGTGATGGCTTCATTCGGGCGGAAGTAGCCGTTGGAGCTGTCGGTGATGACACCGGCGTTGTTCAGAGTTGCAACGTAGGTGTTGTACCAGCTGCCGGAGGCGACATCGCGGAAGCCGCTCTTGGTGGAGTAATAGGTCTTGCGGGACGCATCATCCATGAGACGGAAGAGGATCGCGGCCGTCTCAGCGCGGGTGATGTTGCCTGCGGGCTTCACAGTGCCGTCGGGATAACCCTGGACATACGCGAAGTGATCAGCGGTGTTGAGCTTCGGGGTGTTCTTCTTGACGGTGACGCCGGGCAGGACGATGAGGAACCACTTGGCATAGATCGTCGTATCCTGCGTCAGGGGGGTCGCGAAGTTGTACGGAGTCCTGAAGGTCTTGTCGGTGTACCAGCCGTCGAAGATGTAGCCGCCGTTGACGGGATCCTTGGGCTTCGCAACCGTCAGGCCATGGCGAACCGTTTCCGGCGCGATCTTGGAGCCGCCCATGGTGTCGAATGTCAGGGTATGGAAGTCCAGATCGTAGTAGACCGTCAGAATGGTGTAGACAGGCTTGCCGTCCACGCCCATGTAGGGCTGGATAGCCGTGCCGGTCAGCTTGCTCAGCGTGCGGTTGACATTGACGTGATGCGTTGCTCTGTAATCCTTGATGACCGCGGTGACGGTGGTGTCCTTCTTGGCGCTCAGGTGCTCGACCTCAGCGTTGGCCAGATCATAGGTGCCGTCGGGCAGCTGCTTGATGTGCAGAACGTCGTAGCGGACATAGATGTCGCCGATCGGGGTGGACGTCAGTTCAAACTTGGCGTAGACTGAAGTCTTCTTGGTGATGGGCGCGTCGAAGTTGAATTCGGTCTTGAATGTAGCATCTGCATACCAGCCGAGGAACTTCCAGCCTTCCTTCGTCGGGTCAGTGGGCTTCGCAGCGTAGTTGCCGTTCCTGATCTGCTGAGCGCCAACTGTCGTTGCACCTTCCGGCGTAACGAAGGTCACATCATAATAGGTCCACGCATAGCCCCAGATGTAAGCGGTGTTCTTGACGCCGGGGTTCCAGCCGCCGCCAGCCTGACCGTAGGTCAGAATGGTTTCGTTGAACAGCTTGCCGTCTCTGTTCTTGTCGCCGGGGAAGCGGAGCTCGATCTCAGCGTCGCAGGGCTCGTTGGCCGCGTCGACTTCAAGCGCCTTCTCCTTCAGCGTCTTGAACATGTCCGTGTAGTCAATAGTCACGCCGAAGTCGCCACCGTAGCGGTGCGACCAAGAATAGGTCTTGCCAGTTTCCTTGACCGTTTCGTTCCCATTGATGCGGAGGGTGGAAGCAATAATGTAGGTGTTCAGCTTCCACTGTGCCTGATACGTTACGGTTCTGGTGACCATATCGGTAACAGGCCTGAGCTCATCGCCGACAACTTCTGCCCAGCCGAGGAACTCATAGCCCTCGCGCGTCGGATTGCTTTCGGGAGCCGGAGTATTTTCACCATACGGGACTTCACGCGTGAAGAATTCCGTCTCGCCGTTCATGAATGTGACCGTATAAGAGGTCTTGGCGTTGACGTAGACGTAATTGTGCAGTTTACCGGCGTCACCAAAGTTTGTTTCGTTGGTTTCGACAGTGCCGCCGTCCTTTTTGATTTCGACATCTACAGTGGTCGGATTGTTGTCTTTATCCAGCGTATTTTGGACATACTCCTTTGCCCACGCTTCCAAATCAGCATAGGGGATCGGAGCTCCAAACTTGCCGGAAACCATGTGGGTCGTCTGATTGTGACCGTCATAGAGGACGGGCTCGCCGTTGAAGAACAGCTTGCCGGTGACCTTGTAGGCCGGGAAGGTGTACTCGCAGTAGATTTCTTCCGTACCTTCCTTGAGCTTGGTCAGAATGTCGCTGCCGTTCGTATTGGTCATCAGCTTGGCGGTTCTGCCGTCATCCAGTGTTACAACAATGGTACCGTAGTCTACGTTGGAAACATCCCAGTCAGCGTTGCGGTATTCCTGCTTGTCCGCATCATAGGACATTTGCTTCTGATTGTTTGCGTCGTAGTTGGATTGCAGCTTGACCGTTGCATCCGTAATTGCAGTGTTGTCCGCATCCTTGAGCGTCAGGTGGATGCGGTTGCGGAGGTTCATGCCAAGTACCGTTTGTGCAGAAGCTGTTACGCCAGCATCGGTCTTAGCGTTCGCCGTGAATGTTGCATTAACGTAAGAACCAGTGATCTTTACAACCTTAAACGTGTAGGAAAGGCTTCCATCCGCGTTTTGGGCTGCATCACCAACCTGCTTAAGCGCGTCAGACGAGCAAGCAACCCGAGTCTCTGCGCCCTGCGGGTTTGTTGAGGTTGTTACTGTGACCGTATCACCGAGGAAAAGCGGTTTCGCATTTCCGACCGCAGTGATTGAAACATGGAGTGGCAGTTCAATTTCCGTCTCGTGAAGCTCACCAGTCACGGGATCAACAGCGATGGCTTTGGCTGCTGCTTCAGCGTTATCATCGACTTTGCAACCGGCGAAAGCAACCAAACCCTTCTCTGTAATATTGCCTCCGTTTGTCAGTACGATGGTATGATTCTCAGAACTACCAAACGTTTCTACCGTAATGCCCTTTTCAAGCGTCAGCGGCGTCTCACTCTTGGGCATTGCCAGCAGGCTCAGCGTATCACCGGCGACTGCTGCATTTGCTGCCTCAGTCAGAGAATCGTAATAGGTGATCGTGTTATCATGCTCGACATACGCATAGGTCAGCTGCTTCATACCGGCTGCTTTCGTAACATCGACGAGCTTATGGTAGAACTTATGGTTATCGAAAGTGCCGTGATCGACGCCCCCAGCAGATTTTCCGGTCAGCATCTCATACATCATGATAGCATTGATGTAATCACCTTCACGGTTCAGGTGAGTAATATCAGGATTGCTTCCATCAGTCGGATTCGGGTTGCGCAGAAGATCGCCGCCGTCAGCGTTCAGGTAAGTCAGGCGGGCATTCTGAATCAGCGTGCTGGCAGGAATCACATGCGCTACAATTTTAGCTAAGCCGTCATCCGCGCCGTTCACATAACGCTGCCATTGCTCGGTCAGCGTTTCGACCGGTTCTTCTTTTTCAGCCAGATAACGGCAGCTGTAAACATGGTACAGGCTGACTTCCGCCTGCGGCGCATATTTCAGAATATACTCTTTCAGCGTAGTCAGGTTGGGATCCTTACTGAGCTTATCACCGTACTTGGCACCGGCAGGCTCCTTCTTGCCCCAGGTTTCCATGACAACATAATCCCAGTCTTCGGCTTCGATGCCCATGCTCAAAGGATTGTTGTTATAGGAATGATTTGTGACGCCATTTTCTTTGTATCCGGAGTAAGTATCGTTATCCTTGTAGGAAACCTTACCCGCATTGATGTAGTCTACATAGGACTTCAGATTACCGGCGTAGCCGCCAAAATAGTAGTTGGCGATCATTGCGTCAGTCGCGCCACGGTCTTTTGCGATATCTTTCAGATAGCCGGACAGTGCACCGAAGTAGCTGTTGCCGATCAGCAGGACGTTCAGGTTCTTGGTATCATCCACGGTGATCGTGGTGTTACCCTGAGTCTTCTGCATATTCTTCTGATCCTCGGGGGCTACCGGAGAAACCTGAATCGTCAGATTCTTTGCATCAGAAGAGGACGTGCCGAATGCAGTGGGCGCAACATCGATAGCCTTCTTCGGCAGATACAGCTTCGTCAGCTTGGGGGTATTCACGAAGGCTTCTGCGCCGATCTTTTCCAGAGTAGAGGGAAGCTCCACGCTTGCCAGTACCGGCATATCCTTGAATGCATTTGCACCAATTCCAGTAATACCATAGCCAAGCTGCACTTTGGTGATAATGGACTTATACGCCACCCAATCAGGTGTGTTTTCGGCAGTAATATCAGGAATCACTGCAGTCTTTCCATCTTTGCCGAGCGCATCGGTCGTATCCGTATCTGCCATGTTAACTTCAATGGTCAGAACGCTGCCCTCAATGCTCCAGCGGTAGCCGTCGCAAACACCGGATGTCCCCAACGCGGAAGTTCCATACTTTTTAAGCCACGCCTTCATCGCGTCAGAGGAGGTCAGGAACTGTGTCTTTTTCAGGCTGCCAACGATCTCGCCATTCTCCGTTGCAAAGGCACTGTCTGCGACCTCCGTAACGCTGCCATCTACATTGACGGTTTTCAGATTTTTCAGAGCAGCAAAGGCATTGTTCCCGATTCTGGTAATGCCATCCTGCACCACCAGCGTTTCAACATCACAGCTGCTCCAAGGTGCATCAGAAGCGTTGGCATAATCCTTGATCGCACCGTCGCCAAGCACCGTCAGGGTCTTGCTGCCCGCATCGTAGGTCCAGAACGTTTCGGAAGAGTACGGGGCAACACCGCAGGCACCTAACTCCGTATGGGTGATTACCTTGGTATAAACCGAGCCATCTTTCGTCAGCGTTCTGTACGCCTCGGAACCTTCCTTCACATGCACAGCGACCTTATCGCCGGTAGCTTGCGCGATGGTTCTGGTCAAATCTGCATTAGGCCCTGTCGCGGGGAACGGGATCCCCGTCATATTGGGATTCAGAATGTACACATTTGTGGCTTTTCCTGCGTACCAGAAGCCAACGTCGGTCATCTGCTCGCCGGTAGCGATCGATGCGCCATGGTTTTTCGTACCGACCAGCGCGCCACCGACCTTGGTCACACTGTCGGGAATGCGCACCTTAACCGAGGTCGGCATTCCTCTTACATCGTTGAAGAGATAGCCGCCGATTTCCGTCAGATCGTCAGCAAAGACGATCTCCCTGATTTCGGATGCATGAACACCGGTGAAGTCCTTGGTAAAATCCGTGCTACCGTAAGCCTCGTACCACGGGAACGCCCTGTTGTCACCCTGATATCCATTGATGCCCGGCACTTTGGTGTCCTTGCTGGTGTCCGTCGGATAAATGGTGATCACGCCATCCGTGCTCATTTTGGCGGCGATCGTGGTATCGCCGATGTAGGCGTTGTAATACAGATCAGGCGTCAGTGGAAGCGGCAGGCGACCCTGCGCATCCGGCTGAGCAAAAGCATTTGTTCCAACAGTTACACCTTCACCCAGCGTTACATTTTCCTGCTTGATCTTTTTAAGACTTGCGAAGGCATATGCGCCGATGTGGGTGATCTCACCATCGACTGTAACCGTCTCAACATCGTAGAATGCCCACGGTGCGTCGTATGCAGAAGCATAATCCTTCATTGCGCCGCTGCCCTTGATGGTCAGCGTCTTGGTGGCTTCGTCATAGAGCCAGAACACCTCGGAAGAGTACGGAGCAACACCACAGGCGCCCATGTCAGTATGCGGCTGGATGCTGTAGTCACCCGTAACCAGCCTGGTGTGAGCTGCGGAGTCTTTCTTGACATGAACTGTGTAGTCAAAGCCGCAGCCAATATTTCGCGCCATACTGTCCCCAGCGGAAGAAGTATTCTCACCTTTCTTTACCACGGGGAAGTCCGTCAGATCGGGATTCAGAATATAGACATTTTTAGCGTCCTTGCCGCCGAACCAGAAACCAACCGAGGTCACATTTTCCGGAATGACGCAGGTTGTTCCGGCGCTCTTATTGCCGATCAGCGCGCCGCCGATCTTCGTCACACTGTCAGGGATGCGGAACTTCACCGCCCCCTCGGGCCAGTCATTAGCGTCATTGAAGAGGTAAGCGCCGGTATCCGTGATGCCGTTTACCCACACGATCTCTTTCAGACCGACAAGATCCTTGGTGCTGCCTTTGTAGTCATTTTCATCAAAGGTCTTGTTATAGGCTTCGTTAAACCACGGGAATGCCGTATTGTCCTTCCGATACCCTTCTATTCTGGGAACCTCGGTGTTGTTGAACGGAGAATATGTGGGATAGATGGTCAGAGTGCCATCATTCGTCATTTTGGCAGCGATATCGGTTTCGCCGATGTAGGCGTGGAACAGCTCGTCCGTGGCCTTGGTCAGCTTTTTGCGCCCAAGTTTATCAATATCAGCGGAATGATCAATGCCATTCTTTTTCAGCCACTTGGCAAAACTGCTGCCTTCGTTGAAGCTGAACGAGATCGAGTTAAGATCTGTTGCACCAAAAGGACTCTCGGCATCTTCGTCGATTTGCACGCTGTCCGGAACTGTCACATTGGTGAGGCTGTTCAATCCAGCAAAAGCGTTCGTGCCGATATTGGCAACGCCAGCGCCGAGAACGACTTTTTTGATCTTGGATGCGTAGGCATTCCACGGCGCAGGGGTATCAGTGTAATTCGCCATCACGCCGTCGCCGCCGTCCATCGCGGCAATGGTCAGAGTATCGCCCTGCACCATCCAGACCAGTTCGGAGGTGTAACCTTCTTCCGTTCCGCAAGCACCGATAGCGTCTACTTCTACAAGCGTCATATTGGTAATGTCGCTTGCGCTCGCGCTCGACAGCGTTGAACCCTTTGCGGCATAAACAGTGGTGCCGGAACTTACCGCAAAGCTGGAAGAAGATTCCGACGGAACAACGATCTCAGGGTCACCGAGCACATAGAGTCTGTCCAGTGTGCGGAACAGGCGGGTAGAGAGAGTTTCTACGCTGCTCGGAACCGCGATATCAGAGGCGTTCAGGCTCATGAAGGTTGCCTGACTCATCTTTTCAAGAGAGTCGGGCAGATGAAGCTTCAGATTTTTATCGAATGTTGCGCTGGTAATATCAGATCTTCCCTGATAATAAAACGCATACGAACCGACTTCAGTAATACCGGGAGCAAAGCGGACAGAAGATACCTCCCTGCCCAGCTTTTCCGTGTTCCACGGCCGCATGGCAACGCTGTTATCTGCCGGCGCCCAGAAAGCCGCATTATAACGCGTATAAGTCGGCAGCGGACCGGTACCACTGATCACCAGCTCGTCGCCGTTCAGCTTTGCCGTAACCGTGCTGTCTTGCAGGCTGACACCGCTGGTCAGTTCATCGCCCGTATATACATGAACGAGTCGCTTCAGGCGATTTGCAAGATTTTCTGTGATCGTCCCCGCCGTCTTTGCGTCATCGATTACAGCCGCTTTTTCCGCTTCATTAGCAGCATCATTGATGTTGCTGTACAGCGTTTTGAGCGTTTCCGGGAGACCACCGTCCGGGTCATTGTCGTTGTATTTAATTGGCTGTGGTTCATTGCCGTCAGTTGTGCTTGTGTAGCAAGCGTTCTCCTGATTCCAGTCATACACCGTTGTGGAAGTTTCAGTTTCTGAAGCAAAAACTACCGTCGGCAAAAGCGAGAATACCATGCAGAGGCACAAAAGCAGGGATATAATTCGCTTCTTCAATTTGATTTCCTCCAAATTCATAAAATATCTATATGAAGCCCGCCAATGGCAGGCAGTGCTTTTTATACGCTTGCGGTTTTTGTTTTTCCCGCGCAGATGGGGCAGCCGCATTTTTTTGCGCCGGTTCTTGAGTAAATGACGGCCTTCCAGACATGCCCCAGCGGACATTCCCACCAAACTCTTCTTGTGCTGCCCGCTGTGACCATCTCCGGCGTAAGTGCGCCATTGAGCGTTGGGTGCCACTCGGCGGCGATGCGCGGCTCGACGGTAGCCAGGTCGTTGAAGCCTGCCAGCACCTTTCTGTTTGTGCAGTACGGGCAGCCGGTCCCGTTTGCGCGGGACGCAATCACTGCCTGAAAGCTGTGTCCCTTTTCGCAAATCCACCACGCCTTGCGGTTGCTGGTCAGCGTGACCTGCTGCGGTGTGAACATTTCGTTTCGTTCCGTGTCCCACTGCGCAGCAAGCACCGGATTTTGTGACGCAAGGTCGTTGAAGCCGGGCAGCACCAGTTTTCCGGAACAATATGGGCAGCCGTTCCGGCTGTGCGTTCGCGCGGAGATCGCAGCCTGCCAGTGGTGCCCATGTCCGCAGACCCACCAGACCTTTTTCTTTGTCCCCGGCAGAACGTCCTGCGGGGTCAGTTTGCCGTTGCGCGCCGTGTCCCATTCCTGTGCCAGCTCCGGATCCACCGTCGCAAGGTCGTTCTCTCCAACGAGAATCTGCCTCCCGGCGCAGATCGGACAGCCGCACCCGGAAGAACGGGAATGGATGCTTGCGCGCCAGCTGTGTCCTTTTTCGCAGCGCCACCAGACGGATCTATGACTTCCGGCGCTGATGTCCGCCGGAACGAGCGGCGCATTTTTCCGGTAGTCCCACTGCCGCGCCAGCTCCGGATGCTGTGTCGCCAGATCGTTGAAACCAACCAGCACCTTTCGCCCCGTGCAGTAGGGGCAGCGGGCGCCGGCGATTCTTGTATAGACCGCAGCCTTCCATTCGTGTCCGTTTTCACACCTCCACCAGGCCGAAGTGTGACAGCCGTAGGTAACCGTCTGCGGCGTGAGCGGCAGATTGTGCGCCGTGTCCCATTCACGCAGCAGCGCATCCTTGTGATATTGCTTGCAATAGTCAAAGAAACTCTGCCTCATGCGCGCCTCCGTTCTGCATCCGGCTGAGGTGGGAGGTACAGATGGCGGTGCTTCTGGCTGACATTTCCGGCGCAGACGGGGCAGCCGGTGCGCTTCTTTGCATTCGTGCGGTTCGAGATCGCCGTGCGCCAGACGTGCCCCTCCGGGCAGAGCCACCAGACCTTGCGGTTGCTGCCTGCTGTGACCGTTTCGGGCGTGAGCGCACCATTGAGCGTCGGATGCCATTCGGCGGCAATTTCCGGTTCGATGCTTGCAAGATCGTTGAAGCCTGCCAGCACTTTCTTGTTTCCGCAGTACGGACAGCCATTGGTACCCCGCGTCCGGTCCACGATCTCTGCTCTCCATTCGTGACCAAGCGAACACCGCCACCAGACTGTCTGATGACTGCCGGACACGACCTGCGACGGCGTGAGGTTCCCGTTTTTTGTTGGGTGCCATTCGGCGGCGACAGCGGGAAACAGCGTGGTAAGGTCGTTATAGCCTGCCTGCGCCACATCGTTTGCGCAGATCGGACAGCCAGCGCCCATGCGGACGCGCGTTTTCGGGGCAGCCTGCCATTCGTGACCGTTGGTACAGCGCCACCAAACCTTTTTGTCGTAGCCGTAGCTGATTTTCTGCGGCGTGAGGTCGCCGTTTTTTATTGGGTGCCATTCGGCAGCAAGCGCCGGTTGGGTTGTAGCGAGATCATTGAAACCGGGCAGGATTTTCCGGTTCGCGCAGACCGGGCAGCCGCAGCCGGAGGTGCGGGAGGCAATCGTTGCCTGCCAGCTATGCCCCTTTTCGCAGCGCCACCAGACCTTGTGGCTGTTTCCGGCCGTCACCATCTGCGGCGTCAGATCAAAGTTTTTTTCCTGGTCCCATTGCGCACTCAGCGCCGGGTGCGTCGAGGCTAAATCGTTAAAGCCCGCAAGAACCTCCCGCCCGGCGCAGAATGGACACCCCCTGCAGAGCGCCGTGCGGCTGTAGATCTCCTGCTGCCATTCATGCCCCAGCCGATCGATCCACCAGACCTTCTGCCGCGAATGGCAGGTAACTGTGTCCGGGGTCAGACCATCATTTTTTGCGTAGTGCCATTGCTGCAGCAGATCCGCGCGGCGGCTTCTGATGCAGTATTCTTTCAGCGTCATTCCGCGCGTTTCTGCGCTCATACGACTATGGCCTTCCTTCTGTCAATTGGTGCGTGGCGTAGTACCACGCGATAAAATTCTCGTGCAATCCCTCGCCGCGTTTTCGCGCCCCGATGGCATCGTCTTTTTTCATACACACCGAGATAATACGTTTCTCATTTGAAAGTGATCTGTGCGCACCACCTTTCGGTGCGCCTGTTCCGGTAAGCACCGGTCACGCCGCTGGCGTTGGTGGGGCGCAAGCGCCGTCTGCCAGCTTCCAGAATGGTAACGGACGTACCCTCGCAGAGCTTGAGATTTTCCAGAAGCTGCTTTTCCTGCAAGCAGCCGCAGCTTTTCCGGTAGCCCGCTGTAAGCTGGTGCAAAGGCGCGTCAATTTCCCCGCCGCAGTCACAGCGACAGCGCCGGACGGTGTATCCGTTTTTGTACTGGGGCGTTGTTTCTTCCGCGCGCAAATGACCGATATGATAGCCGATGGCAATTTTTGCGCGCGTTACGCATTGTCTGTGTGGTCATATCGATTGCCCCATAGAACATAATTTTTCTTATGTAGTAGACGCGCATGGGAGAATGCGTGAGGATGAACGACCAAACGCTGCACTGGAACGCAAGCCACGCCCAAACGGGCGCAAAAAAACAGACCAATGAAAAATACAGGTTCATTGGTCGATTTTCCATGCCGTTCTATTTGCCTGACGTGGACGAATTATGGCTTTTGAATGATAAATCTACGATTTAGACTTGAAGAATTTAATAAAAAGTGTTATTGTTCCTAATAAATGGTGGGCGCAGTCTGACCGTTCGGTCGGCGCGTCTACTACAAAGAAGAAATCCCCCCGCAGAACCCGTGCAAAGTCACTTTCATCCAACACGGCAGGACGGTTGCCGTTCCGATGCTCCCAACAGATGTAACGCAGATGTTTGTTGACCACTGTGGAAGCGAACGGGGAATTCATCAGCAACGTCTGGGTAAACATCTCGTCGGGCAGGAGCGTGTCGGTATAAAGTTGTTCGATATAGTCTTCTTTCTCCAACAGATATGCCACGCATTCACGGGTCAGGCTCCACCACGCCGGTCCTCCGTAAAGCGGAATGCCGGGTAAGGGGCGGCGTTTGTTGCTTTTCCGTTGCTCTTCCAATTCTGCAGCATAACGTTTATGTTCCTCTTGGTCTCTCAGGTTATATTTCTCCGTGCGGTGGAACAGCGTCATTTTCTGGAAACACTCCTCGTCGAAAGTTCCGCTTTCGGAATTGTACTTGCCGTATTCCATGAAGTTTTCCCCTTTGTGTATTTGGAAAAAATGTTTGAAGCAGGCTGCATTGCGCGTCAGCATGTCCGCATCACTGATAAGGTGGAAATACTCCACATCCCCGTGTTTCATCGCCTCCCGGCAGAGCAATAGCGTTACCCGTACCAATCCGTAGCTTCCCCAGTTCACCGGATAGTCTTTCCCCAAGAATTTCATGCAGGGATGCCCGGCCAGCATGGCTTGGTCGGCCTCCGTAAGTTCCGCCCTCTTGTCCCAATGGATAAAGACCAGGAAATCGTCATCAAAATTATCTATACAGCGTTTGATGAAATCTGCCTGATGGTAAGCGATAATCAGAATGGCATGTTTCATATTCGTCAGTTTTTCTTTTTCGGTTCGCGGTTGAATTTATATACCACCCTTAACATGGCATATCTTTGGACCACATTATAATACGTCTCGGTTTGTCCTTGGGCGTTGATGTTGTAACGTATGTTGGACAATTGGTTAAAGATGTCGAAACCGTCCAGCATGAACACCAACTTTCCTTTAAGTACGGATTTGCTTAAATGGAGGTTGCACAAGAGCTCATCCGTGTTCAGTTGGTTGGTTTCAAGTCCACGCCTGCTGTACATCATCAGGTCTCCGCTAAGTCCGAAACCGGCAGGAAGTTCCCAGTTCCCGTTCAACCCGTAGCTGTAATCAAACGTGTTGATGGTGGAAATATTCTTCCCCTTGGCATTCGTCCAATAGAAGTTCCCCCTCAACCCGAGAAACAGCTTGTCTTTCCGGAAGTCCAAACGCAAGGATTCCTTTACGGTCGCCTTGTATACAATATTGCGTATGCTGCTTTGATTGTTCAGGCTGAGGTAATCCACATTGTGGCTATATGTCCAGTCTGTAAAATTGGAAAAATAGAACCATCTTTTTTTGTCAATCGGTGCCACAGTGTTGAATCCACCATAGTAATACCAGTTCCCGTTCACGGTTTCCGGCCTATAAGTGCGTATACCGGTCGCAGCATCGTAGGTCATAGACTGGCATAGGGAATTCATCCGGTAGGTATAATTTGAATAGAAAAAGACCCGGAGTTGTTTTTCCGGTATGCCCCAATTGTAGTCAAACCCTACGAAATGGCTGTGGGTGTCGGGCAGGTTGGGATTCGTCATCCATACTTCCAACGGATTGGAAGTATCCATGTAATTTATCTTATAGGTCAGATTCTGCGCCCATGAATTATACCTGTAATCAAATTTTAGTTGATTGTATTGCC
>OGXX01003656.1_pt1 | contig 12565 bp, 9 predicted proteins | sample 1576301 | NCBI WGS metagenome assembly OGXX01 (sample SAMEA3541469, study PRJEB24748) | human gut metagenome | biome: human gut; feature: human-associated habitat; material: faeces | place: China | collected 2012
GCAGCACATTCGGCACGGGCACAGAGCTTTTGAACAGCCTGCGTCTGATGTTCTCCCGGCTCTCCCACTACCCCTGCCCCGCCTGCGGCTGCATGGTGCCGCCCAGCCTGAACATTGCGGCCGAGATCCCGCTCTACTGTCCCCGGTGCGGCGCGCAGGTGCCGGTGCTGGGCGCGGAGCAGTTCGCCTTTAACAGCACCGGAGCCTGCCCAGACTGCGAGGGCACCGGCATCGTGCGGGTGGTGGACGAATCCACTCTGGTGCCGGACGAGAGCCTTTCCATCAACGAGGGCGCAGTACTGCCCTGGCAGACCCTGATGTGGTCACTGATGAAGGAGATCGCCGAAAAAATGGGCGTGCGCACCAACGTCCCCTTCCGGGAGCTGACCCCGGAAGAGCGCGACATAGTGTTCCACGGCCCCGCCCAAAAGGTGCACCTGCTCTACCAGAACAGCAAGACCGGCGCGGCGGGTGAAATGGATTTCACCTACTTCAACGCCGTTTATACCGTAGAGAACGCCCTGGCCAAGGTGACGGATGAAAAGGGCATGAAGCGGGTGGAGCGATTTCTGAAGCAGGGCCCCTGCCCCGCCTGCGGCGGCTCCCGCCTGAACGCCGCGGCCCGGGCTCCCCGGCTGCGGGGCATCGGGCTGGCCGATGCCTGCCGCATGACGCTGGACACGCTGGTACAGTGGGTGGAGGGGGTGCCTGCCTCCCTGCCCGTGGAGATGCGTCCCATGGCTGAGAGCATCTGCGAGTCCTTTCAGGCCACCGCCGCCCGCCTGCTGGATCTGGGGCTGGGCTACCTCTCCCTTGACCGGGAGGCTGCCACCCTTTCCACAGGGGAGCGCCAGCGGGTGCAGCTGGCCCGCTCGGTGCGCAACCGCACCACCGGCGTGCTCTATGTGCTGGACGAGCCCTCCATCGGCCTGCACCCCTCCAACATCGAGGGCCTGCGGGGCGTGATGCACGACCTGATCGCGGACGGCAACTCCATCGTGCTGGTGGATCACGACACCGAGATCCTGCGGGATGCCGACTGGCTCATTGAGATGGGCCCCGGTGCCGGTGAAAACGGCGGCACCATCCTGACGCAGGGCACTGTGGAGCAGGTGGCCCAAAGCCCAGCCTCCCGCATCGGGCCCTTCCTTGCCGACCTGCACACTCTCTCAGCCCGCACCCGCACCCCGGAGGCGGAGCTCTTTGCGCTGGGCACCATCACTCTGCGCACCCGGGCCATCCACACCGTCAAGCCATTGGAAGTCCGGCTGCCCAAGGGGCGGCTCATCGCGGTGACCGGCGTGTCCGGTTCCGGCAAGACCACGCTGGTGCTGGAAAGCCTGATCCCCGCGCTGGAGGCCGCCGCCAAGGGCGAAGCTCTGCCTGCCCATGTGGAAAGCATCACTGCACCGGGCATTGCGCAGGTCAAGCTCATTGACGCAACGCCCATCGGCATCAATGTGCGGTCCACGGTGGCCACCTATGCCAATGTCCACGATGAGCTGCGCAAGATCTACGCCCGCTCCCCCCTTGCCAGGGAGAAGGGCTACAAGGCGGGCGATTTTTCCTACAACACGGGCCGCCTGCGCTGTCCCGGCTGCGACGGTACCGGCACCATCAGCCTGGACATCCAGTTCCTGCCGGATGTGGAGATCACCTGCCCGGATTGCGGCGGCTCCCGCTACCAGAAGGATGCCGCCGCCCTCTACCGCACCCGGAAGGACGGCACCCAGGCCGAGAGCCTGCCCCGCCTGATGGAGATGAGCGTGGACGAAGCCCTTGCCGCCTGTGCCGACCTCAAGCTGGTGGCCAGCCGGCTGCAGACCCTTTCCAACCTGGGGCTGGGCTACCTGACTCTGGGCGAGGCCACCCCCAGCCTTTCGGGCGGGGAGGCCCAGCGGCTCAAGCTCGCCAGCGAGATGGGCAAAGGGCAGGCTGACACCGTGTTTGTATTCGACGAGCCCACCATCGGCCTGCACCCGCTGGATGTGCGCACCCTGCTGGGCGTGTTCCAGCGCCTCATTGACAGCGGGGCTACTGTGGTGGTCATTGAGCACGATCTGGATGTGATCCGCAACGCCGACTATCTCGTGGACCTTGGCCCCGGCGGCGGCGAAAGCGGCGGACGCATCGTGGCCTGCGGCACACCGGAGCAGGTGGCCGCCGATCCCGCCAGCATCACCGGAAAATATCTGCACCTGTAAACCAAGAGGGAGAGCCCCGCAAGGAGCTCTCCCTCTTACTATTTTATTCTGCCTTTTTCGGGTAGCGGACGAGGTCATACAGCGTGCCGCCCGGCCCCAGGTCGCGCGTACCGTAAAGTTTCATGCCCAGGTGGACATACTTATCGCACTTGGATTTTGCATCGGTGTCCAGCACCACGGGAATGCCCAGCCGGTCGCCTTCGGCAAAGGCAAGATCCATGACCTTGCGCATATAGCCCTGCCCCTGATAAGCTTCCCGCACGCAGACCATGCCCACATAGATGCAGGGCTTTTTCTCCTTATTCAGCACATCTTCCAACGAGGGCCCGGCCTTGGAGAGCATCCGTGCAAAGTGAAACAGCTCCCCCAGGCTCATGGATTGCAGCATCCCCCGCAGCAGGATCCGCGCCGCCTTGAAACTGACCTTCTGCCCCGGCAGCTTGTAGGCAATGTAGCCCTCGCCACGCTCACTGGTGGTGTGCAGAAAGCCGTCTGTCAGCACGCACCGCACAAAGCCGCAGATGTAGGTCACAACCGCTTCCTTGTCACGGAACCAGCTGGCCATGCCCTTTTCTTCGCCGTAATCATAATAGCCAAAGGCGTGGCCAATGTCCTGGATGTGCTGCTCACTGATCTCTTTTACCAGCATAAACTTCCTCCTCATTTCTCCCTGCACCCGGGCTTTTCCGCAGAGCTGAGTACGAGTTATATAAAACTAACCGAAGTATAGCATAGCTGTGAAGCGATTGCAAGGTGGGGTCGCGTTTTCTCGTGAGTAAAAAGACCCCCGGAAAGAACAGCCTTTTGCGCCTCTGTTCTTCCCAGGGGTTATAATTATACTTTTTTGTATCAGACTGCAACTCGACCTTCAGCCCTGCCCTGCGAAATATAATGCTCGTAGTATTTTACGTTGTCATCGCCAAACACTGCCACCAAATCAGGGTTGTTCGCCTTATAGGCGCTTAGGTTGAATCCCGCGCTTCCCTGTCGGCCTTCCTTCATGCCGCTGGTAACAAAGTGTTCAAAAAGTGCTTTCTGGTTTGTGCCGATTATATCCGCAAGGTCGGAGTTGAGACGCAAATAATCCTGATAGTTGTAGACAGCATCATATTGCGCAAGCTGCTGAGCAAACGGAGGGTTTTGCAAAGTCATACCACGATACTTTGAGTTCACATTTGTGACCGTCTCTGCGCTTCCGTCCATGTAAGTTATGACGACTTTATCCACTGCAAGATAATCAATCGACCAGTCTCTCCACCATACGTCAGAAAATTCACAACCACTGTAGTCAAACATCGCGTTCTGGATTTCATCTTCGCTCAAATAAGTATAGCTTTCAGGATTGTTTTCATCTGGTTTTACAAAGAGATTACCGTATGCATCCTGATATACGAACTGAATGCCATCGGCTGCAGCAATCGCATACGGAACTATTTTATAATGCCGAAACGGGCTATCCTCTCTTGCATTGCTTTGAACCATCCATTCAAAATCTACATTTTTTCCAAGGCTGAACGGCTCCAACGGCCCTACCATTGTCAATTTTTTCGTTGGAAACATCGAGGCTTTATCACCTACACGATTATATGCTGATACATACCAATCTGCGTATTTAATCGCTTTACTGGAATTAACTCGAAAATATATAATCGGTTTCGATACCATAGGCTCATCCCATATGGCATATAAGCCCATTAGCTCTATGCTCGGTTTCTTTGCCGCAAATGCTGTTCCACACAAACATGCGCATAGAACTGCCAACGTACAAAACAACGCTGCAATTTTCTTTCTCATCATTCTTCCTCCTGTCTCTGCTCAAGTGTCGTGCAGTTTTATCGTAATAAAATTATACCACCTAAAAAACCGCCTATCAATCCCTGAAACTTGCTATTCATGCAAATTTCAGGACATTTCACGCAGAGACAAGCAAAAACAGCCAGAAAAAGCGCACTGGCCTTTTCTGGCTGCAAACAAAAAATCGAATTCTATTTTATCAGGTATCCTGCAGCTCCCCGCGGCTGGCGGCCTTGAGGTAGGCAAAGATAAAGCCGTCCAGATCACCATCCATCACGGCATCGACATTGCCGGTCTCGTAGTTGGTACGGTGATCCTTGACCATGGTGTAGGGCATGAACACATAGCTGCGGATCTGGTGGCCCCAGGCGATCTCGTTCTGCACGCCCTTGATGTCGTCGATCTTGTCCTTATGCTGCTGCAGCGCGATCTGGTACAGCTTGGCCTTCATCATTTCCATAGCGTACTCGCGGTTCTGCAGCTGGCTGCGCTGGGTCTGGCAGCTGGTCACGATGCCGGTGGGCTTGTGGATCAGACGGACGGCGGAGGAAGTCTTGTTGATGTGCTGGCCGCCGGCACCGGAGGAACGGTAGACCTGCATCTCAATGTCGGCCGGGTTGATCTCGATGTTGATGTTGTTGTCCAGCTCGGGCATAACTTCCAGGCTGGAGAAGCTGGTCTGGCGGCGGGCCTGAGAGTCGAACGGGCTGACGCGCACCAGGCGGTGGACGCCGTGCTCACTCTTGAGCATGCCGTAGGCGTTGGAGCCCTTGACCATCATCGAGGCGGACTTGATGCCGGCTTCGTCGCCGTCCAGCACGTCCAGCACCTCCACGCTGTAACCGTGGGCTTCGGCCCAGCGGGTGTACATGCGCATCAGCATTTCGGCCCAGTCCTGGGCCTCGGTGCCGCCGGTGCCGGCGTGGAAGGTCAGGATGGCGTTGCTGTGGTCGTACTCGCCGTTCAGCATCGTCATCAGCTGCAGCTCGTCGATGGACTTTTCCACGCCCTCCACGGCTTCCTCGCCCTCAGCGGCCAGGGCCGGATCATTCTCTTCCTCGATCATCTCCAGCAAGGTCTCGGCTTCCTCGTACTGGGTCTTCAGCTTGCCGAAGCGCTCCAGTTTGTTTTTCACTTCGCCCATCTCGCTGATGATCTTCTGGCTGCGGGCCTGGTCATCGTAAAAGCCGGGCAGAGTCATCTGATGCTCCAGCTCGGCCAGACGCTTCTCGCTGGCTTCGATAGAAAGTGCATCGCGCAGGTCATCTACAGAGGTTTTCATCCCCCCGAGTTTTGCTTTTAATTCGTCAATGGTGATCATATCGTTACCCCTCGGTTTTGTCAGGTTGGCATAAAACTACATAATAATAGTATAAACCAAATAAGGGGCGTTGTAAAGAGGGATTTCGGAGGTTGGGCAGGATGGCATAAAAGGCCCTCTCTGAGAGGCGGCTCCCGCGGAGCGGGTGGGGGAGAGAGCCTGAAATAAAGAAACGGTAAAGAGATCGTCTCTCCCTCCGCCCCTTCGGGGCACCACCCTCGCAGAGGGAGGCATTACGCAGTGCAGTTAGCCATAACTATTAGCAATATCCGCCCCAAAACTGCTAAACTTCATAAAAAGTTCTTTGCATTTATCTTATTGGTGCGGTATAATGTCTTTATGTTACTGGGAGGATAAAATTTCATGGCACGTTACACTGGCAACCACTGTCCTGTTTGTGAACAGGAATTTACGGATAATGACGATATTGTCGTCTGCCCCGATTGCGGCACCCCCTACCACCGGGCCTGCTGGCAGAAGGTCGGCGCCTGCATGCACCAGTCCGAGCATGCGGCCGGGTTTGAATGGAAACCCGAAGTTGGCACGGGTGCGGCCGAAGCCGCTCATGCGGCGACCTGCCCCAACTGTGGCACCCACAACACCCCCGGCGCGGTGCGGTGTAGCCATTGCGGCTGCCCGCTGCCCAAAGCAGGCGAGGAAGCCCCCGGTGCGGCTCCGCAAAAACCGCAGGATCAGGGCCCCATCTACGCCCGCAACCCCGGCGATGTAAACCCTGGCGGTGCCCCCCGCAATGACCGCGCTGCCCCCGGCCCCCACATCGACACCTACTCCGCAGGCCCGGACGGCATCCAGCGGCGGGAGATCGGCCCCGAGGACCCCATCGAGGGCATCAAGGCCAAGGACTGGGCAGCCTTTGTGGGCCGCAGCCCGATGTACTACCTGATGCAGTTTTTCCGCATGAGCGAGACAAAGCAGAAAGTCACCCTTTCGCTCTCGGCGTTTCTGTTTGGCCCGGCCTACCTGTTCTACCGCAAAATGTGGAAGCAGGGCCTGCTGGCTACGCTGGTCATGGTCGTGCTGAGCATCCCCGGCTTTATGTCGATCATTGCTACCTTCAACCCCACCTTCTTCGGCAGCCTGCCGCTTGGCTGGCTGCCCGCCGCCTACACCATTGGCGAGATCGGCATCTGGGCGTTCAAGGTGATTTTGGGCATGTTTGCCGTGTCCTGGTACCACGACAGCAGCAAGGCGCAGATCGAGGAGATCTACATGGCATGCCCCGAGGGCGACGGCCGCACCGAGCTGCTGGTCCAGCGCGGCGGCACCAATTTGCTGGCGGCGCTGCTCTACTTTGGCATCATGTGCCTGCTGCAGGTGGCCATCCTCTACATGGCAGGCCCCAGCGCGATTCAGTATCTTATGACCATGGCGGGTGCATAAACTGCCCGCAGGATGTTGAAAAGTAAGGAAGATAAAAGGTTACAACGCCGGGTACGCACCCCAGCGATAATTTAGGAGGAAACTCATGAAAACAGCTCTGGTTATTATGGCGGCCGGTATCGGCTCCCGTTTCGGCGGCGGCATCAAACAGCTGGCTGCAGTCGGCCCCAACGGCGAGATCATCATGGATTACTCGATCCACGACGCCATCGAAGCTGGCTTTGACAAGATCGTCTTTATCATCCGCCACGATATCGAGGAAGCCTTTAAAGAGGCCATCGGAGACCGCATCGAGAAGATCTGCGCCGACCTGGGTGTCGAGATCGACTATGCGTTTCAGGCACTGGAAAATGTGCCCGAGGGTTACAGTGTGCCCGAGGGCCGCTCCAAACCCTGGGGCACCGGCCAGGCCGTGCTGGCCTGCAAGGGCATCATCAAGGAGCCGTTCGCCGTCATCAACGCCGACGACTACTACGGTAAGGAAGCTTTTGTGCAGCTGCACAGCTTCTTGCAGGGCTACACCCCCGCCGAGCCGGGCAAGCTGAGCATGGCCGGTTTCGTGCTGAAAAACACCCTGAGCGATAACGGCGCTGTCACCCGCGGTATCTGCCAGATGAACGACCAGCATTACCTGACCGGCGTGCTGGAGACCAGCGGCATTGAGAAAACTGCCGAGGGTGCAGCTGCCGGCGGCAAGACCATCGACGTTGAGAGCCTTGTCTCGATGAATATGTGGGGCCTGACGCCTGAGTTCGTCGACCTGCTGGACACCGGCTTTGTGGAGTTCTTCGAGAAAGCCGCCCCCGCCAACCCGCTGAAAGCCGAGTATCTGCTGCCCATCTACATCGACGAGCTGCTGCACGCCGACAAGGTCAGCGTTAAGGTCCTGCCTACCCACGATAAGTGGTTTGGCGTCACCTATGCTGAGGACAAGCAAATCGTCATTGACAGCTTCGCCAAGCTCGTCGCCGACGGTGTGTACAAAAAAGACCTGTTCAGCGACCTGAAAAAGTAAGCTGCAAATCATACCCCACCCAGCCACCCGGTTAGCCCGGGCGGCTGCTTTTATTGATAAGACGTGGAAAACCGCGTATACTGTGTAGTGGATAAATCGGTGCCTGCGGAGGTAAAAACATGGTGAAACTTGATAATTTTGTTGATATGATGACGGGACACTTTAATAACAAAGAGCAGTTTGATAAGATGCAGAAGGAAGGAAAAATATATCCTTATGCAGAACACATTAATACAATCTGCAATGGGAAAATTTTGAACCTTCCTAAAGATTTTAACGGTAAATTTGTTGTTGAAGAAAGCTACTATGAGACAAATGGAAAACGCCATGCTTCACCACATCTTTTCCTGATTACAGAGGAAGAAGATGAAATTGTATTGTCTTCTTATGAAATACTTAAAGGAGAAGATAAGAGTACATTTTCATATAGTTCTATGAAAAATGTTGATTATGCTGAATTGAAAAAATCCGAAAAATTTACTCCGGCGATCTACCATGAAAAGGATGGAATCTGGGAAGGCGGCAGTGTAAGCCGGTTCTCACCAGTAATGACATTTAAGCTCTGGGAAAAGTTTTCGGATAGTTGCCTGGAAGTATCTGAAAGCATGGAAGTTAATGGAAAGAAAACTTTTGGATATGACGAACCAATTATTTATAAGCGAGTATAACATAAGCGAGTATAACGCAAGAGCGGAATATCGCGATCAATTCCGGTTTGTAGAGTAAAGAGGGACTCCCCTCAAGGAACCTTTACGCTACAACTATGGCAATACCGCACAATTCTAAGTGCCGATGCGGCGAGCGAGAAGTACAAGCTGCTAAGCAAAAAGCGCAGATAATACTTTGTGTATTATCGAGCATTTTTGCAACGCAGATTGTGCTTCGCAGCCGCAGCAGCGGTGCTTAAGCTGTAAAGCGGGAATTGTGCGGTGTTGCCCTATATCTTATAGAAAAGACCCGGCATTGCAGTGCCGGGTTTTTCCGTTGTGCCAGACTCATACATAAAAACAAATTATTGACAACCCAGCGACAAAATGCGACAATAGAGACAGAAAATTGCGCGGTGCAAATCGCAGTTTGGTCAAAAACTGCAAAACCTTGGCACACAGCGCCATGGAAAACGAGAGGAAAAAGCGGTATGGTAAATACAACGGAACACAAAACACACCGCTACAGGAGGGCTTGTATCATGGCAAAGAACGATTTTGACTGCACCACCCTGACGCCGGAGCAGCGCGACGAGCGCCTTGCACTGGACGTGGAGCGCCTGCTGCGCTTCGGGCGTAAGCATAAGTTGATCAAAGAACTGGACGAGCTGGTGGCCCGCAACACGCTGCTGGATCTGCTGCAGCTGGCCGCCCCCAGCGAGACCAAACCGCCGAAGGAGGACCCGGCGACCCCCGCCGCTCTGCTGGACGAAATGGTGGAACTGGCTGCCCGCAAGGAACTGTTTGACGGTGCTGTGCCCCAGTACCGCATCAACTTTGAGACCCGCCTGATGGGGGCTCTGATGCCCCGCGAGAGCGAAGTCTGCAAAAAGTTCCATAAGCTGTACGTGAAAAAGGGCGCCAAGGCTGCTACCGACTGGTTCTATGATTTCTGCGTGGTAACGAACTATATCCGCACTGCCCAGATCGCCAAGAACATCCAGTGGAACACCGCCACCCCCTACGGCGAGCTGGAGATCACCATCAATCTGACCAAGCCCGAGAAGGACCCAAAGACCATCGCCCTGGAGCGCCTGCAGCCCAAGAGCGGCTACCCCGCCTGCATGCTCTGCAAGGAGAATATCGGCTATGCCGGGCGTATCAACTTCCCGGCCCGCCAGACCCACCGCATCGTGCCCATTGAGCTGGCAGGGGAGCAGTTCTACCTGCAGTACAGTCCATACGCCTATTTCCACGAGCATTGCATCATGCTGCACGAGCAGCATAAGCCCATGGAGATGAACAAGCAGACCCTGGCCGAGATATTTGATTTCGTCAGCCAGTTCCCGCATTACACCTGCGGCTCCAACGCCGACCTGCCTATCGTGGGCGGCAGCATCCTGAGCCACAGCCACTTCCAGGGTGGCCGCTATGTATTCCCCATGCAGAAAGCCGACATCGCCCTGCCTATGAAGGACGTGCGCTATCCCGGCGTCAAGGCGGGCATCCTGAACTGGCCTGTCTCCGCTGTGCGCCTGGTGGGCCGCAGCAGCCAGCAGATGCAGACCGTGGCCAACAACATCTTGACCGCCTGGCGCGAGTACAGCGATGAGAGCGTGGGCATCCTGGCCCACACCGGCGATACCCCCCACAACACCGTAACGCCTATCCTGCATTACGATGAGACGGACGGCTACATCCTGGACCTGGCCCTGCGCAACAACCGCACCAGCGAGGAGTACCCCGACGGTATCTTCCACCCCCACAAGGAATATCACAACATTAAAAAGGAAAACATCGGCCTGATCGAGGTCATGGGTCTGGCCATCCTGCCCGCCCGCCTGAAGGATCAGGGCGCGCAGATCGCGGAAATTTTGGCGGGCCAGCGCCCGAACACCAGCCGTATCGAGGGCGATGCACTGGCTGTCCATGCCGACTGGATTGATGAACTGATTGCCAAGTACGGCACCAGCATGAAGCCCGAGGCCGCCAACAAGGCTGTCAAGGCCGAGATTGGCACGGTGTTCAGCCATGTGCTGGAGAATGCCGGTGTCTTTAAGCAGGACGCTCAGGGTCAGGCCGCGTTTGTGCGGTTTATGCAGAGCGTAGGGTTTAAGAAAGTGTAAAATCGCATAAGAAACAGGGACATCGACCCGGAAGGGCTGGTGTCCCTGTTTTCGTTGCCTTGTAGGGGCCGGGCATGCCCGGCCCGCGGCCTTCTGGCAGGCAGCCGTTTGCCGTGCACCTCCGCGGGGCGTCGAGGACGCCGCCCCCTACAGTAGGGGAGAGATTTATCCCTCACGGGAGGGTCAAGACCCTCCCCTACAAATCACCCATAAAAATTCCCTTTGCAAATTCTATTGCACACTCGCCCGAATTGTGGTAAAGTTAGACTATATGAAGGTATAGATAAGAGGGGGACTATCATGCAGCTGAATCCGCATTACGCAGAATTGAATGAGAGCTATCTCTTCAGCACCATCGCCCACAAGGTAGCCGACTACCAGAAGGCCCACCCCGATGCCGACATCATCCGTTTGGGCATCGGCGATGTCACGCTGCCGCTGGCCGCATCGGTGACGGAGGCAATGCACCGCGCGGTCGAGGAGCAGGGCCATAAGGATACCTTCCACGGCTACATTCCCAGCGAGCAGGGCTATGAGTTCCTGCGCGATGCCATCCGCCGCTACTATGCTGACCACGGCGTTGCGCTGGATATGTCGGAAATTTTTGTGTCTGACGGTGCCAAAAGCGATCTGGGCAATCTGCTCGACCTGTTCAGTCAGGACAACACGATCCTTGTGCCCGACCCGGTCTACCCGGTCTATGTGGACGACAATGTGATGGCCGGCCGCAAAATTCTCTACCTGCCCGCCACGGCGGAGAACCACTTCCTGCCGATGCCGGACGAAGCGCCCCATGCTGACATTGTCTACATCTGCAGCCCCAATAACCCCACCGGCGCAACCTATTCGGTCGAGCAGCTCAAGGCTTGGGTTGCATGGGCCAAGGCCAACGATGCCGTCATCCTGTTTGACGCAGCGTATGAGTGCTTCGTGACCGAAAAGGGTCTCGCCCGCAGCATCTTCGAGGTCGAGGGTGCCAAAGAGGTTGCCATTGAGGTCTGCAGCTTCTCCAAGATCGCGGGCTTTACCGGCACGCGCTGCGGCTACACCATCGTGCCGCAGGCGCTGGCCGGCGGCAAGCTGAACAAGATGTGGCTGCGCCGCCAGACCACCAAATTCAACGGCGTTGCCTATGTTGTGCAGCGCGGTGCCGAGGCCGTCTTTACCGAGGAGGGCATGCGGGAGATCCAGCAGAATCTGGATTACTACCGCACCAACGCCGCCGTCATCGCGTCCGCGCTGGACGAGGCCGGCATCTGGTACTGCGGCGGCAAGAACAGCCCCTACCTCTGGCTGCGCTGCCCCAACGGGATGGGCAGCTGGGAGTTCTTTGACTGGCTGCTGGAAAACGCCCATGTTGTCGGTACCCCCGGCGAGGGTTTCGGCCCCTGCGGCAAGGGATATTTCCGCCTGACTGCGTTCGGCGATGCCGAGCGTACCAAGGAGGCCGCCGCACGCATCAAAGCGGCGCTGGCCACACTGTAATATTGCGGGAGGGTTTACACCATGAAACCAAATGAAGAAATCATGGAATTTCTGAAAGAGAATCCCACCTTCTACCTTGCCACTGTCGATGGCTATCTGCCCCGCGTGCGTCCCATCGGCTTTGCGATGTGGTACAACGGCCACCTCTGCATTGCACTGGGCAAGCACAAGGCGGCCTACAAGCAGCTGCTTGACAACACAAATCTGGAGATCTGCGCCGCCAACGACCGCGGCGAGTGGCTGCGCGTACAGGGCACAGCCAACTTTGACAACACGCCCGAGGCTCAGGCCGCCGCATTTCAGGTCATGCCCCAGCTGGCTGACCTGTACAACGAGGAGACCGGCAACAAGCTGGGCATCGTCTATCTGGATCATCTGTCCGCCAAGCTCTTCTCCATGTCCGGCACGGTAAAGGACATTATGAGCTACTGATACTTACGTAAAGCCAATGCCCCGGTGTGCGTTTCTGCGTACCGGGGCATTTTTGCGTTGCCGAGAGCGGGCACGGGCGGATATGGAATCCGCCCCTACAGTCCCTTAAAAATTGACTTGTAGGGAGGGGTCTTGACCCC
>OGXX01003662.1_pt1 | contig 12558 bp, 13 predicted proteins | sample 1576301 | NCBI WGS metagenome assembly OGXX01 (sample SAMEA3541469, study PRJEB24748) | human gut metagenome | biome: human gut; feature: human-associated habitat; material: faeces | place: China | collected 2012
CAGCGCGGTGGATTCTGCCACGCTGGAGGAAAAACGCCGCCTGCTGCGCACCATCGTCAAAAAGGTGGTCTGGGACGGCAAAAATGCCTATGTTTACCTCTTTGCGGAGGATGGAGAGGCGGATTTGCCACCCATTGACCAACCTATGTATCCGTTGGGAGAGGATAGCTAATGAGGTGCTCATGTATTTCCGCAGCCGCAAAAAGCTGCAGGGGGAGGTGTCCCTGTCCGATACCATCGAGCCTGACGCCGCCGGGGGCGCCCTCAGCCTCATGGACGTGGTGGGCTGCGACGACACCATGCTCTCGGACATGGCCGACCGGGAGGAGCGCCTGCGCATCCGGGAGCTGGTGGGCCGCTGCCTTACGGACCGGGAGGCGGAGGTCATCCGCCGCCGGTACGGACTATCCGGCCGCCTGCCGCAAACCCAGCGCCAGGTGGCTGCGGCCTTCGGCATCAGCCGCAGCTATGTATCCCGCCGCGCTTACTGTAAGCGCCCGGAGAGACTCGGTTTGATGTTGAAAATCGTTTCTGCTGCAAAAAACGATCGACCGATAATAAATTCTACCTGCCCCTATTTTTGCTACAAAAATTTCCGGCATCTTGCAGTATTTGTCAAAATATTGCCTTTTTTTGCTCTAAAGGAAAATTATTTCAAATTTTTATTCAAAATTTCGTTTTTAGCTATTGCATTTTGATGTACATTGTGCTTATCACACAGGAGATAAGCTTTTTTGCGGTTTTTACGGCTGCTCCGTCCGGCCAACGCAGAATAATCCCCGGGAGTACATATTATAATGAGTCATTCGTTTAAAAAAATTTGGAATGTAGTCAGCACGGTGCTGGTGGCGCTGGTGGTGCTGCTGGCCGTGGCCCTGGTGGGCGTCCGGCTGGTGGGGCTGAATACATATGTCGTCCTTTCTGGCTCCATGGAGCCTACTTATCACACAGGCTCCCTGCTCTATGTCAAGAGCGTGGACCCTGCCGACCTGCAGGTGGGGGACCCCATCACCTTCATGCTCAATGAGGACACCGTGGCCACCCACCGGATCATTGAGATCCTGCCCGACGAGGAGGACAGCTCCGTCCTCCGCTTCCGCACCCAGGGGGACGCCAACGACGCCCCGGACGGTACGCCCGTGCATTATAAAAACGTCATTGGCAAGCCTGTGTTTTCCGTTCCCTATCTGGGGTATTTTGCCAACTTTGTGCAGAACCCGCCGGGGCTGTATTTTGCCATCGGCTTTGCCGTGGTGCTGGTGCTGCTGGTCTTTTTGCCCGACCTGCTGGACGACAGCGATAAAAAGGGGAAAGGGAAGGGCAAGGGCGATGGGGCAGCCCCCACCGCCCATGACTGAGGGGTAACGCCGCAAGGCTCCCATATATATTATTCTTTATCAGGAGGTTTTTGTGATGAAAGCAAAAACAAAGACAAAGGCGCTGCTGATGTCTCTGTGCGCGGTGTTGCTCGTGGCCGCTTCCGTGCTGGGCACCATGGCGTATTTGACGGACAGCAAGGATGTCAAGAACACCTTTACTGTCGGTAACGTTTCCATTGACCTGGACGAGGCCAAGGTGAATACGGACGGCAAGGCCATCGACAAGAAAGGCAATGTCGTCACGGATCTTGCTAAAGCTGAGCGCGTTGCTGGGAACAGCTACAAGCTGCTCCCCGGCCACACCTATGTGAAGGATCCTACCGTCACGGTGCTGACACCCAGCGTGGCGTCCTATGTCCGCATGAAGGTCACCTTCAACAATGCTACTGAGCTTATCAAGATTTGCACGGATCCGGAGTACGCTGACGAAGTCACAGGCGTTGAGAACGCTTACCCCCTGATTCGCATGGTCAAATTTGTGAAAGCCAATGCGGCCAAGTGGGACGGCATCATTCCCGACAACATGGTGGAGACCGATGAGATGCTGGCCCAGACTAAGTATTTCGTTGCGGATACTACCAACAACACCCTGACTTATTACTTCTATTACAATGAGACTGTTGCTGCACCCACTGCGGATGTAGTGCTGGAGACCCTGTTTGACAGCATCACCGTTCCCGAGTGGGTGACCGGCGATCAGCTTGCCAAGCTGAAGGATTTCCAGATCAACGTCGTGGCAGAGGCCATCCAGGCGGACGGCTTTACCGATGCTGCTGACGCTTGGAAGCATTTCTAAGCAACTTTAATCTCCTGTGATTTTAACAGGGAAACCGGAAACCCCGGCGCCTGTTGAAATAAAATAACCCCCAAAATCAATTCAGGAAAGGAAAGAAAAAACATGAAGAAGAAAACATGGGTCTCCCTGGTGGCTGTCGTTCTGGTGCTGTGCTGCGCCGTGGGCGGTACGCTGGCCTGGCTGACCGACAAGACTGGCGAAGTGAAGAATACCTTCACTCCCAGTGATATCAATATCACCCTCACTGAGACTCCCAACACGGATACTGATAACGATGGCGAGGCTGACGCTTGGAAGGCCGATATGATTCCCGGCTTCTCCTACACCAAGGATCCTGTTGTGACCGTTGAGGACGACAGCGTGGATTGCTACCTGTTCGTCAAGTTCGAGGAGAAAGGTAATCCGGCTACCTATCTGACCTACAACTCTACCCTGACCGCAGCCAACGGCTGGACCCAGGGCGACAGCACGAGTATTCCCAGCAACGTTTGGTATCGCGTAGTCAAGGCCGGTGACACAACCAAGTCCTGGAACCTGCTGGATGGCAACACCATTGCTGTAAAAGACACCGTCACCAAGGACAACATGGCTGATGCTGCTAAAGCAGAGCTGGTCTACACTGCTTATGCTACCCAGCTGTACAAGAGCAATGGCGTAGAGTTCTCCGCTGCTGAAGCTTGGGCCAACGCTCCCAAGGACTAATCTCCCCTTTGTTTCCCCAGTTTATTTAAATACATAAATGAAAGGAAAAAAGAAAAATGACTAAGAGGAAAATCGTATCCCTGTGCCTGGCCGCTGTCCTGGTGGTTATGGCCATCGCCGGCGCCACCGTGGCGTATTTCACGGATACCGATACTAAGGACAACACCTTCACCGTTGGTAATGTTGACATTACCCTGACTGAGCCCAACTGGGAAGGCAGCGGCAAAGAGGATGCTCCCGAAGTATACCCCGGTGAGCCCCTTGCCAAGGATCCCACTGTCACCAACAGCGGTAAGAACCCCTGCTTCGTCCGCATTAGTGTTGCGAATCTGAATCAGTTCGACACTAAGGGCGATATTACCTATCGTACCGATTATGTTGCCGGCAAGCTTGGTGAAAACTGGGTGCTGCACACCGATGGTTATTTCTACTACACCAAGGTTCTTGCGATCAACGAAACCACTGATGCTCTGTTTGATCAGATCGTGATGCCCACCGGCCTTACCGGCAATGAGACCACTCTGCCCATTACTGTTACCGCTCAGGCCGTTCAGGCTCAGGGCGCCAAGCCTTCCTTCACGGCTGTTCAGGCTATGACCGTTGATGAGATCGCTGCATGGTTTACCACCTGCGGTATGTAAGGTGATTTACCCCATCGCATATCTGTAACCCCACATGACCTGACCTGCACCCCTTCGGGGGCGCAGGCCCTGGCCACCGAAAGGCCTGTCATTGCGAGCCAGTCCGCAGACTGGTGTGGCAATCCGTTTCCTAAACGCTGCATGGCGCATTCTTCCCTGGCATTCCGCCGAGGGGAGTTGGAGTTACGGATTCCCACGTCGCTCCGCTCCTCGGAATGACAAAATGGGCCGATTCACAAGCCAACCTGACCTGCGCCCCTTCGGGGGTGCAGGCCATAGGAGAGTACCCGGCGCTGCGGCGGCGGATATTCTCCTATGACCTCAATACTGGAGAATGAGGAGTGTAATTATGAAGAAAAGAAGACTGAAAACCAAGCTGCTGGCGCTGTCCGTGGTGCTGATCCTGGCGGCGCTGTCGGTCTACGGTACCCTGGCCTATTTCACGGCCCAGGGCACCGCCCGGAACGTCATCACCACCGGCGATGTGAAAATCGCCCTGGAGGAGCGGATGCTCACTCCGGACGGTGAAAAGACCGTGCCCTTTGAGGATCAGCTGGGCGTTATGCCCGGCAGCGATGTCTCCAAGATCGTCACGGTGACCAACACCGGCGGCCAGCCCGCCTGGGTGCGTGTCTCCCTGGACAAGGCCATTGAGCTGGCCCAGGGCGTGGAGGGGGAGGCGGACCTGTCTCTGGTCACCTGCGACCTGAACACGGAGAGCTGGACGGAAAAGGACGGCTATTACTATTATAACGCCGCCCTGGAGCCGGGGCAGACCACGGAGCCGCTGTTCACCGCGGTCCACTTCGCAGAGACCATGAGCAATATGTACCAGGAGAGCCGTGCCATTCTGCAGGTGAACGCCTACGCCACCCAGACCGCCCACAACGGCGCCTCTGCCCTGGACGCCGCCGGCTGGCCGGAAGCCTGAGAAGGGAGGAAATGCATATGAAACTGAAAAAATTCCTGTCCCTGCTGCTGGCACTGGTCATGACCGCCAGCCTGCTGATCCTGCCCGTCCACGCGGAGGATGTCGGGGCCGGGGAGGGTGGCACTGTCACCACGGTGAATTTTACCAATGTGGCGCCGCTGGTGAAGGGCGATTCCGCCTCTGCGGCCAATGCGATCCGGAAAGCACCCCTGCTGGCGGCGGGTTTGGCCGATGACGAGACAGATCCCGAGCCCATTAAGGGCGAGTCGCCGGACGGCCTGGAGATGGATAAGAGAATCCTCTCGGTAAATGATGACGGCAGCTATACCATCCGGTTGGAGGCCTATACCACCGGCTCCGTGACCTCCGTGGACACCACTAAGCCCACAGACATCATCGCTGTCATTGACCAGTCGGGTTCTATGGCACAGGATATGACCAGCTATACTTATAATGAAGTATATTCACTTAAGCAAAGTCAAACGTATTATGTGCAGAGGAACGGAAGCTATATTCCTGTAACATGGTGCTCAAATTGTAAAGCCTGGACTAACGGATGCGGCAGTATTCTGTTTTGGCACGATTCCGGCACAAGCTACACGCCGAAAACCTCTGCGGCGGATACCGCAACCGATCATGTGCAGTTTTACACCCGAGGCGGAGCAACCACTACTACCCGTTTGGACGCGCTGAGGGCTGCTATGACCAACTTTGCCGATTCCGTGGCAGAGAAGGCGGCTGGTGCGGACAAACAGCTGGGGACGGACGACGATGTGGATCACCGCATTGCCATCGTCGGCTTCAGCTCGGATGTTGATACCTATCAAAACACTGAACTGCTGACGGGCGTGGATATTACTACGGGTAGTCGGAATTACGGCAAGGACCCGGTTACAAATATTTCGGCGCCGTACTATTATCCGACCGGTTATGTAAAAAACGGTGCGCAGTATGGCAACATTACATCTAACCAATATGCGAAAGCCCTACAGAGCATGAAATTGGAGCCCGGACGCACCAGCGTAACCAATGCGATAGGTGCTCTGACGGCCCGCGGTGGCACAGAGACACTGGACGGCCTGACCATGGCGGAGAATATTTTGAAAAACAGCGATGGCACAGACAGAACCCGTGTGGTGATTCTGTTTACCGACGGTGATACCGACAGCTATCGTGATGATGTAGTTAACAAGGCGAATAGTCTGAAAAACACCTATGGAGCCACCGTTTATACTGTGGGTATTTTCGAGGGCGCCAATGGCAAGCCGCCGATCACGGAGGATACAAGTGAAGCAAATGCATTGATGCACCGCGTTTCCTCCAACTACCCCAATGCCACCGCCAGCCGCACAACTGGATTTTTTGGTGGAATTAATTATCAGTATAATGACGGTGATTTTAACCCGAACCTGAAGGGTGACGACAGCTACTACCTGTCCGCCAAGGATGCGGACGCGCTCAACGACATTTTCCAGAAGATCAGCCAGCAGGTCAGCGAGAGCAGCATGGATCTGGGCAGCACCACCCAAATCAAGGACGTGGTATCGCCCTACTTTACCATGCCGGCCAATACTTCGGATGTCACGGTGAAAGCCGTTGCCTGCACCGGATATGCGAATGGCGAGCCCACATGGGCTAATAACGGCGCGGAGCTGACGAACGCTGTGACCATTGACCCTGCTAAACGCACGGTAACGGTATCGAAGTTTGACTTCCAGCACAATTTTGTGGCGGAAAACGGCCGCGATGAAAGCGATGCAGCCAAGCCTGGCAATTTCTACGGCAGAAAACTGGTGATCACCTTTACGGTGAAGCCGCAGGAAGGTTTTTGGGGCGGCAACAATGTCCCCACCAACGGCGCTGACTCCGGTATTTACAAGGACGACGGCACAAAGGTCGGGACCTTCGATGTTCCTACCGTCAACGTTCCGCTGAATGTTCCTGATTTGACGGCGGAAAACAAGAATATTTACCTGTACGGTGAGACGCCTGCGGCATCCGACCTGGGTACGTTCCCTGTTCCCACAGGTGAGGATGCATGGAAGACCGCATATGTTGATATTGGCTCGTTGGAGATGAACCCGTCGACGATCAGCAATACAGAGGATACTACCGGCATCAAACTGAGCGTCACGGTGGAGCCGAAGTATACCGGCGCTAACGCTGAGGGCACTCCTGCAGGAAAAGTAACAAAAACCGCGACCGCCAAGGTCGATGTGTTCACACCGGAGCTGACATACCAGGATTCCACCGCCTACTATGGCGAGACTGTCAGCAATGACTACAGGGGCAACTTTGTTTCGGAAGTGTGGAAGCACGGTGACACAGTATCCACTTCTGTTACCATGTTCGGCGTTAAGCCTACCCTGGACCTTACCTACACGGCGGACAGCACCAATCTCGATGGCGACAAGTACGGCAAGCAGGACGTGCCTGTAACGGCAAAGGTGAGCATCAAGGGCGTGGATGTGACCGGCTACACCACCTTCCTGCATGAGGATTGCGATGTAGAGGGTTGCACTTGGGCTGAGCCGACCACAGGCGGCGACCCCGCGTTCCTGATCCATATCAAGACCTGCCAGCTAATCATTACCAAGACCGGCGGCAATAACGGCGAACCCTATGTGTTTGACGTTTGTAAGGATGGCAAGAAGTACACCCAGGTGACCGTGGTGGGCAACACCAGCGAGACCATCTGCGAGCTGCCTGTGGGCACCTACACCATCCAGGAGGACACCGGCTGGAGCTGGCGCTTCATTCCGACCATCGGCAATGGCGTGGAGCTGAAAAACGGCAGCGACTCCGGTACCATCACCTGCACCAATAAGCTGGATACCAACCAGTGGCTGAACGGCTTCAGCCAGGTGATCCGGAACATCTTCGGTGCGAAACACTGAGAAAGGAGGGATAGAAGATGTATCAAGACAAGCACTTTTCACAGGGCGGCAGCCGCAGATATAGGGGCAAAAAGCCCGCTCTGCTCATCGTGGCCCTGGCGCTGATCCTGACAGTGGCCGTTGGCGGCACGGTTGCCTATCTGGCGACCAAAACGGACAGCAAGATCAATACATTCACTCCCTCCCAGGTGTCCTGCGAGGTTAAGGAGAATTTTGACGGCGAGAAAAAGACAAACGTCAACGTCACCAACACCAGCAATATTGACGCGTTCATCCGCGTCAAGCTGGTGACCTATCGGGTGAATGATAAGAATCAGCACATCGGCGGCCTGGCGGAGATCCCGGAGTTTACGCCGGGAACAGACTGGGTCAAGTACGGCGAGTATTACTACTATACCCAGCCTGTGGCACCGGGAGAATCCCCGGCAGATGACCTGATCAGCAGCATTGCTCTGACCGGAAGCTATCCTGACGTGGACGGCGGCAAGCAGGCCATTGACGTCATGGCAGAGGCCATCCAGAGCGTTCCCGAGGCGGCTGTGAAGGCAGCCTGGGGCGAGAATTTCTCGATCAACGAAGACGGCAGCCTGAACGTACCGGCTAACGGAAGTGAGGTGACGGGAAGATGAAAAAGACAATGAAAAAGCTGTCTTGCATCGTTCTGATGGCGGTTATGCTGCTGACACTCTCCGTTACCGCTTTTGCTGACGGGCGGGTCACCTATGACGGCAATGCCCGGGAGTTCATCTTTGCGCCCGGCAGCGAGTATTCTCCCACCGACCTGTTTACGGATTTCAAGAATGTCATGCCCGGTGACTCCATCACCCAGAAGGTCACCATTGACAACAAGGTGGAGAAGAACGTCAAGATCAAGGTCTACATGCGCGCTTTGGGCGCGGTGGAGGGCTCGGAGGAGTTCCGGTCTCAGATGAACCTGACCGTGAAGCTGGACGGTAATTCTAAGCTGTTTGCCGCTCCCGCCCATGAGACCGCGCAGCTGACCAATTGGGTATGCCTGGGTACCATCTATTCCGGCGGCAAGATCGACCTGGATGTGACGCTGAATGTGCCCATCACCATGGAGAATGATTTCCAGGCTTCCGTGGGTTATTTGGATTGGCAGTTCAAGGTCGACGAGCTTCCAATAGAGCCCAGTGATCCCACCCCGCCTCCCACGGGTGATACCTTCAATGCGACCCTGTGGGTGATCGTGATGGTGGCCAGCCTGGCCGTGATCGTGTTCCTGTTTGTGAGCCGCAAGCGGAAGAATAAGGCCGACAATTAAAATAGTGCAGCAACAGGCTGCAGCAGAAAGCATCCGCATGGAACTCCATGCGGATGCTTTTTTGGGCAAGTGGACAATCTCTCGATCATACCATAGGATTCGGGAGGTGGCATATGAAAAATAAAAGTATTCTGGTTCATTGCAGCTACTCGGATACCGGCCCGGCGCTGGAGGAGCTGGTCAGGGAATCCTTTCGGGTCTATCTGAAAAAGGAGCTGCCGCCATATGGACAGACACAAAAGCCGGATGAGGCAGAGCGGGGACCTGACCTGGGGGAGAATGTATGCTTCAGGAAATAAGCAGCCCCGCAAGTTACCGCGCAGCGCTGTATATCCGGCTGTCCAAGGAGGACGAAAGCGAGGGGCCGTCCCAAAGCGTGACCAATCAGCGGTCCCTGCTGGAGGAATTTGTGAGAGAGCATCATTTGCAGATCTATGACACTTATATCGACGACGGTTGGAGCGGCACAAGCTTTGACCGCCCGGCTTTTCGGCGCATGATCGATGACATTGAGGCCAAAAAGGTCAACATGGTCATCACCAAAGATCTCTCCCGGCTGGGGCGCGACTACATTATGACCGGCCATTACATGGAGAGATATTTCCCGGAGCATCGTGTGCGATACATCTCGCTTTTGGACGGGATTGACACGGGCGTTGAATCCAGCGCCAATGATATTACGCCCTTCAGGGCTATCATGAACGACATGTACGCCAAGGATATTTCAAAAAAAATTAAGTCCGTCAAACGGGATAAGCAGCGCAAGGGACAGTTTATCGGAGGGAAGCCGGTTTACGGATACAAAATGCACCCCACGGAGAAGAATCGGATCGTCATCGACGAGGAGGCCGCATCCACGGTGCGGCGGATTTTTTCCATGGCGCTGGAGGGCATTAGCTGCCGAAAGATCGCCGCGGCCTTGAATGGGGAAGGCGTGGCTGCGCCGTCTGTCTACTGTGGTCAGGTTGCAGGGCGCAAAGGCCCCTACGAGGGATTATGGAGCGGCGAGCGCATTTCTGAAATGCTGCGCAATGAAACCTATATCGGCAGTATGGTGCAGGGCCGACAGGTGAAGATCAGCTATAAATCGAAAAAATGCCTCCACCAGGATCGGGAAAACTGGATCGTGGTGCCCCATACCCACGCACCGCTTATTGACGAGGAAACCTTCCGCAAGGTGGGGCTGCTGGTCAGCAGCCGCAGGCACACCCGTTGCCGCACCTATGACTTTCTGCTGAAGGGCTTGATATTCTGCCATGAGTGCGGCTACCCGCTGGCCGTGCTGAACCGGCCTAACGCCAAGGGGGAGGATGTGCTGTACTTCGTTTGCCGCACTTATCAGCGATTTACCAGAAACGGCGCCTGCGCCACGCATTATATCAAGGAAAAGACAGTGACAGATGCGGTGATTTCAAGGATGCAGGAGGTTTGCAAAGACTTCTTGGATGGTCAAGTGCTATTGCCGATGGCACAGGAGGCGGTTCGGGAGACATCCAGGCAGAGCAGATGCTCTGCAAAAATGGATGCGCTGCAAGGAAAAATAGATAGCTTGACAAAAAATATCGACCGGATGTATACGGACCGGCTCTCGGGACTTCTGCCGGAGACGGACTTTCAGCGAATCTTTATCCGGTTGAAGGACCAACGGGGACGGCTGGAGGAACGCCTTCAAAAGTTGGAGCAGTGGCAGAAATATCCCATCAATCAAAGGGACAGGGCGCTGGAGTTGACACAGCGATACAGGGATACTGCCTGCGCCAGCCGGGAGCTGCTGGTGAGTTTGATTCAGCGGATTGAGTTGACGGAAAATAGAGAAGTCCTCATTCAGTTTCGCTTTGCGCAGCCGCATATAACGAAAGAAACCAAAAATGCGGCAAGCCGCGATCAGCCTTCTGCGCCACAGCCTGAGGCGGGAGGCACCTTACAATAGCTGCGGCGCTATGTATCCCGCATTGAAAAGCGGGCACTGCAAAAGCTGGAGGCGGCGCTGAAGGAGGAGATGCCAACAAGAAACAATAAATAATTACAACCGTGCGAAGCAAGTTCGCATATACCCCCTTGCACAGAATGGACAAAAATGGTATAATGCTATATGGCAAAGTATACAAAGAACAAGGAAGGTACGCGCATGAGAAACATTTACTGTGGGATTGCAGATATTCGCAAGCGGGTTTTTGCGGAAGTGGCAAAGCTCGCCTACGAAGGCGGCGACTACCATCGTATCGATAAACTGCCGTATGAGATTCTGCCGGGTGAAGTGGGGAACGAACGGGACTCCATCTTCCTGGAGCGGGCCATTGTGGGAGAGCGGATTCGATTGGCCATGGGCCATAGTCTGCGTTCCGCTTCGGAGCAGGGACTCCTGTCCGACGGTGTGGACAAGAGCGCAGTGCGGGAAAAATATTACGAGCCGCCGCTGATTAACATCATCAAATATGCCTGCCACGCCTGCCCGGACACCCACTACGAGGTGACCAACGCCTGCCAGAGCTGCCTGGCGCACCACTGCTCCAATTCCTGCCCCAAGGGCGCCATCAGCTTCCGCTATGGCCGGGCTGAGATCGACCAGAGCAAGTGCATTAAATGCGGCAAGTGCAAGGCGGCGTGCTCCTACCAGGCCATTATCCGCTTTGAGCGGCCCTGCCAGGAGGCCTGCGGCATGGATGCTATCGGCAAGGACGAATATGGCCGGGCAGAGATTGACCAGGATAAGTGCGTTAGTTGCGGCATGTGCCTGGTGAACTGTCCCTTTGGCGCTATTGTAGATAAAGGACAGCTGTTCCAGCTGATCCATTCCATCCGCAGCGGTGACAAGGTCGTTGCTGTGATCGCTCCGGCCTTTTGGGGTCAATTCGGCGATGGCGTGACCCCGGGGCAGATCGTTTCAGCCATGAAGATGCTGGGCTTCCATTCCGTGGAGGAGGTCGCCGTAGGCGCAGACCTGTGCGCCATCGAGGAAGCGGAGGAATTCATGCGCCATGTACCGCAGATGCAGCCTTATATGGCTACCTCCTGCTGCCCGGCGTGGTCCGTGATGGCTAAGAAGGAGTTCCCCGGCGCCGCGCCGTATATCTCTATGACTATGACTCCCATGGTGCTTACGGCTCGACTGCAGAAAAAACGTGAACTGGGCTGTAAGGTGGCTTTCATTGGACCCTGCGCCGCCAAAAAGCTGGAGGCCAGCCGCCGCACCGTCCGCAGTGATGTGGACTTTGTACTGACCTTTGAGGAGCTGCGGGGGATGCTGGAGGCCAAGAACATCGACTTCACCGATATCCCTGATGTGCCGGCCAATTATGAGGCATCTGCCCTCGGCGTGGGTTTTGCCGCTTCCGGAGGCGTTGCCAAGGCGGTGGAGGATGTGATTCACCGGCTGGACCCCGACCGGGAGGTAAAGACGATGTATGCCGAGGGGCTGCGGGAGTGCCGCAAGATGCTGCGTATCGCACGGACAGGGAAGTATGACGGATATCTGCTGGAGGGTATGGCCTGTCCGGGTGGATGCATTGCCGGCGCAGGCACGATCCAGCCGCCGGAGAAGTCCCGGCGGGTGCTGGAACAGTACAAGGCCAGCGCACCCAAGGATAATCCGCTGGATTCGGACTATAAGGACGACCTGTATCTGCTCCACGATGGAGAGGATGATTGGAGCTTTGTAGGCAGACATTGAGAGGATGCTAATGAACGAACTGATCCTGTTGTGTATGGAGATGGTGGGTACCGTGGCCTTTGCCCTGTCCGGCGCCATGACGGCGCTTCGGAGGCAGATGGATTTGCTGGGCGTTATGATCCTGGGCCTTATTACCGCCGTGGGCGGCGGTGTGCTGCGGGATTTGCTGCTGGGCATCACACCGCCCAAGATATTTGACGACCCGCTGACGGTATGCGTAGCGCTGGTTTCCTCCGCAGCGGCGTTTTTGCCGCCGC
>OGXX01003669.1_pt1 | contig 12543 bp, 13 predicted proteins | sample 1576301 | NCBI WGS metagenome assembly OGXX01 (sample SAMEA3541469, study PRJEB24748) | human gut metagenome | biome: human gut; feature: human-associated habitat; material: faeces | place: China | collected 2012
AGGTCGCCCTTTTTACATATAGACAAAAAATCCACCCGAAACTGAAAGGAGAAAACCATAATGGAAAATCGAACAACCTTCTCCCCATTCCGTGGGAATTGCAATGCACTGAGCAAAATCAACGAGGTCCCGATTGACCTTGCTTTGCTGGCACAGGAGACTAAGCCTGCCTTTGATGGTGAGCCGACACGAAAGTTTTTCCCTGTGCGAGCGCAGCTCACCTGGTTCCGTCTTAAAAACGGAAACTCTGGAACCATTCAGACCGAGATCGTTGATCGGGACGAATTTACGGTTGTTGTAAAAGCAACTGTGACCGCTGATGGAGTGATTATCTCCAATGCCTTTGGGTCAGCAAATGCACAGAATGATGACCAGGATGGCATGGGCAAACTCATTGAAACAGCCGAATCCAGAGCCATTTCCAGAGCTTTGGATTTTGCTGGCTATGGCTGCCAGCTGGATCTGAACACATTCGACGATACCCCTTCCGCTCAGATTGCTCAAAACCCAGAACCAACAACTACGGCCGCAGAAACCGGCATCACTCCTCCCACCCCTGGTACAGTAACCAAAAGTGCGAAGATAGATGCCAACGCTCCTTCGGAAATCATTGATATTCATGACTTGGAGGCCGCACAGGAAGAAAAAGACCAGACGGAGAAAAAGAAGCCACAGCGAAGAAGCAGAAAGACTGAGCCGGCAGCGCCTGCCCCCGAAGCAACACCTATCACAGAGCCTGTTGAGGCTAATACAAATGAAGATGAGTCCACAGCTAAACAGGACGAACCGGACGAGAAGGCTGCCGCTCCAGCACCCGAACTGGAAGAGCTGCCAGAGACTGAAGATAGTGTAGCTGTGCCGCAAGAGGAATCTCAGCTTACACTGGATCCTGAACTTGCGCCGGAAACAGGATCTGTTGAAATGACAGAAGAAAACACACTGGAAAGTGATGAGCAGCAGACTCCCGAGGAAAAGGTCTGGAATTACATGATGTTCGCTTTGAGCAGACAGACTCCCGATCCTGAGCTGGATCCGAGATTCTTCAATGCTCAGAACCAGGATCCTGCCGCATACTTTGTAAACGGCACAAAGCAGACAAAAATGCGGAACCGGGACCTGCAGTGGGCACTCGCCTATCTGGAAGAATATCCCGACCTGATCATGGGCATCAAGTACCCATCTTCCAAGGGAAATCTTGTGGGACTTACATTTGGGGAAATCTACGAAACCCTTTCGCCGGAGAATGCTCAGACAGCAACTCTGACATGTAAGAATTTGTACAAGGGCAACAATGCCCCTGCTTATGCAGCGTCGCTGCTTCTGGCAGAGAAAATCAAGATGCGTTAATCGGAAAGGAGAATCCGAGATGTTTGATAATTTTTCCATATACGATGTGATGAGCATCGTAGGGATGGACCCCACTCGGATTCGTTCCAACAGTGGATACTACGACTGCCCAATTTGCGGTGGAAAGAAAAAGCTCAATGTCAATGTCAGCAAAGGGCATGGCGGTGTCTGCCGCTGTGCCAAGTGTGCTGCTGGTGGCGATAAGCTGGACCTTTTCCTGCTGTATAACAATCCAAGACTGGTTCCAACCCGAAGCCAATCGCAAACCGGAACACTCTATTATCGGCCCTCAGATGACGACCGAAAAAGAGGAATGAAAGAGCTGGAAGAAATTTTGCATCTGAGCCGGAAGGACTCTTCGTATATGAAAAAAGTCCAAAAGGCACAGAAAGCAATTAAAGAAACGGCAGTCCCTAAAATCAGTTCGCCTGAGCAAAGGGATGCGGTTTACACTGCCTTTCTGAATCTCTTAAAGCTCTCTGCCCCCCATCGGGCAGCCCTTCATGAGAGAGGGCTGACAGATCCAGATATAGACCGGATCATGTTCCGCTCCACCCCCATGTTCGGCCGCACACAGCTGGCACACAAGCTGATTGACCAGGGATTATCCTTGGAGAATGTTCCAGGCTTCTTTAAGCTCACCCAAGTGGATGACTCTACAGGGGAAGTCCGAGAGGAATGGAGTGTCTACTGCCCTGATCCGGGATATTTTGTGCCAATCCGAAACAAGGATGGCCGCATAGTATCTATGCAGATTCGGCTCAATAAGCCTACCTCTGCGAAAGACAAATATCGCTTTTTCACCAGCGGCCGTGAGTCGCTGTCTTGTGGCGTCAGCGCAGTGAGTGAGGTTCATGTCGAGATGTGCTCTCAAACACCTCGGTATGTCTATGTGACAGAAGGCCCCATTAAGGGCTATGTTGCACGGTCTATCTATCAGAAACTCTATGGTAAGGATGACCTGGCAATCCTGTGTGTTGTCGGCACATCCAATTTTGGCGGGGTTCGTTCCTTGCTCGAATGGCTGATGGAGTCATACCCAGTTGAGCTGATCGTAGAAATTTACGATCTGGACAAGTTTGCCAACCAATATGTTGGACGGGACCGAAAGAACCTGGAGTCTATGATCAAAGAAACCATGGTGGACATGCGAAAGAAACTCAAAACTCAGTATGAGGCCGGCAAGCCGATGCCAAAGTATCTTTCTTTTCCAAAAGAGCGATATTTAGGCAAGGGTGTTGATGACCACCTGCTTGCGATTTATAAGCAGCTCCACAACAATCAGGCACCCTTTGAAGTAGGGATTTAATTCAAAAAAAGGTCGCAATATGCGGCCTTTTTTATTTATTTCCCAAAAAATTCGACAAAATGCACAAAGTTTGCAAATCACCCCTCTTTTCGGTTTAAGATTTTCTGTTTCCTGGCTATATATACTATGAAAGGAGATCTGACGATGGGCAACCTATATTTCACTTCTTGGGATCCGCTGACCGGTTCCCGGAACCAGACGAATAGATTTCGAGCAGCCGATATCATCAAGCGCTTTGGCGGAAATCGGGATTTGGACTACTACCTGGCATTGGAAGGCGATTGTGAAACCGGTGAGCTGCATATCTTGGACAGGCCAATGTTGGACTGTGTTTTTCACAGTGAAGTGGCTTTCCCTTTCAAGTTTGATCCGACATACTGCCGATATCGCCTCGGAGACATTCGAAATAAACCCTCGCCCTGCAATATTGCTGTTTGCCACAAAGGAGATCTCTTTGCTCCTTGGGTTCCATATCGAATCATCCAGGAGGTTTTGAATGAAGCGGCTCGGATACCTGGCCACAACTACTTTTTCCTGACGAGATTCCCTAAAAGGTATTCTGCTTTGCCGAAGCTGCCGCCAAACTTCATCTTGGGCGTGTGGATCGATCAGCAAAAGGATGTGCAAAAACTATTGGAGGCGGGTGCTTCCAATGTTCGCTACCTGGTTATGGAACCAATGCGTACACAGATTTGGCTGGAAGAATATCTGCAGCAAAGTAAGGCCAAACCAGAATGGATCATTCTGGGGGCGGGACGACGCAAATACCTCACGCAAATTCAGGAAAGCTGGATCGAAGAAATCGCCCAGACTTGTAAAAGGTTCGATATCCCCATCTATATCAAAAATTCACTGAGCAGACTTGCTGGAAACAATTTTGTCCAGCAAAAGCCTTTGCAATTCCATATTTAAAGCAGGAGGGAAAACCATGTCTACTGAAAACATTATAGTTATTGGCTGCGATGCCGGCAACAAGCTGATCAAAACGCCAAGCAATATTACATTGGCTGGAATTCAAAAGCTGCCCACCAAGCCGGCAGCCATGCCACCGGATCCGATGGATCTGCTTCTGATCAACGGCGAGTATTATTGCATAAGCAATACCCGCATCGCCTACGAGCGCGATAAAAGCATCAACGAAAATCACCTTTTCTTGACGCTGATTGCTATCGCAAAGGAAATGCAGGCTCGGCACATGAGTCCCACCAGTAAGATCGTCCTGGCAACCGGGCTTCCTCCTGGGCACATGGCCAGCGCCAAACTGATGGAAACCTACCGCAATTATTTCCTGCAGAATGGGGGGATCTATCGGTTCCAGTGTGGAGGCATCAGCCACCAGATCACATTCAGCGATGTAATCATTTGTCCGCAGGCATATTCCATTCTTCTAACTCTCCCCGCTGAGATCGTCAAGCAGCCCAGCATCTATGTTGTGGACATTGGCGGTGGAACCGTTGACAATGTGCATCTTGTAAACGGCCGACCAGATCCGAACATGACTTCTCTCGACATGGGCGTAATCCCTATGTACAACACCATCAAGCAGCGGTTGCAGAGCGAATTTGGCCGACGCATCACAGAGGATCAGATTGACGACATCATTAAAGGAAACAGCGGATTCTTCAAGGAAGAGCATGTTCGTCTCATTATGGAAACGGCAGATGCACATGTCAAATCTATTTTTGATGAATTCCGAGAGGCTGGAGACGATTGGCTGTCCAGCTATGTGGTGTTCTGTGGCGGCGGCTCGATCCTGCTGAAGCAGTTCATCGAAAAATATGCTTCGGACCTCACGGGACGTTTTATTATTGTCGATGATGTCAAAGCCAACTCCAAAGGATTCGAAGTATTCTCCCGGGTTCTCCTGAAAAATAGAAAGTAAGGGGTTGTCTTTATGTGTGAGCCGCAGAAAGGGCGAAGAAAAACTTTTGGATTCAAGCCGAAGGGAGTCAATCCAGCTCACGATATGGCCTATTCGGTACTGGATTCCCTGCCCAAGGGCGCCGCTGTGAATTTTGTTGTGCAAGCCACCCTTGAATTTCTAAAAAACCATAGTGGAGAGACCATCACAATATCTGGGAAACGGCAGTTCCTCATTCTGGGAGATTGCTCTTGGTATAATCCATCTGATAATGAGGCACTTCAGCCAGAGGAAAATATTCCAGATCAACCAGATGATATTTACACAGAGGCACCATCTTCCGTGACAGAAGAAATCCAGGGGGAAGAACAAATGCTTCCCGAAGAAGATCCATTTTCTGACTTGGATGAGGATACTCTATCAGATCTTGTTATGGGATTTTTCTCGGAAAATTGAAAAAAGGCGGGTATTTAGAAAATACTCGCCTTTTTTTAGTGGATCGCATTCGATTCCGGGTGTTCTATTGCTTTTTGGACAGCTTCCCGGACCTCTCTACGGTGGATCTCGATCAGCTCTTTCTCCTGTGGAGTTACCAGCATGATGATTTTACGATCACTAATGTCTTCTACATCCGGCTCTAGGCGCAGCTTCTCTCGTGGATAGTCATCAGGAAATCCCCCATCTTTTGCACGGATAAGTAGTGCATACAGGCTCTCATAGCTGACCCGCAAGCTGGCACAAATTGTCTGGAGGTCTTCAACTGGCAGGGAGTACAGATTATTGCGGGACAGCCGTTTGGAAATTTTAGAGTATGGCAGATCGGTGTTGTTGCACAGGGTCAGCAAATTTGTTTTATGGTTCTTTAGCAGGGTAGAAAAAACCTCTTTTTCAGACATCGCCATAGGGGTCACTCTCCATCTGGTCTTTTTTCGGTTTTTCTATATTTCAATTATAACAGCATAATATATCCAAAACAACCTATATCAAGAGTTTTTTTAGACAAAAAGGAAAATTTGTTACTGATTTGTATATTATGCTATATTGACAAAAATATATATTTTGTCAACCTGAAAAAGACAATTTACCCGTCCAGACTCTTTTCGCCACATATTGACAAGTGTTTCCGGGCAGGATAAAATGAATTTGAACGAGATTATCCAACTTTTCAACGCATCTTGGTTAAAAGTTTGTTATAATTCTTCTTTCCAAAATTGGAAAAATGTCTAAATAATTTTGGAAAGAAGGTAAATTTGACAATTCGAGATGCGAAAAAGGAGGAGCATCATGAATGCGAACAAATTTTTCTACAGAACGCTTGTCAAAATTGCGGTAGAGCAGGGCCACGATCTTCGTTCTCTGGCTCGAATCTGTAATGTATCACAGACGGCGATTTCCCGGCATTTAAAGAGAAGCAATGGAAAAGGCTTATCATCGTGGGAATGTTACTTACTTCGACAGGCATTGGCGCCTCATCTTACATTGGATGAATTGTTCCCAGAAGCCCGTGAAGAAGCTCTACACCGCTTATCAAATTTGCGATCACCCTCTCAACGAGGTTGATTATATTTTTTTGAACTTTGAAAACCTCATACGACCTTACCATCCAGAAGATGCCCCTCGCCTGGTGAAACTGGGCAAGCGACAGGGAAAAAGATGCGCATTAGCATCCTGAAGGACCCAAAACGGCTAGCCAGCCGTCCGCGATGACAGAGGGGCGGTTTACAATGATACTTCTCCCCAGCGGCGTCACAGCGAGAGGGAGCCTACAATAAGTAGTAGGGGTCATCAGAGACACATAGCGATGTGCTTAAATAAAAGCAAAGCGTGTGCCCGGTGCCATGAGTCTGTGTTTGGGTTGGCATCCAGAGAAGGATGGTTTTTCAGGGTGAACCCCGCCCTGAAGTTCGGTAAAACCACAGAGGGGGATGTTTGCATGAAATAATACTCTGCTTTGCAGCAGAGCTAGTGCGGCCAAAAAAAATGGCCGCATCACTGTACTGCAAACCAGTAGAATTTGAAAAAGGAGGGAGAAATTGTCGATGCTTGAAAAAACACCTGCGAAAATTATGGAACAACTGCAGGATGAGATTGAAAAGCAGGGCAGGGCTGATCTGAGACAACACCTTTCAGATGCCAAGGCTCTCCTTCCTCTATTTTCGAAAGAGCAATATTTGCGGCCCGTAGGAAATGTTGTGGCTGGAATGGTGGCAACGATCATTGGAATCGTGTGTGCTGGCAGCGACAATACGCCTATCATCATGGTCAGTAAGCCCTCACAAATTAAGTCAGATGTTGCAAAGCTGCAGTCTATCCTGGACATCATAGCAAACCTTGGTTATCTCATTCATCCTAAAATTGTTGTGATGAAACCAGCCAGAAAATACCTGTGCCTCAAGAGGCTTCGAAATGCGGAATCCAATGGACATCAGTTCTCACATCACTTAAAATCCCAGCTGACACTTGAATCATGCAGTCAGCAGGTGCAGGACCTTCTGGGCGTACAGTCCTGTTCCAAGAGCTGCCGGTATTATGACAAATGTCGATATCAAGATTTCAAAAATCAAATGGTCTCTGGGAAAATACAACTCCAAGCCTACACAGAGCAGATGTTTTCTAATGCTTTGCGGGGAAATGCCCTTCCCAAGAAAAGAAGAGTTGTCTGTCCAGCGGATATAAACCTGGAAGCAAAGGATAAAAGCTGTGTCCTGAAACGCTACGATCTTGATAAGCTCCTCACCCAATGTGAACTGCTGTGCAGCCCAGCAAAACGGCAGAAACGAGCTGTATATCAAGAAACTGCTGCTATCCGGGAACTGGAGAAAGAGCTGTTTTACAATCCAGAAGTTACTGTCAGCCAGGCAAGTCGAATTTTGACGAATATCCATGATCGGTTTGTTAAGATTAAGAAATTGTGTGATGAAGCTCTGTCGCAGAAAGGAACAGAGCGTGAACAATGGAAAAACCGGCTCAATCGAGTGATTCAAAATACAGATGAACTGTCAACCAGCATGATTAACATCACTTATCAGTCGGTAAGTAAGGTTTGACTTCTCCCACGGCAGGAACAACGTGGGATGAAAGGCTGAACGTTCTAGGAGGTGATTCTTATTGATTCCAAGTAAAACTGAATCGGTATACGAAGAACTAATGGAATTGGTGGGAGCGGATTTGAAAGACTATCCACCTACTCTCCAGGCAAAACACATTTCCAAATACATGGGAGTCAGTCTGAGTGTCGCCTATAAGCTCCTGAAAACCACTGGCTTTCCATCGGTTGAGCTGCCAGGCAGCAAGCTGATACTGGTCCCGAAAAGTGTGTTCATCAAGTGGTATGCTGCTCATCTGTGCAAAAATCAGTTGGACGAAACAAGATATGATGCGTTATAATGAAATAATGCCCATATAGTCACAGCTGAATGATTTGCCAGGTGAGCTTTTTGTTTTCCCGCCATATAGATGGAAGGAGGAACAAAGACATGCAAGGCACTGCGGGAACCAAAACCCGTAAGAAGGGGACAGGAAATATCCGCCGTTATGCTAACGGCGTTTGGCAATCCAGCTTTGCACATCACGGAAAACGCTTTTTTATGCAGGCTGTCTCGCGCGATGAGGCTGAAAAAAAGTTGAATTGCGCTCTGCAGTTTGCAAAGAGTAGCGCATTTGATGGTACAAAAGAGGCCCTGGATCAACATCTGAAAGAGATGGGGTATCCCAGTGGGCTATCACGAACTGAGCCGGAGATAATCAGCTCACACAATATCAAGCAAAATTCAGAAAACTCCTGGAGGGTCACACTTATGATCCAAGGCCGGCAATACCGCATCAGTGCCGTATCTAAAGAAGAGGCTCAACGAAAATTCACTGCCTTTCAAGCTGCTACGGAAAAAGGAGAATTTTCCTTTACACAGGAAAGTCTGGACAAGATCCTGAAAGATTCCGGTTTTCCTGCTGGCAGATTCTGCGCACCAAGATCTCCTGTCGAGAAGAAAGAAAAGCACGGCCCATTTCAAAATGGAGTGAGGTATCGGCGGGAAGGCTTCTGGGAGGCTCGGTATGCGTTCCAAGGGAAAATCGAGTCAATCTATGCGCCAACAGAAAAAGAAGCTCAAAAGCGGCTCAGAGCCGTTTTGGTAGCAATCGACAATGGCACATTCGTTGGCAAGAACAAAGAAACCTTTTGTGGATACCTGATGTCGTGGTTAGAACACGCTGCGAAAACAAGTCTGCGTCCAAACACCGAGAAGAAGTATCGTATGTATATCCAAGCCCATCTTCTCCCCTATTTTGGTGAAGCGAAACTCCAGAGCATCACGGCTGTTTCACTTCAGGAGTTCTTTGATCTGAAATCTCATAGCGGCCGGGCGGATGGAAAAGAAGGTGGCTTGTCACACAAGACACTGACGGATCTGCGGAATATGCTCAAGAAATCCCTGAACTATGCCGTCAATCCACTGAAATTGCTGCAGCACAATCCCGCACGGGAGGTGGAGCTGAAATTCCACCGGCCCAAGCCTGTCTCTTTAATCACCGCAGAGCAAGAAAAGGTCCTGATCGAGCGGGGGATGAAATCTGATTCTCCCATCGGCTGGGCAGTTGTGATCCTGCTGCGAACTGGGATGCGGCGAGGGGAATTGCTGGGACTGCAACTCGGCCAGATCATATCAAACGGCAGCTGTTTTCGTGTTGAGAAATCATTATGTCGGATGGAACATCCAAATCCCCAACAGGCGCCAGATTATACCCGAATAGATGTCTGGGCCAAAAAGAAGAATAAGACTGGGCTGTATCTCGGCCCACCGAAAACAGAATCATCAATCAGAACCTTTCCCGTAGGCACCCAGGTGAAGGAGTGTGTCGGTAAATTGATCGCTTACCAGGAGCGGCTGCTTGGCTACAGCATAAGCCAGTGTCCGTACCAGGGAGCGGAAAATTTTTTATTGGTCAGTCCCTTGCTTAGGCCCTACGATCCCAAAACCTTTGATGCGCATTTCAAGTCTTTCTTGAAAGAATGCGGAATCACCGGAGTAGGAGTACATGCGACTAGGCATAGCTTCATTACAAACATGGTTCAGAAGTTTCCGGAGGAGCTGCCATCAATCTCTGAAATCGTTGGCCACTCCGACAAGGCCACAACCCTTGGCTATTCGCATGGGTCCGATCAAAGAAAACAAAATTTGATGGATAGCTTTTAAAGATCGTTGCGTTGTGAGGCCCGGGGTAAAAACACGTGGTATTCGGGTGCATCTCAGCGCAGCATTGGCACAAGGCAAAGGAAGACAAAAAGCAAAAGAGTGAACCTCGCAATCTTACATGACGAAAGTTCACTCTCTTAGCTTGGTTGCTCCGAAAAAGCTATAAACTGGCTTCCAGAGCGGCTATTTGGTTGCGGGGGCCGGATTTGAACCGACGACCTTTGGGTTATGAGCCCAACGAGCTACCGAACTGCTCCACCCCGCGGAATAACAAATTATAAAGTTGTAATCCACCCAATTTACCGCTGATGTGGCATCTTTATGAGCCCGACGAGCTACCGAGCTGCTCTACTCCGCGATATAAGGCACCTCTTCCGGGTGCCATATCATATTAGCACAGTTGAATGCCCCTGTCAAGGGGAATTTTCGCCGCAGCAGAAGATTACTCCTCCGGTGCGTCTTCGTGCTCTTCGCCGCCCAGGTATTCTACCAGGTCCTCATCATCCAGTTCCTCGGTGCAGGCGGTGTGGTGACGGCGCAGCAGCACCATTACAGCGGCGGCCGCTCCCAGCAGGGCCACCAGCATGGCAATTACAGTGCCCCAGCAGCATTTGCATTTTTTGTTTTTCATCCGTTGTTTGTCTCCTTTCCGCGGCAGCCTGCCGCATTCCGTCTATATTATAATCCTTTTTTCCGCAAATAGCAATGCGCCGCAAAAAATGTTTTGGCATTCTCTGCATTCTGTGGTATAATGCATTTATCTGTAGGATTTTAGCCGATCCTGCCGCGCTTTATTTCAGTCAAAGTCAAGGAGGCACTCCCATGAATCCCAATTCCTGCGAAGCCCTGCCCGGCAATTACCGCCAAACCCGCGAGATCGACTTTGTCAATCTTTCCCGGGAAAATATCATCGGTCTGCTGCTTACTCTCGTGCTGCTGGTCGGCCCGGTGCTGCTGGTTCTGCCCAGCCATCCCTTTACCCTGCTTTCTTCCGCCAAAAATACCGTCTTTTCCCTGATTTACTGCCTGGGCGCGTTCCTGCTTATGGTCGCTTCCATGCGCCTGCAGGCCAAGCTGCACGGCTTCTGCCTTTATAAAACATGCGGCTGCCCCGTTGAGTATGTTTCCATGGGATTTTATATTGTTGCCTGCACCGGCCGCATGTATGTCCGCCGCAACTCCTGGCTTACCGGCACCCTCATTCCCGCCGTTGTTTGGTGCGGATTGCTGCTGGCTGCCGCTTTTGCCGTTTCGGAGCAGTGGTTCTGGATCCCGTTCCTGATGTTCCTCGTTTCCCTTTCCGGCTGGGCCGGTAAATTTGTGGCCATTGCGGTGGTGCTGGGCCAGCCCGCCGGCAGCTACCTGCAGGATAACGGCGGCTCCATCAAGGTATATACCCCCGCGGAGGTTTGACCCATGGCATACTGGATGACACACCTGCGGGTAGCGGAAGCCCTGCTGCGCTGCCTGCCGGAGGGAATCTCCCTCCCCCATTATTACGCCGGTTCCATTGCGCCGGATTGCGGCCGCACCGAGTGGAATGAGGACGGTACACCGCGTTATCTCCCTGGCCGGGTGGTGACCCACTGGCTGAAGAAGGATGAAACACTGGACCGCTGCCTCATTGATTTTGAGGGCTTCTACAATGCAATGATGCCCCAGGCGGCCGATGATGGGGCCCGTGCCTTCTACTGGGGATATTATATTCACCTTATTACCGATGCCATGTGGCAGGAACGGGTGCTGCGTCCCCGCCGGGAATCCCTTGCGGAGCCTTCCAAGGAGAACATTGCCGCCATGCGGGCCGATCTTAAGCTGGCCGATTTGGCCGATTATCGGGAAAATCCCCACTACCCTCCGCTGGAGATCCTGCGCAATACCCCCTCCTTTCCCAACTGCTACCTCGACTACTACACCGAGGACGACATTGAAAACCAGGTGCATGGCATCCCCCAGCGCCTGGCAGAGGAAGCCGCCACTGCTGAGGAAAGTCTTTGGCTTTCCCCGGAGGAGCGCGATGAGTTTATTATGTTTGCCACCGCCAAGTGCATGCAGATGGTGCGTGCCCACCTGGCTTAATTTATCCACCCACCGAAAGACCGCCTGCAGGCGGTCTTTTTCTCTCTGCACTCCCGGCATTTGTTGACACCGTACTTTACCGCATGGTAGAATGAAAATAGGCAATTTTCCCGATTCCAGCTCAATTTTTTAGCGAACCGAAAAGGAGGCTATGACCGTGAACCACATCAAAAAATGCTTGCTTCTGCTGCTTGCTGTTCTGCTGCTGTGCTCCTGCGGCGTCCAGGATACCCCCGCGCCCGATCCGCAGCCCGCCCCGGCTGAAAGCTGCACCATCAGCGGCTCCTTTACCGCCACCGTCCGGGATGTGATCCCCGATTACTGCCTGGATGACACCACTCCGCTTGTCGCTGTCGTAACAGAGTTCCAGTCCCAGCCCTTTACTGTGTATGTAGGGGAGGAGCTTGGTAAAAAGCTGCTGGAGGAGCAGAATGGCCAGCCTCTCGTTTTTACCGTAACACCCCTTACCGTTGACCGCAGCAGGGAGGAAGTGCAGAAGCTTTCGACCGCCTCTCTCCTGCGGGAATTCAACCTGCAAATCACCGATTGCCGCCCCGCCGAAGATGGTGAACTCGGGTTGGAAAGTCTGCACCTTACCATCGAATAATTTTACCGATAATATCTGCACTGCAACACCGCCTGGCTGTGGCGGTGTTTTTTATGCCACGGGGATGGTTGCTTCGGGAAAGACCGTGCCGGGCCAGGGAAGAGGCGCAGCCCGGCGGCTTTGCCGCCTAAGGCGCGGGCCCTGCGGG
>OGXX01003680.1_pt1 | contig 12517 bp, 10 predicted proteins | sample 1576301 | NCBI WGS metagenome assembly OGXX01 (sample SAMEA3541469, study PRJEB24748) | human gut metagenome | biome: human gut; feature: human-associated habitat; material: faeces | place: China | collected 2012
ACACGTCGGCGTCCAGCGCCGCCGCCGCCAGCGCGCCGGTGATGTCGCTGCCGCCGCGGGAGAAGGTACGGATGCGCCCGTCGGGCATCACGCCGTAGAAGCCGGGAATGACCACGCTGCGGTCGCCCGCGGCGCGGCGCAGCGCCTCGTAGGTCGCGTCGGTATCCACCGTGCCGTCGAAGCGGAACTTCACCCACTCGGCGGCGTCGAGGAACTCGTAGCCGAGGTACTCGGCCATCAGCCGCGCGGAGAAGTATTCGCCGCGCGAGGCCAGCTCGTCCTTTTCGATGCCCTCCTGCATCTTCGCCCACAGGGCGTCGAAGTCGGGATTCAGGTCGAGCTTCAGACCGCAGTCGTGCGCGATCTCGAGATAGCGCGTGCGGATCATGTCGAAAATTTCCTCGCAGCTCACACCGTATTTGATGTGCGCGGCGCAGAGGTACAAAAGATCGGTGATCTTGTGGTCGCCGGAAAAGCGCTTGCCGGGCGCGGACACGATGACCACGCGGCGGGACTCGTCGGCCTCCACGATGGCCTTGACCTTGGCGAACTGCTGGGCGTCGGCGAGCGACGAGCCGCCGAATTTCAGAACCTTAAGCATTTTCTTTACTCCTCCTCGATCCTTGCTAAGAATACCGGCTCGCCGCACGAGCGCGCGCGCTCGGCGCGCGCAAAGGCCTCGGCGACGGTGATGGGTCCGGTGCAGACGGTCTCGCTGCCCGTGCGCAGGTAGAAGCGGCCGGCCGCCGCGGAATTGTCGATGTGCTTCGCCTCGTGCCGCGAGACATAAAAGCTCGGGCAGCCCTCGATGACGTCCACGCAGTCGCTCAGCACGCTGCTGCCGGTGGGGTAGCCGCCCGCGCCCGCGCCGGAAAAGCTCAGCTCGCCGAAGCGCGCGCCGCGCAGGGTGACGAGGTTGCCCGTGCCGTTCGTCTGCGCGACCGGCGACGCGGCGGGGAAGAGCGTGGGGCAGACAAAGGCGGAGATGCGGCCCTCGTGCCGCTCGGCGCGGACGAAGAGCTTGCAGACCCTGCCCAGCTCGCGCCAGGCGGCGAAGTCCTTTTTCTCCACGCTCGAGATGCCGAAGCAGGGGATATCCTCCTCCCGCACCGACGCGCCGAAGGCGAGGTTCGCGCTGAGCACCAGCTTGCGCCGCGCGTCGTAGCCCTCCACGTCCGCGGTGGGATCGGCCTCGGCGTAACCGAGCGCTTGCGCCTCGCGCAGACAGGTGGTATAATCGACGCCGGAGGCCGTCATGGCTGAGAGCATATAGTTCGTTGTGCCGTTCAGGATGCCGCCGACGGCGGTGATCTCATCGAGCCGCGCGGCGCGGGAGAGGGACGTGAGCCACGGGATGCCGCCGCCCGCCGCCGCCGTGCAGCGCAGCGACACGCCGCACTCCCTCGCAAGCTCCAGCAGCTCGTCGTAGTGCGCGCACACGAGCTGCTTGTTCGCGGTGACGACGTGCTTGCCCGCGCGCATGGCCGCGCAGATATAACGGTAAGCCGGCTCCAGTCCGCCCATGACCTCGACCACGATGCCGACCGAGCGGTCGCGCACGATCTCGTCGAAATCATTTGTCACGGTGCAGGGAAGCTCCGGGCGCGGACGGCGGGATAAAACGCTCGTCACGCGCAGATCGCTCCGCCCGAGCGTGAGCTCGTAGAAGGCTTTGCCGACGGTGCCGAAGCCGAGCAATGCAATGTTCATGGGGTGTGCCTGCCTTTCTCTCTGTAAAATCCGCCAAGTATGGACGATTTGTGCAGTTTGCACGGAAATGTCCACGGTAGAAAAACACTTGACTTTTTGATGGGAACAATATAACATGAGCATTGTCGAAATGCAATAGGCAATCGAAAAAATATTTTGATATGGCAAATGAAAAAAACCGAAAAGCGGAGGTATTTTTAATATGAACTATCAAAGCACGCGCAACGCGGCCCTCACCGCATCGAGCGCCGAAGCGATCCTGAACGGCCTTGCCCCCGACGGCGGGCTGTACGCCATGCCGGCCCTCGCGGGGCTGGACTTCGACTGGAAGCGCTGCCTGACGCTCTCCACGCAGGGCATGGCGACGGAGATATTATGCGCGCTGCTGCCCGACTTCACGCACGCGGAGATGGAGCAGCTTGTCCATGCGGCCTACACCGGCAAATTCGAGACCGAGGACCTGACCCCCACCGTTCCGGTCGGTGAGGACACGGTGCTCGAGCTGTTCCGCGGCCCCACGAGCGCCTTCAAGGATGTGGCGCTCTCGATGCTGCCGCACCTGATGACGGCGGCAAAGAAGAAGTGCGGCGTGGACGATGAAATTTTGATCCTCACCGCGACCTCCGGCGACACCGGCAAGGCCGCGATGGAGGGCTTCTGCGATGTGACGGGGACGAAGATCATCGTCTTTTACCCGGACGGCGGCGTGTCCGCCGTGCAGAAGGCGCAGATGGTCACGCAGGGCGGCGACAATACCTGTGTCGCCGCGGTGCGCGGAAACTTCGACGACGCGCAGACTGCCGTCAAGCAGGTCTTTGCCAAGGTCGGCGGCGAGGACCTGCTCGCGGGCAAGGGCGTGCGCCTGTCGAGCGCGAACTCCATCAACATCGGCCGCCTTGCCCCGCAGGTCGTCTATTACTTCCGCGCTTACGCAGACCTTGTCCGCCGCGGCACGGTCGCCGTCGGCGAGCGGGTGGACTACGTCGTTCCCACCGGCAACTTCGGCGACATTCTCGCCGGCTACTTCGCCCGCGAGCTGGGGCTTCCCGTCGGCACGCTCGTGTGCGCGTCCAACGCCAACAACGTGCTCACCGACTTCATCCGCACGGGCCGCTATGATAAGAAGCGCCCGTTCTACCTCACCAGCTCGCCCTCGATGGACATTCTGGTGTCGAGCAACCTCGAGCGCCTGCTCTTCCTGCTCTCCGGCGACGAGCAGCTGGTGGCGAAGCTCATGCGTCAGCTCACCGAGGACGGCGCCTACGAGGTGCCGGAGGAGCTGAAGGAGAAGATCCAGTCCCTTTTCTGGGCGGGCTGCTGCGGCGACGACGAGACGAAGCAGACCATCGGCAGGGTCTGGCAGGAGCATCATTATCTCTGCGACACGCACACCGCCGTGGCGTGGAACGTCGCGCAGCAGTACAAGGCGGCGAACCCCGCTCACGCGCCGGTCGTGGTGCTCTCCACCGCGTCGCCCTACAAGTTCCCCGCCGCCGTGCTCGAGGGCCTCGGCGAAAAGGCGGAGGGCGACGAGTTCGCCGTCATGGAGCAGCTCGAGCGTCTGACCGGAATTCCTGCACCGAAGAACCTCCGCGGTCTGCGCGAGCGCCCCGTGCGCCACACCACCGTCCTCGACCGCGAGGAGATGCTGCCCTTTGTCCTGGAAAAGGCGCAGGAAAAGAAGTGGTTCTAAGATGAAAAAAGGAAGCGAAGGGGAGACCCCTTCGCTTCCTTTTTCTATATGCGTTCAGCCCATGAATTTCGGCACGATCACGCCGCGCGGCGCGTCGGGCGTCAGCTCAAAGGAGCTGCCGTCAAGACAGTGTACCTCGTCTGCGGGATAGAGCCGCAGGAAGTCCTCCACCGTGGCGATCACATCGTAGCCGTGGCTGCCGTGGCGGTAGTGCATCGGCACGATCACACGCGGCGCGATGGCATCCGCCACGCGCTTGGCGGTCTCCGCGTCGATGGTGTAGAAGCCGCCGACGGGAATCAGCAGCGTGTCGCAGCCACGCAGCGGCGCGAGCTGCTCCCCGCTCAGCTCGTGGCCGAGGTCGCCGAGATGCACGACGCGCAGCCCCTCGGCAGCGAGGACATGGATGGTGTTCGTCCCGCGCAGCGCGCCGCCCTGATCGTCGTGGAAGGCTTGGACGGTCTCCACCGTGAAGGGACTGCCCCCGCGCGGCGTGAGCTCCACCGCCTCCACAAAATCGTGGTCGCGGTGATGGTGCGAGCAGAGCACCTCGTTCGCGCTCGTATGCAGCGGCGGATAGCTCTCCACATAATACGGGTCGAGCACGACGCGATAGCCGCCGCTTTCGACGGCGAAGCAGGAATGGCCCAGCCAGGTGAGCTTCATAGGCGTTTTCTCCTTATCGGTTATTCTTCGCTTTTCGGCTCCTCGCCTGCGGGGAGCTTGCTTTTCTTTTTGCCGAGCCTGCCGAACGGCTTCTTTTTGCGCACCGCGCGCACGACGACCACGGCGAGCGCCGCCAGCACCGCCAGGAACACAAGGTTGTTCGCGATGCCGATGGCAAGGTCCTCAAGGAATACGCCTGTGTCGCGCAGACCGTTCGTGAAGGCCCGCGCGATGCGCGCGCCGAAGGTCAGCGGCGCGCCCTCGTTCTCATCGAGCTTGTAGGTCTCGCTGAGCGTCAGGCTCACGGTGGCGTAATCCACCAGCGCATCGTAGTGGCGCAGCGTGCCGGAGAGACTTTCGATCTCGTACTCCGTGTCGCTGATGGCGCTCTCAATGGTGATGATGTCCGCCATATTGTCCGCCTTCGAGAGCAGCTCCTGCAGCCGCTCGAGCTTGATCTGCGCGGTCTTGAGACGGGAGTCGGTGTCGTAGTATTCCTCGGTGATGTTCTCCGCCGAGGAGGACATATAGGTGACGTGGCAGAGCGAGCCGACCTGCTCGCAGAAGTGCTCGTACTCCGCGGCGGGCACGCGCACGGTGAATTCGCCGTAGCGGTAGCCGCTCGAGCGATTGCTCAGACTCTTGCTCTCAAAGTAGCCGCCGCAGGACTTCACCAGCTCGGTGATGGCGGCCTCGCTCGTCGTGTAGTCCTGCGTCTGCACCTCGATGCTCGCGCGGTAGATCATCTTCGCGTCGCCCGGAGCGGTCATGCCGCCGGTGAGCGTCCGGCTGTCGTCGCCGTCCCAATAGCCGTTCTCGGCGTCGGGCGTCGGGAGCTCCGGCTCGTCGTAGGCGAAGCTCTCGTCCGTTTTGGCGTAGCTTTGGTTGGTCATCATGTAGTCGCTGCCGGCGGCGCTGTCGCGCGGAGCCGCCTTGCTGCCGCAGCCCGCGAGCAGGGCAAGCAGCATCAGCGCGCTGAGAAAAAGGGCAAGCGTTCTCTTCATCTTTCATCACCTCAATCTTTTATTTGGGGTCTCTAAAGGGTTTGACGCTGAAAACTGGAAAAAGTTCCCATTTTTCCTATTTTTTCTCGGCTTCCAGCCGCGCAAAGGCCTCCAGCGCGGCGAGAATGCTGTGCTCCTCGCCCGCGGCGGCCGCGTCGGCGCCGGCGGCGTAGGAGCCGACGCCGTGGGAAATGCACTCCTTCCAGCGCACGACGTTGTTGAGCACGCTCGCGCATTTCATGCCGCGCAGCCGCCCGACGGTCAGCAGCGCCGCGGTCTCCATGTCGCTGCCGAGCACGCCCTTTTTCGACCAGTATTCGTTGATCTCCTCGATGTCGTCGATGTAAAAGCTCTCGTGGCTGCGGATGATGCCGAGGCGGTGGGCGAAGCCCTGCGCGCGGATGCTCTCCGTCAGCGCGAGCAGCAGCTCCGTGTCCGGCACGGCGGGATAGCCCTCGCGCACATAGGCGCGGGAGGTGCCGTCGTCGCGCACCGCGCCGGCGGCGATGAGCAGCTCACCGGGAGCGATGTCTGTCTGTAAGGCTCCGCAGGAGCCGATGCGGATGGCGTGCGTCACGCCGATGTTATGCAGCTCCTCGACCGCGATGCCGGTCGAGACGCCGCCCATGCCCGTGGACATGGCCAGAATGCGCGCGCCGCGGTAGGCGCCGACAAGGCTGCGGTACTCGCGGTTCATGCCGAGGTCCTCGACCTCGCTCATGTGCGACGCGATGCGCTCGGCGCGCCTGGGGTCGCCGGGCAGGATGGCATAGCGGACGTTCAAGCTCTCGTCGAGCTGGATATGAGGCTGCTTCATATTCGTTTCTCCTCTCAGGATATGGGATTCAGAAGGAGGTGCGCCGTCACCGCTCCAGCAGGAAGCGCGCGACGCTTTCCATCGCCGCGGCGGCCTTGCGCAGGGGGAACATCTGAAAGACGTGCCACATCCCCTCGCTCACCTCGAAGCGGCAGGGAACGCCCGCACGCTCCAGCGCGTGACAGAGCATCTCGGCATCCGAATACAGGATCTCGTGATCGCCGGCCTGAATGAGCGTCGGCGGGAAGCCGGTAAGGTCGGCAAAGAGCGGCGAAAGATCGGGCGAGGCGTAGTCCCGCCCGCCGGCGTAGGCGGTGCGCACGGCCTCGATGTACTCCGGCGTGAGCATCGGGTCGCTCTCCGCCCGCTCGGCGTAGGACGCGCCCGACATCGTCATGTCCGTCCACGGAGACATCAGCACCAGCGCCCCGGGCAGGCGGCGGCCCGCCGCCTTGAGACGATGGCACAGCACGAGCGCGAGGTTGCCGCCCGCGCTGTCGCCTGCGAGCACGACATCCCGCGCGCCGTAGCCCAGCAGCATGAGATGATCCCACGCGCGCAGCGCGTCCTCGACGGCGGCGGGGTAGGGGTGCTCGGGCGCGAGACGGTATTCAAAGCTCAGCACGTCGTAGCCCGTGACGTGCGCGAGCTTGGATGCGAGCACGCGCGCGTAGCCGAGGTTGCCGCTCGTGTAGCCGCCGCCGTGGCAGTAGAGAATGGCGTGACGGCTGCCGTGAGGAGCCTTGAGCCGCATCCACGCGGCGTTCATGCCGCCGAGTGAAAATTCCTCATAGTCCATGCCGGCCATCGGCGCGGTCAACCGGCCGAGGACCTCCTGACTGCGGCGCTGATGCTCCAGCTCCTCCTCGGTCATGGTCTCGGGCGCGCCCGCGCTGTGCAGCGCCTTGAGCGCGCGCATCAGCGGATCGAGGCGCGGGCTCTCGGCCTCGTTTTTCTTCTTTTTCAGCGGAAGGTTCAGCTTGTTTTCCATCGTTATCTCCTGCCTGTGATTGGTCTTCCTGCCTGTATAATATCATGTTTGCGTAAAAAAGAAAAGGAAAACCGTCATTTTTCTTGTGGTGTGCGCGCCGCTGTGCTACAATAAGCCATCCGAGGCGATGCCGCGCGGAAGGAGGAAACGACGATGGCGAGACCCGACAGCAAATGGTACAAGCTCGACAGCGCGGGCATTCTCTACTCCGCGCTGCAAAAGGAGGAATATTCCGCCATCTACCGCTTCTCCGCCCGGATGGAAAGGGAGGTCGATCCCGCCGCGCTCCAGCGCGCCATCGACCGCTGTATGCCGCGCTTCCCGAGCTTTGCCGTGCGCATCCGCAAGGGCCTGTTCTGGTACTATCTCGAGCCGAACCATGCGCCCGGACCGTTTTTGAAGGAGGACGTCTCCGACCCCTGCCAGCCCGTCCGCTTCCGCGAGGACAACGGCTGGCTCGTGCGCTTTTACTATTACCGCGAGCGCATTTCCGTCGAGGTCTTTCATGCGCTTTCCGACGGCGGCGGGGCCATCGTCTTTTTCCGCACGCTCCTTGCCGAATACCTGCGCCAGACCGGCGTGGACGTTCCCGCGGGAAACGGCGTGCTCGACCTGAATGAGCCGGCGCGCGAGGAGGAGCTGGAGGACGCCTACGCCCGCTATGCGGGCCGCCACGCCTTCGGCCTGCGGCGGCTGCCGAGGGCCTATCAGAATACCGGCACGCCGGAGCCGTTCTACACCTTCCATGTCACGATGGGCTTCGTGCCGCTCTCCCGCCTGCGCGAGCAGGCAAAGAAGCATAACGCCTCCATCACGGAGTACCTCTCCGCCGTGCTCATCCACGTCATTCTGGAAAAGCAGAAGCGCGAGAGACCCTACCGTGAGCGCCCCGTGGCGCTGGCGGTGCCGATCAATCTGCGCGGCTGGTTCCCGAGCGAGACGCTGCGCAACTTCATCACCACCGTCCGCCCGTATATCGACCCGGCGCTCGGCGACTACACCTTCCCCGAGATCGTCTCGCAGGTGCGCCATTTTATGAAGCTGCACATCAACCGGCAGGAGCTGCAGGCGGCGTTTACCGGCAACGTCCGCTTTACGGAGAATTTTGCCCTGCGCCTCATTCCGGTCGTGCTCAAGAATCCGGTCATGGCGCTCAACTACCGCTTGTTCGGTGTGCGCCCCTATTCCTGCACCTACACCAACCCCGGCGCGTTCACCGTGCCGCCGGAGATGGCGGCGCACATCCGCGGGGCGGAGGTCATTCTCGGTCAGGCGACCGTGCCGCGCTGCCACTGCGCCTCCATCAGCTACGGCGATACCATGGAGATCACCTTTGCCGGCACGCAGGCGGAGACGGACACCGAGCGCGACTTTTTCCGCTTCCTCGTGCGCGAGGGCATCCCCGTGCGCGTGGAGAGCAACCGCTGAAGAGCGGAGCGAAAGGACGAAAACGATATGTCATACTGTGTCAACTGCGGCGTGGAGCTGGACCCCGGCGCGGCGCGCTGCCCGCTTTGCGGCACGCCTGCCTGGAAGCCGGACCCCGACGCGCCGAGCTATTTTCCCACCAAGCCCGCCGAGGTGCTGCCCGCCTCGCGCCGTGCGGCGGCCGCGCTGCTCACGGCGATGCTCGCGTCGGTATCCCTGTGCTGCGGCGTGCTGAACCTGCTGCTGCCCACCGAGCGGCCCTGGTCGCTCTACGTCATCGGCGCGGCGGTGATGCTCTGGATCTGGTTCGTGCTGCCGATGCTCGCGCGGCGCATCCCCATCTTCTTCCGCCTGACGGCGGACGTCGCCGCGGTCGGTGTGTACGTCTTCCTCATCTCCATCGACCTGAGCGGCGGCGCATGGTTCCGCGGCCTCGCCCTGCCCATCCTCGGCTGGGCGTGCGTGCTGGTGTTCCTTTTGAGCTTTCTGCTGCGCGGCGGGCGGCGGTCGCGGCTCTCTGCGATCGCCATGTGCATCGGCACCGTGGGCCTGATGGCGCTGGGCGTGGAATACTGCATGGACCGCTTTTTCCGCGCGGCGTGGCAGCCGACGTGGTCGCTCGTCGTGGTGGTCATCTGCGTCGGGCTCATCATCCCGCTGCGCGTCGTGCGCCGCGTGCCCTCGCTGCGCGAGGAGGCCCGCCGACGCTTCAATATGTGAAAAAGGGAGGGCATGGCGCGCGCCATGCCTTCCCTTTTTTGGTGCCGGTGGTGGGACTCGAACCCACACGGAGTCGCCCCCGGCGGATTTTGAATCCGCTACGTCTACCATTCCATCACACCGGCGATAACAAAAGCTATTATAGAGGACGCTGCGTCGATTTGCAAGATAAATTTTTCCGGCAAAAAGCGCAAAAGGGGACTACCCTTTTTATGCGGCTTGTGCTATGCTATACTCTGTATCGGTAGATTATGCCCAAAGCGGGACAAGGGAGGGGAAAGCATGGCGGACCACGGCAGAAAATTTGCCCGCGCGCTGGCGCTTGCGGCGCTTTGCCTGCTGCTCGGCGGCTGCGCGACGAACGTCTCGACCGACAAGCTCTATGCCTTGCCGAGCCTTCCGGCGGAATACGCCTCGCTCGAAGCGGAGATCAACGCCCTGCTCTCCGACGGCGCGGAGCACGCTGCGCCCATCTCGGGCAGCAACCTCCAGAGCGTGCAGATGGTCGATCTCGACGGCGACGGCGTAGAGGAGGCGGTGGCCTTCTTCCGCAAGGCGACGGACGAGCGGCCCGTGAAGATCTACTTCTTCCGCTCCAACGGCGACAGCTACGAGCAGATGGCCCTCATCGAGGGGACCGCCAGCTCGATCTACTCCATCACATACTATGACCTCGACGGCGACGGACGCCGCGAGATCCTTGTCGGCTTCAAGAGCGGCACGGAGCTGCAGGTGCTCGCCGTTTACACCCTGCGCGGCAGCGAGCCGCTCAACCTGCTCACCACCGCCTACCTCCGCTACGCCGTGAGCGATCTCGACGGCGACGGCCGGCAGGAGCTGACGGTGCTCTACAGCGGCGAGGAGAACCGCTGCATGGCGGACTGCTACACCTGGGACGACCGCGAGCTGAGCTGCATCTCGACGCTCGAGCTGTCCTTCTCCGCGTCCGAGCTTTCGCGCGTGGCGGCGGGTGCTCTTTCGGACGGGCAGCAGGCGCTCTACGTCACCGGCGTGGCGGACAACAGCGTGGCGGCCTACGATATCCTGACCGTGAAAAACGGCGTTCTGCGCAATGTCACGCAGAACACCGCCTCCTCCGCCGTGGACGGCGGCTTCCGCTTCCTCTCGCTCTATCCGACCGACATCGACGGCAGCGGCGTGATCGAGATCCCCGAGCCGGTCCCCTTCCCGCCGCTCGATGAGGAGAGCGAGACCTACTACCGCATCCTCTGGCACGATTACGACAGCGCGGGAAAGAGCGAGGTCGTGTGCCGCACCTTCCACAACGCCGCCGACGGCTGGAGCCTGCTCCTGCCGGAGACGTGGGACGAGCAGGTGTCGCTCCTGCGCGCCGGAACGCCCGATGAAAACGCGGTCCTTTTCTTCTGCCGCGGCAGCGACGGACAGCTGCAGCCGTTTCTGGAGATCTGCGCCCTCACGGGCAGCGCCCGCGAGGAGCACGCCCGGCGCGGCGACCGCTTTGTGCTCGCCCGACAGGTCGAGACCGTTTACACCGCCGAGCTCCTGCCCTGCGACGACTGGGACGGCGCGGTCGACGAGGAGGCCGTGAAGAAGAGCTTCAGCCTGATCGTCGCCGAGTGGACGACGGGCGAAAACTGAGAAAGGAACCGAGATACGATGAAAAAAGTGTTGGTCCTGGAGGATGAGTCCAGCATCCGCAGCTTTATCGTCATCAATCTGATCCGCGCCGGCTACGAGGTCGTGGAGGCCGAGACGGGCGAGGAGGCGCTGGAAAAGCTCAGCGAGAATCCCGATGTGCGCGTCACGCTGCTCGACATCATGCTGCCGGGCATCGACGGCTTTGAGGTCTGCCGCCGCGTGCGCGCGGCCTACCCGCACATCGGCATCATCATGCTCACCGCCCGCTCGCAGGAGATGGACAAGGTCACGGGCCTGATGACCGGCGCGGACGACTATGTCACCAAGCCCTTTTCGCCCGCCGAGCTGACCGCGCGCGTGGACGCGCTGCTGCGCCGCGCGGGCGATGCGCCGCTCGTCAGCGCTGCGGTCGGAGAGATCTCCCAGCCGCCGTTTCTGCTGAACATGACCGACCGCGTGGTGGAGAAAAACGGCAAGCGTCTCAAGCTCACGCAGCTCGAATATCAGATCATGAAGCTCTTCATGGAGAACCCCGACAAGGCGCTCACCCGCGAGGAGATCCTCGACACGGTCTGGGGCCGCGGCTACTTCGGCGAGGTGAAGATCGTGGACGTCAACATCCGCCGCCTGCGCCTGAAGATTGAGGACAACGCCACCAACCCTGTCTACATCACCACGGTCTGGGGCTATGGATACAAATGGGGCTTCTGAGCCCCACGCCCGAAAGCGGGAAAGGAGAGTGTCACGCGGTGAAGGGAAAGAGCACCCTGCTGCGCATCCGCGGCCTGCGCAAGCGCTGGATTTTCAGCAGCGTGGGGCCGATTCTGCTGATCCTTGTGCTGGTGTCTGTGATTCTGGCGCTGAGCCTTGCCAGCGGCTACTATAACAGCGCCCGCACGACGCTGAAAACCAAGGCCAGCGTCGGCGCGGATTATTTCAACACCTATCTCATGGACACCTACAGCGACTATTACTATAGCGCCACGCGGTACGCCGCGAGCTTCGACAGCGCCGAGCGCATCGAGCTGCAGTTTCTCGACAGCTCCGGCCATATCGAGACGTCCACCCGCGGCTTAAACGCCGGCACCGCGCCCGGCACGCCCGAGATCCGCCGCGCGCTCGAGACGGGCAAGACCGACATCTACGAGGGGCGTGACCCCGCCACGGGGGAGAAGATCCTGGCCGTGTCGTGCCCGCTCAACTTCGCGGGGACGACCGTCGGCGTGATGCGATACGTCACGGCGACGCACCTCATTGACCGGCAGATCGTTATCACCACCCTCATCATCGCCGCCATGGCCGCGGTCGTGACGGTCGTGCTGCTGGCCTCGAACCTCTCACTCATCAGCGGCGTCGTCACCCCCGTCGCCGTGGTGACGGACGCCGCCAAGCGTATCTCCGGCGGCAGCTACGGCATCCAAATCCCCAACAAATACTCCGACGAGATGGGCGAGCTGGTCGACAACATCAACGACATGTCGCTGAAGATCAGCCAGAGCGAAAAAATGCAGACGGAGTTCATCTCCTCCGTCTCCCACGAGCTGCGCACGCCCCTCACGGCCATCACTGGCTGGGGCGAGACGCTCCTCGCCGACGAGAGCGGCGACATGGACCAGTTGCGCCGCGGCGTGCGCATTTTCCTCAACGAGTCGCGCCGCCTGACAAACATGGTCGAGGAGCTGCTGGAGTTCTCGAAGATGCAGGACGGCCGCTTCACGCTGCGCGTCGAGCGCGTCGATCTGCAGGCTGAGCTCGAGGACGCAATCTATACCTACCGCGAGCTCTTCCGTCAGGACGGCATCGCCCTCGAGTATGAGAGCGGCGGGGAGCTGTTCGAGGAGCAGGTCATCGGCGACCCGGAGCGGCTG